>Ga0302220_10001234_pt1 | contig 20162 bp, 19 predicted proteins | sample II_Palsa_E1_3_FD_194572 | JGI IMG/M metagenome (GOLD analysis project Ga0302220, IMG submission 194572) | Peat permafrost microbial communities from Stordalen Mire near Abisko, Sweden - II_Palsa_E1_3 | ecosystem: Environmental > Terrestrial > Soil > Palsa > Peat permafrost | place: Sweden...
GTAACGATGCGCTCTAACTACGTCGCTCCGTAGATTGCAGGACGTAATCACGGGCGATCGCCATTAGCAACATCAGCAGGCCAACGACACGCCCACGGTCCCGCCACCCGCTCACCGCATCTGAACGGTATCGAAAACGGCGCCCAGTCCACTGCGAGTTGCAGTTAGCCAGCAGCGCCGTCATCTCCGAACGCGGGCGAAGTCACGACCGAACAATAACCGCACTTCGCCCGGTCTTTCCCTCAAGCCGCCGTATTGACGAACATCCCGGTGGCGCCGGACACACCTTGTTGCTGCAAGTTGCTCGCAAGACTCTGCAGGAACGTCTGCAACTGGGTATTCGTGCTGCTCGATGAGGAGCCGGACGTTGAGCCCAGCGACGAAAGCAGATTCTGAAAATCTGATGTCAAACCACTGATGCTGCTCGAATCGGACGATGAACTTGTCGTGCCGGCGGTCGACGTGGAGCTGCTCGAACTGGAGGTCAACGAATCAGCCAGCTCGGCGATTTGGGATGCAAGATCGCCACCTCCGCCACCCCCATGCCGATGATGCCCGTGATGAGCCGGCGCTGTGCCAGAAGGCGTAGTGGGAGCGGTTGTCGCAGCCGTGCTGGTCGCCGCGGTTGCGGCGGAACCGGCAGTGGTTGCGGCGGTTGCCGAAATCGCACTGGTGGCAGTGTCACTGTCGCCGGTGCTCGTTGATGTCGGGCTTGTACTCCCCTGCCCACCAGCCGCCTGGAACAGCGCGCCGAGAAATTGCTGCAGAGCTGCGGCTACCGAGGTCGCCGACGGCGCCGAAGCGCTGGAGGTCGAATCGGTCGCGGCTGGCGAACTTGTGCTCGAACTGGTCGAAGACGTGTCGCTCGATGACGTCAGCCCAAGCTGCGACAACGCTGCGGAAATAGCTTGCAGCAGCGGGTTTGTGCCGCCGCTAGCGCTTGTCGATGTGGCCGACGAGGAATCCGCGCTAGCCGCGCTCTGTTGGTTTGCGCGCGTGCGGTTAACCGCCCACGGCTCGGCGCTAGCAGCCGATCCTGTCAGTGCTGAAATGGACATGCATTGCTCCGAGTGGTTAGCGTAAATTCTTGCTGGAACGACCAATGAGTGTAGTTGCCGCTACCGTCGTTAACGGCCCTGTATTAGAGATCTTTTGCGAATCTACTCGGGCGCTTATTACGCGATATTTCTGACACTTAGTAAGGCGAAATGGTGTCCATTCGCAAGCTTCGACAAGCTGCACCTCGGCGATGTTATTCGTCACCAGCCTGACCGATACGTCAGTTGCTAAGCGTTCTACAAACTGAAATATTGGGCAGATTTTCGTGTTCACCTGTCTGGTAGAAAGAGTAGTGCAGCGGGCAGTGGGTTTGTACGACCGAGCGGGCTTGTCGCCAATCCACGCGTAACGACAGCACGAGCCAGATCGACAAAAAATGCCACAAAGCTTCGCCAAGTCGACGTCGCGCTTACCGGTAGAATGTGCGCATGGAACTCACTGGCATTGGCCTATACACCCTTCAGGAAGCAGAACGGCTCACCGGCGCTCAAGCGCGCGAAGTGAGCCGCTGGCTGTTCGGCTATACCTTCAAGGGGGGTGTCGGCGCACCGCTGTGGAAATCTCAACTTGCTGATCTCGATGAAAAGGTGATCGGATTTCGCGACCTGATGGAGTTGCGTATCGTCAAGGCTTTCCGCAATCACGACGTTCCGCTGCAGGTGATTCGTGCTGCGATCGAAGGCGCGAAAGCAATGTTTGGAATTGAATATCCTTTCACTGCACATCGGTTTTTGACCGATGGCAAATCGATTTTTTCCGAAGCGTTGCAAGAACACGGCGATGCCGAAATGACCGATCTTGCCAAGCGTCAATTGGTGTTTGAACACGTCGTTCGCCCGGCGCTTTACGCCGGGATTGAATTTGCAGGCGACGGCCAAGCAACACGTTGGTTTCCAGTGCAGCGCAGCAAGGCTATCGTGCTCGATCCGCAAATCGCATTTGGGAAACCTGTGCTTACCGACTATGGCGTGAGAACGGAAATCGTCGCCGAGGCCTTCAAGGCTGAGAAAAACAAGAAGACGATCGCTTCACTGTTCGACATCCCGGTTGCCGCAGTCGAATCTGCCCTCCGCTACGAGCGGATGGCAGCATGAAGTATTTCTTCGACAACAATCTTTCCCCGCATCTGGCCCACGCCATCCAGGAACTGTGCCGGGTCGAAGAGACAGTTGCGCGCGTCATACATTCTGCGTGACAGGTTTGCGCCGAACGCGAAAGACCACGATTGGATAAAAGAGCTAGGCGAGGAAGGGCGTTGGGTTGTTCTATCGCAGGATGCTTTTCGTAAAAACGACATCGAGCGCAAAGCCCTGCGTGATTCCGGCCTGATAACGTTCGTGTTTCATCGGCAGTGGACAGAACGCCAGCACTGGGACAAGGCACGAAACCTGGTCAAATGGCGGCCAGCAATACCCGATCAAAGCCGGAGAATAAAAGGTGGTGCGGCGTTTCGAGTGCCATGGCGATACAGCGGTGGAAAATTCGAACAGATTTCGCTGTAGCCATGTGCAAAGCGGGACGGTGTTTAGCTCCCACCCGACTCCGTCCCATACCCCCATCCCCGTTCCCTCAAATATCTCCGATACCCCACCGACAACCGATCACAAACCTGATGCAACTCAGCTTGCGGATCGAGCGGTAGCCGCTTCGGCCATTGCGATTCCACAATTGGCGTGTCCTGCATCAGTATCTGCATATTGAAGTCATACAACGCCTGATCCGAGTGCGTGAGTTCATCCTCGAACACCGACACCAGCCACGCCCGCGTCTCCGTTTCACTCACCGGCGACGCCACGAGCAACAGGTGCAACGCGCCCGCACCGTGCTGCGCGACTTTCGATAAACTCGCCACCAACGGCCGTTTCACGCGATAAACATATTCAATATCCACGCCCTCCTGTCCAGGCAATCCCGCTGGTTGCCAGAACCGACACCGCCGCGCCTCAAGCCCGCCCTCCGTTTCAATCACTTCGTAATCCTGCACTTCCGCGTGCGATGCATCGCCGAGAATGCCGGCATGCACGAACGGAAAATGCGCCATATCGAGGAAATTCTCGACTACGCGCGGCGCCGATGAACGCACCGTCTGCGCGGCGAGATTGATCCGGCGCACACCGGGCGCGTCGTACTCCACGTACTCCGGAAAGAAATCGAGCGGACGTGAAGGCTCGCCAAGACACGTCCACACCACACCGTATTTCTCCTCCGTGCGATAAGTCCGCGCGCAAGCGCGCTTCGCGGGGCGTATGGAAGGATTGGCGGGAATGTGGATGCATTGGCCATCGGCGTCGTAGCGCCAGCCGTGATAAGGGCACGCAAGCACGCCGTTTGTCACCGAGCCCAACGACAACTGCGCGCCGCGATGCGGACAGAGATCGCGCCAGACGTGGACGTCGGTGGAAACATCGGGCTGCGCGGCCGAATCTCCGTCCTCCGACGCGTTGCGCCAGACCACCAGTCGTTCGCCCGCCACCACAAACCCACGCGATTCCCCGGCGGGGACATCGGCGCTATTGCATACCGGCAACCATTCGCCCAGCAACGCGGCATTGGGCGCGACGCGGGCGTCATCGGCAGCATTCATGACGTTCGTGGAAGAAGCAGATTCGAAGGGTTGCATCGGGCGTCGAAAAAACTACGTAGTAGATAACAAATCAAACAACGATTCAAATTGAGCCTCACACAACGATTCGAAAGCAAGCCGGGTGGAAACGCAAGTCGCCAAAACACCCTGGCGCGCTGAATGCGTACTACCCCGTTCGAAATCGACCGCAACAAGTCAGCATTAATCCGCCACAAATCTAGCCGGATCGCGCAATTTTCAGGCACTTTTCAACGACGCAGTACGATTGCAACTCTGCACTACCCAGTCTTTGCAGAAAACGCGGCATCGATCCGCACTTCAGGAATCGTCATCAGGAGACTCAGAATGGGGCAGGCGAATGACCCCTGGCATCGGCACCGCGGTTACGTGTGGTCGCCCCATCACGATCCGGAAAAAGAGCAGGCGACGCTGCGCGTCATACTGGGCGGCCTTGCAACGGCTGTGTACGGCGCGCTGGCGTGGTGCGCTCCAACGCCCGCCGCTATCGCCAGCTTCCATGCGCTCGCGCTCTATCTGACCTACGGCGTGGCGACACGGGTAATCATCGGCAGAATGCAACGGCAGTCGAATCTGCGACTTATCTCCACGACCGTCGCTGACCAGGCGCTGCTCGCCGTGGTTCTTGGCGTCGGCGGAGCGCTCACCTTACCCATGCTGTGGGCCGTCTTCTTGTTTCTGATCGGCGCGGGCGGGCGTTACGGCAAGCGCGCGCTGGCGTTGTCGTGTGCAACGGCGCTGTTCGGAATCGTCGCGTTGTCCGTCTTGCAGCCCTGGTGGATCATCAATCGGTCCGCTGCACTCGGCATTGGCTTAAGCGTGCTCGGGGCATCGGTCTATCTCGCGGTGCTGGTCGGCCGTCTCGGCAGCGCGAATCGCGACCTCGCGCTCAAGGCCGGCACCGACCCGCTCACGGGCCTGAGCAACCGATACATGCTGGAGCAGACGATCGGCCGGGCGGTGACGGCAATATCGACGGGACAGGAAGGCGCGACTGCGCTGCTGCTGATCGATCTCGACGGCTTCAAGGAAGTCAACGATACCTACGGCCACGAAGTCGGCGACGTCGTGCTGCAAACTTTCGCGGCGCTGCTGGCAAGAAGGGTACGAATCACCGACACAGTCGCACGGCTCGGCGGCGATGAATTCGTCGTACTGGCGCGGCACGTGACCGGCGATCACGCTGTGCAGACGGTGGCAAACGGCGTGCACGCGGTGCTGGCCGAAATGAAGTCGGTGCAGGACCGGGTGGTGAATGTATCGGCGAGTATTGGCGCTTGCCTGATTTCGCCGGATCTGAGCCCCGGTTACAGGGATATTGCTGTGCTGATGCGTGCAGCCGATCGCGCGATGTATCGCGCCAAGGGACTAGGCAAAGGCCAGACGGAGTTCGCGCAGGGAGCGGATTTCGAAACCTGATCTGCGTTCAAGAACCCTCGACCGCCAGAGCTCAAGCCTCCACGCCCGACCACGCCTGTTCCCGCAATTTCGCCCGCAGACGCGCGACGGCCTGGCTATGCAACTGGCACACGCGCGATTCGCTGACTTCCATCACGGCACCAATCTCACGCAGATTCAGCCCCTTCTCGTAATACAGGCTCATCAGCAGCTTTTCGCGCTCAGGCAATTTATCGATTGCATCAACCAGCGCCGAGCGCAAGCTGCCGTCGAGCAACGCGGAGAGCGGGTCGGCTTTATCGACGCAATAACGGTCGAGAAACGGCTCGTCATCGGAAGACCGGTCGAAGTCTTCGTAATAGATCAACTGGCTGCCATGCAGATCCTGCAGCATGGCCTGATATTCCTCGAGCGGCATGTTCAGGTGCTCAGCCACTTCCTGTTCGCTCGCCGACCGGCCGAGATGCTGCTCGACCTTGTGCACCGCCGACTCCACTTCGCGTGAAGTCTTGCGCATGCTGCGCGGCAGCCAGTCGTTGGCGCGCAGCTCATCGAGCATTGCGCCGCGAATCCGCTGGCTGGCGTAGGTCTCGAACTGAGCGCCCTGATCTTCCTTGTAGCGGCCGGCGGCATCGAGCAAGCCGATCATGCCGGCCTGAATCAGGTCGTCCAGATCGACACTGGCGGGCATTTTCGCCACGAGCTGCAGGCCGAGCCGGCGCACCAACGGTGCGTAGCGGGTCAGGACCTCGGCCTGTGACAGTTTTCCTTGGGCGTTATACATCGCATTCACCTTGTTCCTTCTCTTGCGGCATCACACGGACGCGGGGCTGCTCATCGCAAGCTGCATCAATGGCGTTTCGGTGCGGCGAGCCGCGCCGGAGTTGATCGAGCGCTCCAACCCATGCTGCGTTTCCGCTCGCGAGGGTTGCACGGGCCATTCAAACTGCGACGCCTTCGGCATCGGCCAGTACTGCAATTCAGCGGCAATCTGCCGATAATCCCGGGCGGCGGCCGTCGCCGGAAAAGCTTCCACCGCGCAACGCGACAACTCGTGCGCCCTCGCCACGCGCGGATCTTCAGCCACGCATCCCGCCGGCATGAGCTGCACCGAGAGGTAGCGGCTGGCGACGCCCGCGAGGTTGTCGAAGGCGACTTGTGCATCGGCGCCGTTCTTCACGTGATTCACGACAACCCGGAACCGCCCGATAGCGTGCGCGTAGTGCAGACGCTTGATGCAGGCGTACGCCTCGGTGATCGCGGCTGGCGCCACGCGCGTTACGATCACGAAGTCGTGCGCTTGCACGGCCAGGTTCGACAGCGCGCCGCTACGATCGAGCTGGGTATCGATCAGGACGATATCGGCGGGTCCGTCGAGCAGCACGCGGCAATGCGCGGCGTCCTGGCTGATGCGTTCATCGCGAGGCGCAGCTATCACCGAAAAGCCGAACGGCGTGCGCGTGACGGCGTCCTGCAAGAAACGCTTGCCGGACAAGACCGCGCCCAGTGCACCGTTGTCCGGCACCTTCGCCAGCCGGCTCACCGACAGCCCGTTCTGGCGCTCGTCGATCACCAGCACATCCTTGCCTTGCGCAGCGAGAGCGCAGGCGAGGTTGACGACCGTCGAGGTATTGCCGGCCCCCCCTGATCCACCTGCCGGGGCGCCGCACACCGCCACGACCCGGGAGCCGTTGCGCGTCAGCAGACGGCGCAAGCCTTCAGCCTGATCGGACACGAACTTATCCAAAGTGAACCTCATGCAGTTCAGTGGAAGCGCGCGCTGAGAGCGCGGACAGGAGCGGCGGCACGTCGTCGTCTTGCGGCACGAACGGCGAGCCGTCGCGCGGGATGCAGAAGGCGCTTTTAATCAGGAAGCGCTTGGTCGCGACATATAGGTTTTCCGGCACCTTCTGACCCGTCGATACGTAATGCACGGGCAGCTTGTAGCGGATCACGGTGTCGAGTACGCCACCCAGGTTCGTGGCTTCGTCGAGCTTGGTCAGGATGCAGCCCGCGAGCGGCGGCTGGTCCGGCGTGCTCTGGTAGGCCTGCACGACTTCGTTCAACGTATCGCCGTGGCTGGTTGCGTTCAGCAGCAGCAGGCGCTGCACCGGATGGCCGGCGCCGCACAACATGGCGATGTGATCGGCGACCGTCCGGTCGCGCTGGCTCATGCCGATCGTGTCGATCAGCACGATGTGCTTGTTACGCAGTTCGGAGAGCGCGAGTTGCAGGTCGTCGGCGTCTTTCACCGCATGCACCGATACCCCGAGGATCTTGCCGAAAATACGCAGCTGTTCGTGTGCGCCGATCCGGTAGCTGTCGGTGGTGAGCAGCGCGACCTTGCTGGCGCCGAAGCGCATTACGCAGCGCGCGGCGAGCTTCGCGGTAGTCGTGGTCTTGCCGACGCCCGTCGGGCCCATCAGCGCGAAAACGCCGCCGCGGTTCATCATTGATTCTTCGCTGTCCATGACGGGCAGGTTGTTTTCGAGCACTTGCTGAACCCATTGCATCGACGCTTCGGCTTGTTCGATCTCCGGCATGTTGTCGATCACCAGGCGCACGAGTTGAGCCGAGAAACCGGCGGCGAACAGGCGCTTGGTCAGCTCGGCGTGATTCGGGCTGCGACGTTGGCGATCGCCCCACAGCAAGCCGGCGAAGTGCTCTTCCATCATGCCGCGCATTGACGAAAGTTCATGCATGACGGTGTCGTTCATGACTTGCTCCACGCGGGTGCGGATGGCTTCGGTCACGGCAGCCGCCGCCGATGCCGGCAGGCCCGCGAAGGCGCCTTCCTGCATCGAACTGGCGCTTTGGGCCGCGGACGGTTGGGCTTGCGGATTGATCTGGGCGTTCAGTTGCGCTGTTTTCTGTTCCGCGCGGCGAGCGGCGAGTTGCGCCGCTTCGCGTGTCCATCCGGGGGCTTGGGCGGATTCCTGCGGCGTGACGGTCACAGGACTGCCCAATCCCTTCGCGATGGCTGCCGATGCGCTCAGCATGCGTTGCGGCGCACTTTCAGCCGTCGAATGCGCCAACTGCGCCGTTTGCGCGACCCGGCGCGCATGCTCGATCAGCCAGGGATTCGATTCGGCCATCGTGCGCGACGTGTCATCCGGCTGCGCTTCAGGCTCCATGTCGTCCAGCGGTTCCGGATTGGCACCGAACACTGACGAAAAGACATCGCCGCTTGCGTAGGGGTTCGAACCCGCATTTGCATTCGGGTGTGACTGCGAATGTGACTGCGTGTGTGACTGGTTTCCGGTCGACGCCTTCAGCTTCATCTCGCGATGTTCGGCGGCGGCTTTCGGAGAGATCTTCGCCAGATCGCCATCCGCAACCGCGACGATCTCGATGCTGCCGTCTTCGGTTACCCGGTTCGACAACACGACCGCATCGGGACCCAGTGCTTCACGGACGAGCCGAAACGCTTCGCGACTCGTGGCACCGATGAATTTGCGGATGTTCATTTACCCCCCGATGAGCTCGCGCTCACGCTGATTTGTTGCGGTTGACCGGTAGCGCCACGTTTTGGGCGACGTACCGTTTTCCAGTGAATGAATTATTGCAAGGGTGGCTGGCGGTTCATCGGCTGATAAGAGCCGGGAAAGCGGGGTAATTCGGGAGATCGATGGTGGGGGCGGCACACAGGTCGCATCCGGGAAACGCGTGCCGGATCAAACATCAGACAATTATCTTGATGTTTGTGGCGACGCAGGCGAAAGGCGTCATAAATCGCTTCACTACCCGTCGTGTTATTTCGCCGCAGGGTCGCGATGATTATTTCTGTTCGGCCTTTATTATTGCGCAACACAGTGCCGCGCAGTTCGTGATAATGATTTTATTAATTTTATGAAACGACTTTAATCAAGCCTGAAAATCAATGAACAATGGTTAACTCGATGAAATATCTATCGTGCCTCAAGGCGAACCTACCTATAATAAATCGAAGGACAATTCAGATAAATTGCAATAGCAGAGCAAGCATTTCACGTCCTGACATCAATCAAGGGATATCCAAATGCCCCAAAAACTATTTCACGCGCAACCATTTCCGCTCTCATTCGATTCACAAACAACTGCATTAGTCGTGATCGACACGCAGCGTGATTTTGTTGAACCGGGAGGCTTTGGCGAAGCATTGGGAAATGACGTCTCCCTGGTGCGCAGCGCGATTGTCCCGTGCGGGAAAGTGTTGAAGGCCGCGCGTGATGCGAAGCTGCTGGTGATCCATACGCGTGAAGGTCATCGGGCCGACCTGGCCGATTGCCCGCCCGCGAAACTGACGCGCGGCGGCAAGACGTTCATTGGCACCGACGGCCCCATGGGCCGCATCCTGGTTCGCGGCGAAGCAGGGCACGACATCATTCCCGAACTGTATCCAGCGTTCGGCGAACCCATCATCGACAAACCGGGTAAGGGCGCGTTCTATGAAACCGACCTGCAGCTGATCCTGCAAAACCACGGGATCAAGACGCTTATCGTGTGCGGCGTGACAACTGAAGTCTGCGTGACCACGACCGTTCGCGAAGCCAATGACCGTGGCTATGAGTGCATTATTCCGGCGGACTGCGTCGGGTCGTATTTCCCGGAATTCCAGAAGTCGGCGCTGGAGATGATCAAGGCGCAGGGCGCAATCTTCGGCTGGGTCAGCGACGCCGCGGCCATTGTCGACGGCTTGCGCGCTTGAGGCCAGCCGGGCAGCCATGGCACGCCTCCTCACGTTCCCTGTGTGCTCGGTGGGCTATATGGCGGAGCACGGGCCGCGCGAGACGCTGCGGTTCTGGGTGCATAGCTGCTTTCAACACGCGATGAACTTGTCGTCGGCGAGTGGCGAGTTGCTGACCTTGCTGAGCCCGCGTTATCAAAATTTGCCCACGGCTATCAGGCTTTCGACGCCGCCTGGCTGGGATTGGCGCCATCAAGCGCATTCCCGGGAGCCCGTCACACTCGAGAACAACGAGTTGCGCGGCACACTCTGGCGCGCAAACCTGAGCCGGGCACCGTGCTGGCGGCCTGGAATGGACCGGGCGCCAGGCGGCCATTCGCTGGACGCGATGCTGGCCGCTTATCCGTTGCTGGCGAGCCAGTTGTTGGAGTACTGCATGGAGCGCGAGGTGCGCAGCAGCCCGCGATTGCTGCCGGGCTGGCCGTCAGGTGGACGCAATCCTCGCTTGAACCTCGGCGACGCAAAGGCGGAGTTGGAAAGTGGGGTCTCGGAACTGATTGGGTATGGCGCAGGGCTGACACCGGACGGCGACGATTTCCTGTTGGGTTATCTGGCGTCGTTATGGCCGTGGCAACGTCTCGGCGCCATATCCGCGCATTTGAAACTATTGCGTCCGGCAATAAAGAGTCAGCTTCACCAGACGACCAGTATCAGCCGGCATTATCTGGAGCTTGCGTTGCAGGGACACTATTCAGAGTCAATTGATAATTTGACGACCGTTCTGATTCACGGAAGTCCACCGGCAGACGTGAAACGTTCGGCAATCAATGTCATGAAATTCGGTTCGTCGTCTGGCGCAGACTGTCTCGGAGGTTTCCTGCACGGAATAAGAGTGCTTGGAAAGGTGGAGCAGAAAGAAATGAACTGATCCGTTAAACGGGTTAGCTGAAAACCATTATTGAGTTAATCAGATTGATGGCACCCGGCGCATGCAACGCCGGGTTCGCCAGGCGGACACTCGGCCGAATCTGGATCAGGCAAGCGTAACGATTACCGGAAGCTGAAATGAGCATAAGAACCAAGGTCTTCAAGAACATGTATCAGGACTCCGTCTCCCTGATGCAGATATCCGCGCACATCTCCAAGCTCGCCGGCATCGAGCAGGCCTCGGTGGTGATGGGAACGAGCACCAACCTGGCGCAACTGCGGGACGCGGCTCTTGACGACGGCTGTACAGCCGGCCCGAACGATCTCGTGATCGCGGTGCGTGGAGAGATCTCGGCGTGCGACGGCGCGCTCGTTATTGCGCAAGAGCGCTTGAACAGCAAGCCGGAGGAGTCAAGCGGCGACGGTGTGCGTCCGCCGCCGCTTGCCAGCCTCGAAATGGCCGTGGAACAGCAGACGGCACCCAATCTCGCCCTGATCTCGGTCCCCGGCGACTATGCCGCCGCCGAGGCGATCAAGGCGCTACGCCTTGGCATGTCTGTCATGCTTTTCAGCGATAACGTCAGCCTCGCCCACGAGCGCGCGATCAAGACACTCGCGGCTGAGAAAAAGCTCCTGGTGATGGGACCCGATTGCGGGACGGCCATCATCAATGGATTGCCGTTGGGGTTCGCCAATGTGGTGAGGCGCGGGGCGATTGGTGTAGTGGCGGCATCGGGCACCGGCTTGCAGGAAGTGACATGCCGCATCGACCAGCTGGGCGCCGGGATTTCGCAGGCCCTCGGCACGGGCGGCCATGACCTGCACGAATCGATCGGCGGGATCTCCATGCTGTACGGGCTCGATGCGCTGAGCGCGGATCCCGACACCCACGTGATCGTGCTGATCTCCAAACCGCCCGCTCCGGCTGTCGCGGAGAAAATCCTGGCGCGGGCGCGCGCGGCGGGCAAGCCGGTCGTAGTCAACTTCCTGGGTGCGCGGGCCGAAGACATGAACGTGCCGGGAATCACCCCGGCTTACACCCTGGCCGATGCGGCCAGCTTCGCCGTCGCGTTGCTCTCAGGCAGCGAACCCCCGGCTTCGGTGGCCGAGGTCAGCACGCCGGACGCCGGTCGTCTCCACGACTACAGCCGTACCTTGCGGCCCATGCGGCGCTTCATCCGCGGTGTGTTCGCGGGTGGCACCTTTTGCTACGAAAGCCAGTTGTTATGCCGGCAACGCGGCTTCGCCGCGTCGTCGAATACGCCGGTTGCGTCCAACAGCAAGCTCGAGGATATCTGGCACAGCACCGGTCACACGCTCGTCGACATGGGCGATGACGATTTCACCCGCGGCCGTCCGCATCCCATGATCGATCCCACGCTGCGCAACCAGCGCATCCACGCGGAACTGAACGACGCGCAGACCGCCTTCGTGTTGTTCGACCTCGTGCTGGGTTATGGCGCATCGACAGAACCTGCCCGCGAGCTGTTGGAGCTGATCGAACACGCCCGCCTGCAAGCGGCTGGCAAAGACTTGCCGGTCCTGATCTCCCACGTTTGCGGCACGGAAGCCGATCCACAAGTCAGAAGCCGTCAGGTCGATACCTTGCGCGAAGCCGGCGTTCTCGTCGCCGGTTGCAACGCGCAGGCGGCGCTCTGGGCGAGCCACGTTGCCCATCTTCAGGCGCAAAAATAACGGGACCATGATGAACACGCTATTTAACCAGCCACTGACCGTGGTGAACGCAGGCTTGAGCAGTTTTGCCGATAACCTCGCCCTCGCCGGCGGCGACGTCACCGATCTACGCTGGCAGCCACCCGCTCTCGGCGATGTAGACGCGGGACTGGCGCTGGCAACGCTGATTCGCCATCCGCTGGTCGGGCACGCCAACGACCAGGCGTTCCAGCAGTATCTTGCGGCCCAGCCCGTACTCGTCGATGTCATGAGCGCAGCGCACGCAATCAGCGCAATGGCGCATCGCAAGCTGATCCTCCACGCGGGCCCGCCCATCGAATGGGCCGATATGTGCGGACCGGTGAAGGGCGCGATTATCGGCGCGATCCTGTTTGAGGGATGGGCGACGACCCACGAAGCCGCCGAGCGGCTCGCGGCGGACGGCGCGATCGACTTCGAGCCGTGTCACCACTATCAGGCGGTCGGCCCCATGGCGGGCATCATCAGCCCATCCATGCCGCTGTGGGTAATCGAGAACAAAACAAACGGTCGGCGGGCTTTCAGCAACTTCAACGAAGGACTAGGAAAGGTGCTGCGTTTCGGCGCCAATAACCATGAGGTGCTGGACCGCCTGCACTGGATGAGCCAGGAACTCGCGCCGGCATTGAAGGCCGCGTTGAACGTGCTGGGCGAAGTGGAGTTGAAGCCGCTGATGGCGCAGGCGTTGCACATGGGCGACGAAGTCCATAACCGCAACGCAGCCGCCACCGGCCTCCTGATCAAGCGCCTGATTCCCGCGTTGCTATCGGCCGGATTGCCGATCGAGCGGATTCAGCGCGTGACGGAATTCATTGTTGGCAACGATCACTTCTTCCTCAATCTCTCGATGGCCGCGTGCAAGGCGATGACCGATGCGGCCCACAACGTGCCCTTCAGTTCGATGATCACGGTCATGGCGCGCAACGGCGTGAATTTCGGCATCCGCATGTCCGGCACGGGCGACCGGTGGTTCCAGGCGCCCGCCAATCCGGTGGAAGGTTTGTTCTTTCCGGGCTATGGCGTGGAAGACGCCGCGGCCGATCTCGGCGACAGCGCGATCACCGAGACGGCGGGCGTGGGCGGCTTCGCCATGGCGTCGTCGCCGGCTATCGTCAAGTTCGTGGGCGGAACGCCTGCGGACGCCACGAGCAACAGCCGCCGCATGCAGGCGATCACGCTGGGCGGCAATCCCGCGTTCACGCTCCCTGCACTGAATTTCGCGCCGACTGCCGCGGGTATCGACGCACGCAAGGTCGTGGATCGCGGCATCCTGCCGATCATCAATACCGGGATTGCGCACAAGGAGGCTGGCGTCGGGCAGATCGGCGCGGGCATTACCACGGCGCCCATGCCGGGTTTCATCGAAGCGATTCGCGCGCTCGCCGAATACGTTTGAACCACAGGGACCACGCATCATGACCAAGCCTCTGGCAATTGTCGCGGTTGGCGGCAACGCGCTGATCCGCGACGATCAACACGATAGCATTCCCGATCAATATGACGCGGTCGTTGAAAGTGCGCGGCACATCGCCGACATGATCGAGGCCGGATGGGATCTGGTGCTGACGCACGGCAACGGACCGCAAGTGGGTTTTATCCTGCGCCGCTCAGAACTTGCCGCCGATGAAGTCCGGCCAGTGCCGCTCGACTATGCCGTCGGAGATACGCAGGGCGCGATTGGCTACATGTTTCAAAAGGCGTTGAGCAACGCGTTGCGGCGCCGCGGGATTCATCGGCCCGTGGTCACCGTTGTGACCCAGACGCGTGTCAGCCGCGACGATCCAGCGTTTCTCAAACCCGGCAAACCGATAGGCGCTTTCCTCGACGAAGCCACCGCGCGGCAGCGGCAAAAGGTGCTCGGCTGGACACTGATGGAAGACGCCGGACGGGGCTGGCGTCGGACAGTGGCGTCGCCCCAGCCGCTGGAAATCATGGAGCGCGAGGTCATCGCGACGTTGCTTGCACAGGGGTGCGTGGTGATCGCGTGCGGCGGCGGAGGTATCCCGGTTCTGCTCGATGAGCACCGGCAGATTTCGGGCGTGGAAGCGGTCATCGACAAGGACCCGGCTTCGGCGTTGCTCGCCGAACAATTGGGCGCCGATCTCCTGCTGATTCCGACAGGCGTCGACCAGGTGGCGATCAATTTCGGCAAGCCGGATCAGCGCTGGCTCGACACGCTAAGCCTGGCCGAAGCGCAGGAACTGATCTCGCAGAATCAGTTCGGCGCGGGAAGCATGCTGCCAAAAGTGGAAGCCATCATGCGATTCGTGACGCACAGCCGGTCGCATGGCGGACACGGTAAAGGCTTGATTACAAGTCCGGAATCGATCAAGCGCGCGCTCGACCGCCAGACCGGGACATGGATCACGCAATAGTGGTTCGAGTCGTGGACATTTTATTAAGCAATACCCATTTTATTGAAGAACGAAGGCAGACAGATGAACAACACTACGTTGCTGGCCGTCAACGGCACGCTCATGCGCGGGCTCGAACTGAACGGCAACATGACCGCGGCGGGCGGCGTGTTCCTGCGTGAAGATCACACCGACCCGCATTACAGGCTCTGGAGCATTGGCGATCGCCATCCGGGAATGATCCGCGTGGCGGCAGGCGGAACGTCGGTCGCGCTCGAGATCTGGGAATTGCCGCTCGCGTCGTTCGCTGCTTTGTTGTTGAGCGAACCGGCTGGTCTCGCGATCGGCAAGGTGACGCTTCGCGACGGCAATCAGGTGTTGGGCGTGCTGGCCGAACCCTGGCTGGTCGACAACCAGAAGGACATCACCGCGCACGGAAGCTGGCGTGCCTATACCGGCCATTTCTATTCCGCCTGACCGCTCGAAACCTCCGGGGAACATTTGTATGCGTAACACTGACGAAGGCCCGAATACGGCGCCGTGGTATCGCATCGCCATGATTTTATTGGGCATTGCCATTACGCCGGTTTTACTCTCCTCCTCCAGTCTGGGGAGTCAGCTCTCGAGTCTGGCGTTGATCAAAGTGGTGGTCATTGGCGGCATCATCCTGACCCTCCTTTCCGCAATCACCATTTGTGTCGGCGAGAAGGCGCGGCTGCCAACGTACGGCATCGTTAAATATCCGTTCGGCGAAAAAGGGGCGATCGCCATCAACGTCCTGCTCGCGATCAGTTTGTTCGGGTGGATTGCCGTGACTGCCAATATGTTCGGGCATTCGGTGCACGATCTGCTGGCGCAACAGGGCGTCGACATACCGGTGCCTGCGCTGGTTGCGGCGGGGTGCGTGATCTTTGTGGCCGCTACGGCTTTTGGTTTCGAACTGCTTGGGAAGGTCGCTCAGTTTGCGATACCCGTCATCGCGTTGATGCTGTGTTATTGCGTCTATGTCGCAGCTCACGGAATGGTCCCGGTGCCAGCCGGGTTCACCGATATGAATACGGGCGTGGCGGTTTCCACCGTGGTCGGGACCATCATTGTGCTGGTGGCCACGTTGCCTGATTTCGGCAGCTTCGTTCATAACCGCAAGCACGCGTTGATTGGCGCGGTGCTGACGTTCCTGATCGCTTATCCGTTGTTGTATTGGGCGGGAGCCACGCCGAGCGGGATATCCGGCAAAGGGTCCTTGCTCGGCGCCATGGCCGTGTTCGGGGCCGTGCTGCCGGCCGCTTTACTGCTCATTTTTGCGACCGTAACGGGGAATGCCGGGAACATGTTTCAAGGCACGCTAGTCGTTTCAACCTTGTTCACGCGGTTCCCGAAATGGCAGATTACCGTCGCGCTGAGCGTGCTCGCGGTGATTGTCGGCAGCATGGACATCATGGCGTGGTTCATCCCGTTTCTGCTCTTTCTGGGAATCGCGACGCCGCCGGTGGCCGGGATTTATATAGCCGACTTTCTGCTGTATCGGCGGGGCGGCGTTGTTGCAAAAAGCGATCGCTGCAGGGGGGGGCGTTTACGCGCAACGGTCGTGGAGCTGCCTCTGTTAACTCGCGGAGGAATTGCGTAGATTCTCGATATTTGGCGGGAAGATGCGCAAGGACAAACGCAAGAGCCGCGAGCCTAAAGGCGTCTATCGAGTCAGGAACTGGCCGGAGTACAACGCAGGGCTGATCGCACGAGGCAGCTTGACCATGTGGATCGACGAGAGCGCATTCACGAGCGGGAGCGAGGCGAGACCTGTCAAGCGCGGCAGGCCGCAGGTCTACTCCGACCCAGTGATTCAGGCCGTGCTCACGCTCAAGCACGTCTATCATTTGACGCTTCGGGCTGCTCAGGGCTTTGTGCAGAGTCTTCGCAAACTCGCATTTGGGGACCTGCTGGTGCCCAACTATACGACGCTAAGCCGCCGTTCACAGGAGCTTCAGGTCACGTTGCCCGAGATGTCGAGCGGCGACCCGATTCATCTGGTTATCGATAGTACGGGCGTGAAGGTCTTTGGTGAATGCGAATGGAAGGTGCGCAAGCACGGCTACTCCAAGCGGCGGACCTGGCGCAAGGTCCATCTTGGGCTGGACGTGAAGACCGGCCAGATACGCGCGGCGCTGATGACGCATCAGGACGTCGACGACGCAAGTGCATTGCCGGGTTTGTTGGCGCAGATTCCTGCCGATGAACCCATCGATACGGTAGGCGGTGACGGTGCCTACGATACAAAGCAGTGCCATAAGGTAATTGACGGGCGCAGCGCTACGCCGTCGATTCCGCCACGCGAGGGGGCGAAGCCTTGGCCTGAGGGTACGCCCGGAGCAAGCTGGCGAAATGAAGCGATCAACGGAATTGCGCGAGACGGCCGGGACGAATGGAAGAAGCACAGTGGCTACCATCGACGTTCGCTGATCGAAAATACGATGTACCGGTTTAAAACGCTCACGGGGAATTGTCTTTCGGCGCGCTGCATTGGTTCACAAGCGACGGAGGTCGCCATCCGTGTTGGCATCATCAACCACATGGTCACACTTGCACGCCCGCAGTCCGTGCGTATTTCATGAATTTAGAATCGCGGGTGTACGCCCGCCTGAATTGTCGATTTTTGCAACTACGCCCGGCGGGGCGGGTACGACGAGCGGCTGCTCGAGACCGATCCGCAGGTGAAGGTGCTGACCTTCGTTGCGTGGATCATCGGGTCGCTGGCCGGGTTCATGACGGTGAAGGGCGTGTTTTCCTTCACGAGCATCCCTTCGCTCGATTCGATTATTGTCGCGTGTGCGTGTTACACGATTTTCAGCCGGGTCACGCGTTTGCGTAGCGTAGCCTCGCGGTTCTAAAGCGGGGTCACTGAATTCTGGCTGCCACGCGGTGTGGCGGCTGTTTTTATCCCTGTGCCCCGATCAGGTTCGTCACTTTGACGTTCCGCGTATCCGGCACTTCTGCATACGACAGCACCTTCAACTGCGGCAAGCTCCTTCTCAGGAAACGAGCAAGCATGGCGCGCAGCGAATGCTGCACCAGAAGCACCGGCGGCAACCCCACGTTCTGCTGACGCAGGATCGCGTTTTGCGTCGAGTTCAACAGCGTCTGCGCCAAGCCCGGCTCCAGTCCGGGGTTCGCGCCCGTCGCCAGCGCCTGCGACAACACGCGCTCCAGCGCCGGATCCAGTCCCATCACCTGCAACTCGCCGCTGCCCGGATACCACTGCTGCGTGATCGCGCGGCCCAGCGCAAGCCGCACCGCGGCCGTCAGGTCGTATGCGTCGGATATCTTCGGCGCGTGTTCTTGCAATGCGTCGAGGATGGTACGCATATCGCGGATGGGAACGCCTTCGTCCAGCAAGTTCTGCAGCACCTTCTGCAAGGTGGTCAGCGCCAGTGTCTTCGGCACGAGGTCGTCGGTCAGCGAAGGCGTGTCCTTGCCAATGCGCTCCAGCAACGCCTGCACTTCCTGGCGGCCCAGCAATTCCGCGGCGTGTGTCACGACCAGATGGTTGAGGTGGGTGGCCACGACCGTGCTGGCATCGACCACGGTGTAGCCGTACACCTGTGCCTGTTCCCGCAGGTTCGTATCGATCCACACGGCCGGCAAACCGAACGCTGGATCCTGTGTCGGATTTCCCGGCAACGTTGCCGAGACCTGCCCCGGGTTGATCGCGAGCCATTGGCCCGGGAATGCTTCCCCTACGCCCACTTCCACCCCCTTCAGCGCAATCCGATAACCGTTCGGACGCAACTCCAGGTTGTCGCGAATGTGGATCACCGGCGGCAGGAAGCCGATTTCCTGCGCGAACTTCTTGCGGATACCCTTGATCCGTTTCAACAACTCGCCATCCGCGTTCCGGTCGACTAGCGGTATCAACCGATACCCCACCTCGAGCCCGAGCGGATCGATCATCGCGACGTCGTCCCAGCTCGCTTCCGTATTTTCGAGCGGTGCGGCGGCAGCAGGCACGACATCCGTTACCAGGGACGCTTTCTTCTTCGCCTGGATGCGCAGGTTCATCGAGCGTGCGGCGTACACGAGGCCGCCGCCCAGCAGCAAGAATGCGAAATGCGGCATGCCGGGAATCAGGCCCATGATGCCGATGATCACGCCGGTAATCATCAACACGCGCGGGTTGTTGAACAGCTGCCCCGTCAACTGCGTGCCAATATCCTCTTCGGTCGCCACCCGCGACACGATCACACCCGCTGCCGTCGAAATGATCAGCGAGGGGATCTGTGCGACGAGGCCATCGCCAATGGTCAGCAGCGTGTAGTTCGTGGCCGCGTGCGCGAAGTCCATGTCGTGCTGGAGCATCCCGACAATCAAGCCGCCCACGATGTTGATGATCATGATCATCAAGCCCGCTATCGCGTCGCCGCGCACGAACTTGCTTGCACCGTCCATGGAGCCGTAGAACTCGGCTTCCTGCGCGACCTGCAAGCGGCGCTTGCGCGCCTGGTCTTCGTTGATGAGGCCGGCGTTCAAGTCGGCATCGATAGCCATCTGCTTGCCCGGCATGGCGTCGAGGGTGAAGCGAGCGCCCACTTCTGCAATCCGGCCCGCGCCCTTTGTAATCACCATGAAGTTGATGATCATCAGGATCACGAACACCACAATGCCGACCGCGAAATTCCCACCCACCAGGAAGTGGCCGAACGATTCGATCACCTGGCCGGCGGCGTCGGGACCGGTGTGGCCTTCGAGCAGGACGATCCGCGTGGACGCCACGTTCAGCGACAAGCGCAGCAGCGTGGAGAACAGCAGCACGCTGGGGAATGCGGCGAAGTCGAGCGGCTTCTGCGTGTACATGCTGACCAGCAGCACCATTACCGACAGCGCGATGTTGAACGTGAACAGCAAGTCGAGCAAAAAGGCCGGCAACGGCAAGATCATCATGCCGAGGATCATGCAGATCAGCACCGGCCCGGCGAGGGCCCGCAAGTTCTGCGAACCCAATGCGTCAGGGCGCTTCGAGAAAAATCCGGCGCGCGCGTTCATGCTTTGCTTCCTTTCATCGGGTCATTTCCATCATTGCCGGCGGGGTCAGCAGCCAGCGCTTCGGCGGCTTCCTGGTCGGCTTCTGATTCGGGGACGCTGCCTTTATCGAGTTCGGGAGGAACCTCGAGATTCTCGGGTTCGTCCGGCCGGCTACCGCCGTCTTTCTTGAACTTGCGCAACTGGTACACCCACGCCAGCACTTGCGCGACGGCGCCGTACAGCGCGCCTGGAATCTCGCGGTCGATCTCGACGTTGTGATACAGCGCCCGCGCAAGCGGCGGTGCTTCGAGCAGCGGCACGTTGTGTTCAAGCGCCAGTTCGCGAATGCGCGTGGCCACGAGGTTCACGCCCTTCGCGACGACCTTCGGCGCGCGCATTTCGCCATCGGCATATTTCAGCGCGACGGCGA
>Ga0302220_10001235_pt1 | contig 20162 bp, 22 predicted proteins | sample II_Palsa_E1_3_FD_194572 | JGI IMG/M metagenome (GOLD analysis project Ga0302220, IMG submission 194572) | Peat permafrost microbial communities from Stordalen Mire near Abisko, Sweden - II_Palsa_E1_3 | ecosystem: Environmental > Terrestrial > Soil > Palsa > Peat permafrost | place: Sweden...
GATTCCCGTCGGAGAAATGCAGCGGTGGGCAAGCGACAGCGAAGCCCGGTTACTCAAAAGCCTTCGGTTCCCGCCGAAGGCTTTTGTTTTTCCTGCATGGAAATCAGTTCATGATCATTCTCGGCCGTTTGGTTAAGTCCATGATTTTTAACGATTCCCTATTAGGGAAGTCCTGAGTCGCATTTCACCACTTCAGGGTGCTGACGTGTTGCGCGCTAAGTCGTTGATTTAAAGCAGTTCCCTACTAGGGATCACCGCTTTTCGAGTTCCGACTCAATGAACGCGTGAATTCGTTCTGCCCATTGCTCCGCTTCATCAGCAGCCTTGCCAGAGAATGAAACGCCAACTACCCCATTTCGAGCCGAAATCTGGCAAATCTTCTTGGCGCCACGTTTTACAACCAGGGGTTCGTGCTTTTCACGGGGCGCCCGGTCGGGCTTCGTCGCCGCGACTGCTTGCGCCTGGGTGTACGTGTCATCAGCCATCAGCCGCTCGATCGCTGCTTTCACCTTGTCCGCCCGTCCCTCCGCTACCGCTTTAGCCATTTGCTCTGCTGCATTACTTCCCAGTCGTTCGGGTCGAGTTGCCAGCAATTCTTTGCATTCGTCAGGCAGAAGATCGAATTTCATGATCCGCCCGACGTGCGAATCGCTAATGCCCGCAGCCTTCGCCAAATCCTCTTTCGTAATTCCCGTTGAGTCCTGAAGCGATTTGAAGCCCCAGAATTTCTCAAAGTCCGAAAGAGTAGGTGATAAGAGGTTCGAGAAGAAAGCGGCGTACTCGACCATCGACGCATCGATGTCCAGCACGATGCCGTCAATCTCGGTGCGCCCCAGTTCGCGATACACCGAAGCCCGGTTATGGCCGGCCACGATGTCGTACTCGCCGTCGTGGCGCTCACGCACCGTAATAGGCTGGGCGAGAGGGTAAGCCGACAGGTTTGCTTTAAGTTCTGCGTACTCTGAGGACGTAAGACGTCTGCGGCGGCCCGGAATCTCGTGAAGCTTGTCTAGGGGGAGTTTGCCGGGTGCACGTTGTTCCAGCGCACGTTTCAGCTTGTCAATTTCAGCCTGCTGGCTGTGAACCCGCCCTTGAAGACCAATCAACTGCCCGGGCGCGGTGCGAGGCGCGACCGGTTCCGAAGGCGTATCGAGACTATCGTCGTCCAATCGAATACCTGCTGCCTTCGCCTTTTGTTTCGCTGCTGTAGACATGCTTACTCCTTGTCCCAGAGGTAACAGACCTTACTGTCGATCAGATCCACAACCTGGTCATAGGGCACGCGGATTCGCCGAAGCGTCGCGGCATTGCCGTCGTAGTTCGGGAAGTCGTACACCGTCGAAAAATCGTTGGTGGTCGTTCGTGCAAGATCGGTTTCCGGGATTTCGACCGGCAAGACACGCTCGCCATAGGTCGTAATGACCCAGTCGCGAACAATGGACGCATTCGCCTTATTCGGCATGCGCGTCACCAGGATGTCGATGAAATCGAACACCTTGGCTTCATCGGCTGACTCCCCGAACTGCTTCATGCCGGAGACCATGTCGGAGAAGAGAGACCAGAACTGGACCATTGATGCGAACGAGAGTGTGTCCGGCATTACCGGCACGATGACCCCATCTGCCGCGAAAAGCGCGTTGATGGTCAGATAACTCAACGTCGGCGCGGTATCGATGATGATGTAGTCGTACTCGTGCTTGAGTTCCTTGAGTCCGTCGTTCAGCACGTTCCAGAACTTTGCACTCGGCGACGCGTGAACGCGCGCCGGGAGCATGAATTCGGCGTTGAACAAATCCGTGGATGACGGGATCAGGTCAAGGTTTTCCCAATACGTCTGCATCGGCAAGTGCTTCATGTCGAAGGTTTCGCCGCTGACGTAAGCTTCGATCAAGGGCAAAATAGTCTGGTCGCCATTGATTTCTGCGTGCGGGTTGATCCCGTACAGCGTGGTCGCACTGCCCTGCGGGTCCATATCTATATGGAGGACCCGGCGCCCGTGTCGCAACGACAAGCCTTGCGCCAGCACCATGGACGTCGTGGTCTTGGTCACGCCGCCCTTGAAGTTGCCGATCGCGATGACTTTCCCGTCCTTGCCTGCCGGACGTTGTCTTGGCTTGCGTTCCGCCTTGACCCATTCGATCGTTTCGGCGAGCGTAAACTGCCGCGCGGCCCCGGGCTTTTCCTGGGTGCCTTGAGGCAGTTCTCCTTTCTTGATCAGATAGGAGAAGCGGGCTTTGTCGATGCCGCACAGTTCCTGCAGTTTGCCGCTCGGGAACACCGGGGCAACCTTCCGCGGGAAAGGCTGAAGCATCTGAGTACGAATTCGCTCGAGCATTTTCGCGGAGCGAGCCGCCAAATTGACGAGGTCGTCCGGCGTCACCTCGATGGGTGGCGTCGAAAGGTTAATATCCATGCGTTCTTCCCGGTGGCTCTTGTTCTACCTAAAACGTGGATTCTCCCTTAAAAGGTAGAACCGACGGTAAGCGAAGACTAAGAGGTATACGGAGTAAACGCAAGTAAACTTTGCCGGACCAGGATAGCCGCAAAGGCACGTGGTTGTTGGGCTTCGAGCAAAAAGGTGAGAAAAGACTTGAGGCAAATCGGGGAGGTTGCGACGCTTTAGGTCTGTAGATTCAAGCGTCGGCGAGGAATTTCTTGCTGTTAGCGCGCCGGCAAAACGCCGCTTTTACCGTCTGCGAGCGAACCGTGACGGCGGGTTTTTACATAAAGAAGCGTGGTGGACAGGTTCGCATGGCCGAGGCGGATCTGGACTTCCCTACAATCCGTGCCGCTTTCGAGTGCGTGATGCGAGTGGGTGTGCCGGATCCAATGAGTGCTCGCATTGAAACAACGACGTGAATCAAGCAGATTTTGCGGGGTTGAAAGAACTGAGGCCCAGGCGAAAAGCCGCCGGAATACCTGCCCCATCCCATCGGGTGTCAGTGAGTCGCCGGTGCGAAAATGCGCCAGCAGCGGGGTGTCGGCCGGACAAGCGCCGGGATCCCTGGGCAAACCGCGGGCTCGCAGGCTCTCAAACACCAGTTCCATTACGGCCTGTGGGACCGGAATGGTCCGTGCCGCATGGCGTTTCCCGGGGATGCCCAGTTGCCAGCCGGTAGCCGACGCGCTCCCAACGTCGGTTTCAAGTCCATTTTCCAGCGTGGGCCGGATCAGCCGGCCGGTTGTTGCATGCGCCAGTTCTGATCGCCGCAACCCGGTCGAGTAGGCAAGATTCAGTGCCAAATAGTCGCGCAATTCCCTTTGAGAATACTGGTCCCGAGCGGCTGCCCCGACCACGCTCTGCCACTGCGCGTGATTGAGAGAACGCCCTGAAACGTCAATCCGCGCGCCGATCGCTACCGCCGGAGCATTCGAAAACGGGTTGTGCGCCCAATAGTTCTGTTCGACCAGCCACTGGCCCATTGCGTGAAGGATTGCCCGCGCGGTTTCCCGGCTGCGATTGGAGAGGGCGCCGACAAACGGCCGCCAATCCACGTGAGTTCGCTCGATTTTCGCGCGTCCGACCCAGCGGCCGGCCGGCTGCGGATCGGCCAAAAACGTCCCGATATACCCCGCGCAGTCGGCGCCATCCAGCGACGACATTGCCTTTTTCTTTTCGTTGATTGCCCACAGAAGCAGGCGTTCGGCCTCCCGGCGATAGGCGCGGGCGGTGTGCGGGCTATGTTGCCGGGTGGCAAGCCACGCATCGATTGCCTGTAAATCCGTGTCCAGCGAACACGGCAAACCGTGGTTTTGCGCCCGGTTATTACCTGCTGACCCGTCTATTTCAGTGGGTACCGCCAGCGATTCGATCGGCACAATGCCGCTCTGGCGCGGCCGAACAAGCGCCGGATCGCCTTGGACCAAGCGTCGGCGCGGAACGAGCGCACGTTTGGACAGCATATGACGGAGCGAATCGGCGTGAAGAGCAAGCCAGTCAACAATCCGGCGCGCTGCCTTTGGCCCGACACGCTCGACGCTCGCATACCAGCGGTGGCCGCGCTGCTCGATGAATCCGAGCAGATCGGCGAGCGTGTGGATACCAGTGTGCTGGAGACGGCCGGCGATCGCGGGTTCGAGCCAGCTCGCGACCGGGTGGTCCGGCTGCGGCGCCTGGACCAGACTGGCTTCCATGCGAGCGAGGGCGTCGATCTGACGTCGGCGCAGGCGGGCATTCCGGGTCGAACGCCGATCAACGCCCAGGCTGTTTTCCTGCGGAAATTCCGCTTGATAAAGCTCGAGCAGATCAGCTTCACTATGGAAACCGTCTGGATCGACGGATTCCCGATAAGTCTCCAGCGAGGGCATCTCGCTGGCTGCCAGCCGTCGTGCGTCGGGAATGCTGCCTGGTCTCAGGCGCAGAAGATGGGTGGCTTCGACATCACGGGTCCGGCGTGCAGCGCCAGACAAGGTGTCGCGTAATAGCCCGATCAGACGTCGGGTCGCGCGGATGTCGGTAGTCGCGTCGCCGTAAGTCGCATGCAGTTGCTCGACCGCCACGCCATCCAGATATCCGCGATAGAGCGCGAAATGTTCTCGAGTAAGCCGCTTGATTGAGGTGCGGTTCTCGGGGTTGCGAACGGATGATGGTGGTAAAGCAGCCGGCATGAGTTATTTATGCTTTCGTTTCAATAGCTTGGAGGGAGGCTACCAGCGTGGAGGCGGTTTGACAACAAAAAACGCTACATCTGATAAGTATACGAACACACGCCAGTGTCGACGCCGCGTCGCCGCGCCGGTTGCAGTTCGCTGACGCTTTTCGAGATGAGACAGGCGACGATCGAAATCTGAAGCGCCGACGCGTGCACGCTAGAAGCAGTGGAAGCAGCTTATGAACGAAGCGGCGTCGAACGTCGATGCTGAGGACAGTTTTTCAGGTTCAGCAGGCGAAGAACAATGAGGACAATGCAACGCCGTCGTCACATTGAACGGATCGTGCGTGTCGATCCCAGCGGCTGACCCGCACGCACCATCGCTACAAGCTATAAGAAACTTGCGATCACGCCGCGAGCGCGTCGGCCACCACGGTGGCCAGGGGAGTAGTCGGCCGGCCAAGGAGTTGACTCAACTGATGACCGTCATCGAAGAGTGCTCCCTTCGATGCACCCGTAGCCGAGTCCGACAGCAGCGCAGCCACGACTTCAGGTAATCCCACGCCAACCAGGGCGGCTTTGTAGTCCGCCTCGGAAAGATTCCGGTATTCGACCGTCTTGCCCGATTGCTTCGTTACTTCGGCAGCGAGCTCAGCGAGGGTATAGGCGGAGTCGCCGGCCAGTTCATAAACGCGTCCCGCCTGGGCGTCGCGAGTCATCACCAGCGCGGCCGCTTGCGCATAGTCCGCGCGTGCGGCCGAGGCAATCTTGCCGTCGCCCGCGCTGCCGAGGATCGCGCCGTGTTCGAGTGCGGAGGCGAGGCTGCCGGTGTAGTTCTCGGTGTACCAGCCATTACGTAGCAAAACGAACGGTACGCCCGACGTGCGCAGCGCCTCTTCCGTCTCGCGATGTTCACCGGCCAGTCCCAGCGGCGATGTGCCGGCTCGCAGCACACTGGTGTAGCCAATCAATTGCACGCCGTTGCGCTTCGCGGCATCGATTGCGGCGCGATGCTGGACTGCGCGTTGGCCAAGTTCATTCGATGAAATCAGTAGCAACTTGTTCGCGCCCTTGAAGGCGGAGTCGAGCGTGGCGGGCTCGTTATAGTCGGCGCGCCGGACTTGCACGCCCAGCGCGGCGAGATCGGCCGCCTTTTCCGGACTGCGGACTGCGGCAACAATGTCGCTTGCCGACTGGGTCTTCAACAACGCTTGGATAACAAGCCGGCCAAGTTGGCCGGTGGCTCCGGTAACGACGATCATGATCAAACTCCTGGGATGAATGCGACAGAAACCGTACCGTATCGGATAAACTAACTTTTCGTAAGTACGTACGCCGAGGTAAGTATCCATGGACTCAAATGTTGGTTTGGCCCGCGACGGCGTGCCGCTGTCGGATCTGTTGCGTCGCGGTGAACTGCTGTCGGCGGACTGCCCCTCGCGGGAAGTGCTCAAGCACATCACCAGCCGGTGGGGTGTTCTCGTGTTGATGGTCTTGCTGGAGCAGACCTGCCGTTTCAGCGATCTGCGCCGGAGAGTGGATGGCGTGAGCGAAAAAATGCTCGCGCAGACGCTGCAGTGGTTGGCGGCCGATGGCTTCGTCATACGCACTGCGTATGACGAAGTTTCGCCGCATGTGGACTATCGGCTGACGTCGCTGGGGGAGGAAGTCGCGCGTCAGGTCGCGTCGTTGGCGGACTGGATCGAGGTGAATCTGTCGCGCATCCTGAGTGCGCGGACGGCGGACGCGTAGAAGGCCGGCACTGATCGGTGATCGCGTGCGGTGTTGCGACCTTCGCTCGATGGAAACACTGATGCCGAGGCTGGCGCGCTGCTCGACCACTTTCGTGCCGCGCAGAAGCGTCCGTTGCAGCGGCTGAAGGTGCTGGTCGTGCTGCCCGAGCCGGATCCGGCGGGTTATATGCAGTGGATCGTTCGAGTGCCCGGGCAGGACGGCCGAGGTTTTTACCGATGTCCAGCGTCCGGCAGCGCCACGCTTTCGCTTGCCAAAAGATTGGCGCGCATCCAGTCCTCAAGCCCACGCGCCGCAATGCCACTTTGGGCATTGAACGTCTGTGACTTGTCCCATGCCACGCCTTTTCCTTCGGCGAATACCGCGCGATATTTCTTGATTGAATTGTCGGGATCCGCGGCCAGTTCGCGTTTCAATTCCGGCACGCTCCACTCAGTGCGATGGACATTCAGGTCCAGTAGAGCATCGACGGCATCGGCGAGTTGTCGGTAAGTAATGGTGTCGCCGGCTATGTACACGATCTGATCGACGATACGTGGCTCCGCGAATACGATCGCGGCGGTCAGCGCGCCGATGTCGTCGGCCGTTGTCACGGTCACGCCGTTGTCCCAGCTTCCCAATGCATTCACGGTGTTTCGTTCGAGGTCCACCACCCCGAACGATGGTTCGAAGAGAAAGCTGGTGAACATGCCTGTCGATACGATCACCCACTCCGTCTGATCTTGCGAGCGCAGCAGGTCGCGCACGTCGAGCTGCTCGTCGAACAGATTCTGCGGGCTGCCCCGGCCGATGACATCGTAGTCGACGCCGAATTGCCAGGGGAAATATCGCTCCACTCCCGCCTTCAGCGCGGCGCGTGCGAGCTTGCGCTGAACGCCGCTGCCGCCCACGAATCCGGTGCACGAGATGACTGTGTGAAAGCGTTCAAAAACAGCGGCCAGCGATTCTTCCGATTGCTCCGCCAGATCGCCGGCGACCAGTTCGATGCCAAGCGAACGCAACTCGGCAATGTCCTTTTGCTTCGCGGGATCGCGCGAATCGATCGTTGACTGCCGCAGCAAAGCCGCGATAGAAATGCCCGGAACCTGCGCGGCCCGGTGCGAGAGACTGCGCAACATGGCCATGCCGAGTTCGCCGGCGCCCAGGACGAGCATAGAATTAGCATGCGACATACAAGTACCCTTTTTAGCTTGAGAAAAGTTATCGGAAGCGCGTGCTTGTGCGGTCCGTCAGCACCGGCTCAAAACTCCGCAGTGCATTAAAGGGAGGTCAGCCGGACAATCGGAAGTCTAGTGGCGGGTGCACGCGGTATTGTTCGCCGTCACGGAAATGAGAACGCGTGCGCATCGAACGGTCCGGCGGGAGAGGCCGGAGATCAATGTAAGATGAACGCCCACTTCTGAACTGCCTGCAGACGGCGAAATACGAACCGGACATGTGCCCCGTTCATGGACAAACTTCAAGCGATGACAACCTTTGCGCGGGTCGTCGAAACGCAGAGCTTCAGCAAGGCGGCGCAGACTTTGTCAATGCCCCGGTCATCGGTAACGACGCTGATCAAGAATCTTGAGCGGCATCTGGGCACAACACTGCTTCGGCGAAGCACACGGACGCTCAGCCTCACCGATGCGGGCGAGCGCTACTACGCGTCATGCCGGGCAATCCTGTCGGACATAGCACAGGCTGAGAGCGGCCTGTTGGCGGACGCGACGGCTCCGCATGGGCGAATACGAGCGGGTATGCCGGGTGTCATAGGCCGCGCGATCGTGTTGCCGCGACTGCGGGAATTCGAACAGCTTTTTCCCGGTATCGAACTGACGCTGGTTCTTAGCGATCGTCCCGTCGACCTGATCTACGATGGCATTGATTGCGTCATCCGCACAGGCGAGCTGGCCGATTCCTCACTGACCGCGCGCAGGCTAGGTCAACTGAGCTGGCTGACCTGCGCGGCGCCGCGATATCTGAAGGAGTATGGGGAACCTGATAGCGTCGAAGCGCTGAGTGCTCATCGCGCGGTCAACTACATAGCGAATGCTACGGGCCGGCCGCTCGACTGGCGTTTTAACGTCGATGGTGAAAACGTCACCGTGACAATGCCAAGCCGCTTTGCCGTCAACGAAACAGAAGCGTATTTGCAATGCGGCCTGGAAGGTTTGGGGCTGATCCAGTTGTCGGAGTTTGTTGCGTCGCCGTACCTCGAAACTGGGCGTCTGAAAGAAGTTCTGGCGAGCGCAAGAAGTGCTCCCGTATCCATTTCAATCGTTTATCCGAACGGTAGGAATGCAGGCGCGGCGATCAAGGCTTTTGTCGATTGGGTCATCCGGATCTTTCCGCAAAGCGGAGTCAACCCGGATTGAGCATCGAGATAACAAGCCGCTGCAAAACATCGTCATGGCGCACCGAGTACCGGGCCGTTGATCTTTTCTCCTTGCATCGAATGAGCGCCTGATTGAACGTCGCGTTGGAAAAGGGGCCGAGATCCGTTGCTGACAGCCGGCCGTTTGTATCGTGGAACGAATTGCGCAACAGCCAACGCTACCGCGACACTCAACAAGAAAAACAGCGGGTGCAGGGTAACGCGATCGGGTCCATATGCAATTTCATCCCCATGCTTCTTGCCGTCTACAGCGGCATCAAACTATATCCATCGTGTTGCAAAACAGTAATGGTCGTGAGCGCTGAGAGTGAGCGCGTTACACCGGGGAGAAGTCCATCTTGGGAAAAACCATTGCCGATCAGCGCCTGCGCGCAAACCGATACTTCAACGCCCGCAGCCTGCAGCGCGGCAATGAGACGCACATTCGGGTTTGGCCTTGAATCGAGGGCGTGGTGTTGCTCGTCGTTCAAAACGCTGGATGTTGCTTCGCCATGGATAACGGCGACACAGTGAAGGCGATCGGGTGTCACCCCGGACATGCTGTACAAGTTCACCGCTCGCGCAACACGTTCGAGTCCGGCATTGGGTGCCTCCGGCTTCTTGCCAGGCGCGCTGACTGAGAAGACGATTTTGTATGTTGCATTCGCCTCCGGAACATGAACCGCGCCATCGATCCAATGCGCTTTGCCGAATTGCTCGATGACCGGACTTGCGGCCGCGAAGTTATCTTGCGTCATGAGTTGCCTGTATCGATTGAGGTATTGAGTTGATCCAGCGTCAGCGCTCCGGCGCGGTGCTTGCCGTCCGGGAAAAAGAAGGCCCTCGGACGCAAGCGGTCGAAAGTCATCGCGCCTGCCATGAGTGATAAAGCATAGGATGATCGAACATCTTGCCGACGGTCGAACCCGGCGTCTCGCCAAGCATACCGCTCACCACCAACGCCGCGATCCCGATCGCGATGTGCGGGTTGTGAACGCCGACTACGTAGAGAATGAGCGGCACGGCGAGAATCGAACCGCCTGCGCCGACGAGGCCGAGGGAGAAGCTCACGAAACCGCCGCACAGCGCCGCGGCGATAGCATGTGTCGCCGGGGTGGAAGCCAGGGTCATCGATCAGCCCTGCAGCCTGGCAGGCGAAGTTAGCTGACCACAAGCCAGGTTCGCCGGTATGGCGACATCCATCATCTTGGGGTTTGGAAGATTCAAGCCCCTCATGATCTCCACATATTCGCTTTCGGTTTTCCCCGCCAGCCTCGGATTGAAATGCCTCTCTTCGCCGATGCTTGAAGCGCTCCATCCCTTGTAATCGTGGGCGGGATAAAGCGTGGTCGCGTCGGGAAGCTTGAACAGCTTGTTGACGATTGAATCCCACGACCGATGCGGGTCTCCGCCCTGAAAGTCCGTCCGTCCGCTGCCGCGAATGAGCAGGACATCGCCGGTGAAAACGGCTTGCGGTGCCGCAGGGTTCAGGACGAAGCTAAACGATTCGTCGGTGTGTCCCGGCGTATAGAGAGCGCGTAGCTCGATGCCGTCGACACACAAGATTTCGTCTTCGCGTACGTGCTGGGATACGCAATGCGCCTGAGATAATTCGCCCATGATCGTGGTGCAATGCGTGGCGTCCCGCAGGTCACCGAGTGCGGTGATGTGATCGGCGTGCGTGTGGGTGTCGATGGCGTGAACCAGCCGCAAATCCAACTGCTCGATCACCTTCAGATAGTGCTCAAGCTGCTCTTTTACGGGATCGATGATCACCGCCTCTCCACCAGCCCGAGAGGCGAGCAGGTAGGTGTAGGTGCTCGACTGACCATCGAAAAATTGCCGGAACAACATTGCCTCATAACCTCGGAAAAACCACTATATTACGTTTTAGTATAAGCTTATATCTATATAGAATATAGTATCGAAGGTGTGGAAAGTCAACGGTGTGAGGCGGCGAATGCGGGTAAAAGGCCGGAAGGCGAGGTGGAAAATGCTCGCGGAGCAGTCCGTTAATCTGCAACTGAAAACGAAGACGGGATGACAAACGATGGTTGTTGACTGGGCGAATTTCACACCGATCGAATCCCTGCTGGGAGGCGCGATGATCGGCTTGTCCGCGGCGCTTTTCATGCTGCTCAACGGGCGTATTGCGGGGATCAGCGGGGTTCTTGGCGGCCTCCTGACTGCTGATGGATGGCGTGACGGGTGGAGAGTCTCCTTCGCTGCCGGGCTGCTTGCCGCGCCGGTGCTGTATGTTTTGACGAGACCTCTACCTCCGATCGTCATCCAGGCCAGCGTCCCGCTTCTTATTCTTGGCGGTTTGCTCGTTGGATTCGGCACGCGCGCGGCAAGCGGTTGCACGAGTGGTCATGGTGTGTGCGGAATATCGCGCGGGTCGGTCCGTTCGGTTGCCGCGACCTTGACATTCATGGTGGGGGGTTTCGTGACGGTCTTCGCAATCAGACATCTGTGGGGCGGCTAGCATGCGAAACATGAGCTCGTTTCTGGCCGGTCTGCTTTTCGGTGTCGGCCTGATCGTCTCCGGTATGGCAAACCCGGCGAAAGTGCTGGGTTTCCTGGACCTCGCGGGTCACTGGGATCCTTCGTTGGCCTTTGTCATGATCGGCGCGATTGCGCTTGCATCAATCGGCTTTTTTGCCAGCCGGCATACTGGAAAGCCGCTTCTCGACGACACCAGGCATCTCCCCACGAAGAAAAAAATCGATGTGCAATTGATTGTGGGAAGCGCGATTTTTGGAGCCGGTTGGGGGATAGCAGGATTTTGCCCGGGGCCGGTCATGGTAGCGGTGGGCGCGGGGAAAACCGAGGCTGTGATATTTCTTTCAGCGATGCTTGCAGGCATGCTCGCTTTTAACTTGTTCGACGCCAGGCGAACAATCCGGGGCAACGCGGATGCGCGTTAAGCCGTCATCGCGTACGCTAGCCCGGACGGACGAACGGTTTGAACGCGGTTGACACGCTTTCGGAGGTAGTGCCATGAAATCCCTGGTTGACCAGCTCGGAAAATACGCGATGTATCACCGCGACTCGCGCAACATCGTTTCGCACCTCTTTGGCATTCCACTGATCGTGGTCGCGGTTGCCACGTTGCTGGCGCGTCCGGCGGTTGGTGTAACGGGCACGCTGAGCGTGTCGCCGGCAATGCTGCTCGCCGCCGCGGTCGCCGTGTTCTATCTCAGGCTCGACATACGATTCGGTATCCTGATGACTCTCTTGCTCGCGCTGAGCGTGTGGGCGGGGAAGCTACTCGCGATGCAATCGACCGGACTGTGGCTCGCCTGGGGCCTGGGCCTGTTTTTTATCGGCTGGGTGATCCAGTTCATCGGACACTACTTCGAAGGTAGCAAGCCGGCCTTCGTGGACGATGCAATCGGGCTGGCGGTCGGGCCGCTGTTCATCGTGGCGGAGCTGGCATTCTTCCTGGGCTTGCGCGATCCGGTTCGCCGCGCGATTGAAGAACGCGCTGGCCCCATTCACGGCGGCACCGGTAAAAGAGCCGTTCGGTGACCGTTAGCCGTTTGTATGGCAGCGTTATCGCCGCGCATTCAGGAGTCTAGGGTTTACACCTAATTCGACAATAATCCCTTGCGCAGTCTGCTATTAATCTTAAGCGCGTACTTACCTACACTTGAATCACTGAAACGCGAACAGGGTTGTTCGCGAAGAAAATCAAGATTCGGAGGTAGGTCATGAAACTCGTTCAATCGCTTATTGTTGCTGCCGTCTTGGCTGTTCCGGCCGTGTCGTCTTTCGCTCAATCGAATGCGCCTGTCACTCGCGCCGATGTGAAGGCTCAACTGGTCCAGCTTGAAAAGGCGGGTTACCAACCCGGCCGTGATGATCCGAATTACCCGGCTGATATTCAAGCTGCAGAAGCACGTGTTGCTGCGCAAAACGGCGCTGCAAACAGCTTCGGCGGTGTGACCGATGGCACGTCGGCATCAGGTGCCCGCGCCGTGGTGAGTCCCGCGCTGAACGACAACGCAAAGTCGGTTTACTTCGGCCATTAATCAAGATTAGTCAATCGCGTTACGAAACCGCCCAGCCACCCTGGCGGTATTGAAGACGGTTCGACGATGGTTGATGAGCGCGCAGCGATCCTGTGCGCTCATCCATTTTTCTCAACTATGTCGAATCAACGAATAGCACCTCCTCCAGCGGGGTTGCTCCGATCCCGATGGAATTTGCCCAGCTATAAGTTGGGCTTTTTTTGCCTTCGACGACCTGCAATGTCAAGTGACGGGTACGGGCGTCTTCAACCGAGTGTGCTGAGTGCGGCCGCGAATCGAGGGTCCTTCAGATACGCGACGTTAAACCGGCAGTACGGCGAAACGCCTTCCGCGTGCGGCGAGAACACGGTCCCCGGCGCGAGAATGACGGATTGAGCGAGCATCGCCTTGGCAAACTTGATTGAGTCTTCGCCATGGGGCAGCGCTGCCCAAAGATAGAGGCTTTGCTCGCTCACCTTGTAGATCTTCGCGCCCAGTGCGTGGAGCGCGTTGACGCCCGCTTCGGTCGCCCGCCGAAGCTTCTCCTGCATGTGATTGGTGTGACGCAGGAAATGGCCATCGCTCAGAATGGCCTCCAGCGTGCGCTCGCAATACTCCGAACTGCTCACGTGCGTCAGCATTTTCACATCGGCGAGATCGCTTGCCAGCGCCGGATCGCACGCAAGAAAACCCACACGCAACGCGGCAGAAACCGACTTCGCGAAGCTGCCGATATAAATCGTCCGGCGCAATTGATCGAGCGTCGAGATGCGCGTCAGCGAGCGCGGTTTCAGGTCCGCGAGCGCGTCGTTCTCGACAATCGTGAGGTCGTAGGTTTCGGCCAACCTGAGTATGCGATGCGCCTTCGCGGCGCTTGTGTCCGTCGCGGTAGGATTGTGTCCCACCGACTGCGTGAAGAAGAGTTTCGGCCGATAGGTTTTCAACTGCTCCTCGAGCACCGCAATGTCAGGGCCGTCGATCTCCCTCGGCACGCCGACCATGTTCGCGCCGCTCAACTTCAACTTCCCGAATAGCGGGTAATAACCGGGGTCGTCGACGAGTACGGTATCTCCCGGGCGCACGAAATATCGCAGCACCATGTCCATTGCCTGATTGGCGCCGTGCGTGAGCACGATCTGCGTAGGCGCCGCTTCTATCTCATACGCGGCCAGTTTTTGCTGAAGGTGCTGGCGCAACGGCAGATACCCGAAGCGGCTGCCGTAGCGAAACAGCGATCCCACGCCGGTACGAACCACGCGCTGATGAAATTGATCCAGACGGGTTTCCTCCAGCCATTCCACCGGCGGAAACCCTTCTCCCAGATTAAGAAACTCGGGCTTGTTCTGCAGTTGTTCCCGCATCAGCCAGACAACGTCCATCGCCCGATCCAGGGTAGTGGGTTCGTCCCCGACCGGCTGTACCTCGACCGAACGTGACACGAAGAATCCCGACCCTCGCTTCGGTTCGATCAGGCCGTTCGCCGTCAGGATGTCGAACGCGCTGATGACGGTGTTCTTGGAGCAACCGTTCCCCTCAGCGTATTCCCTAATCGATGGCAATTTGGCGCCGGCTTGCAGCAGGCCGTCTTTGATCTGTCTGGCCAGATTGTCCGCGATGGATCGAGGCAGGCCCGTCTTTTCGCGTTGCATGATCGTAGTTACTCCGTGTTCGACCGAATTGTTCTGGGTACAGTGATTTCACTGTCTCGTGAAAGTGTGCCTTTTAATAGGGTACAGCCGGCCTATTATTCGCTCGATCAAGAAACTTCCGCAAGCCGGGCACGCGGGGCGAATGAATGACAGAGAAAAGCCAAGGAGCATTGCAAGTGAACATCGATTCGAAGTTGCCGAATTTTCGTGGGCTGTCGCCGGCGCAACGCCTGAAGCACATCGCCCAGGCGGCGAATCTGAGCGACGCCGATCACGCGTTACTCGGCAATCCCGGCGCACTTTCGCTGGAAACCGCCAACGGCATGATCGAGAACGTAATCGGGACGTTCCAGTTGCCGATGGCCGTGGCCGGCTACTTCCAGATCAACGGACGCGACGTGCTCGTGCCCATGACGGTAGAGGAACCATCGATAGTCGCCGCGGCCTCGTTCATGGCGAAGATGGCGCGCGAGGCTGGCGGCTTCATCACGTCGAGCACCGGGCCGCTGATGCGCGCGCAAGTGCAGATCGTCGGCGTGAGCGACCCCCATGGTGCACGCTTATCGATCCTCAAGCACAAGGAGGAACTGGTCCAGCTCGCAAATAGCCGCGACAAGGTGCTGATCGGTCTCGGCGGCGGTTGCAAGGACATCGAGGTTCATGTGTTTCCCGAGACGCCGCGCGGGGCGATGGTGGTCGCGCACCTGATCGTCGATGTACGGGACGCGATGGGCGCGAACTCCGTCAATACGATGGCGGAGTCGGTGGCGGGTCGTATCGAGGAGATCACGGGCGGTAAAGTTCGCCTGCGGATCTTGTCGAACCTCGCGGATCTCCGTCTCGCCCGCGCGCAAGTTCGTTACTCCGCCGAAACGCTGGCGACCAAGGAGTATTCGGGTGAGCAAGTGATAGAAGGCGTGATCGATGCGTGTCTGTTCGCGGCCATCGATCCGTACCGCGCCGCGACGCATAACAAAGGGATCATGAACGGCATTGATCCGGTGATCGTCGCCACGGGTAACGACTGGCGCGCGGTCGAAGCGGGCGCGCATGCCTATGCGTGCCGGAACGGTCGATATACATCGCTGACCACCTGGGAGAAAGCGGGCAACGGTGATCTGGTGGGCACGATCGAGATGCCGATGCCCGTGGGTCTGGTCGGCGGGGCCACCAAGACGCATCCGCTCTCCCGGCTCGCCCTCAAGATCATGAATGTGCACTCGGCGCAGGATCTCGGCGAGATTGCTGTCGCCGTCGGTCTCGCGCAAAACATGGGCGCGCTGCGCGCGCTCTCCACCGAAGGTATCCAGCGTGGGCATATGGCGCTTCACGCGCGCAATATCGCGATGTCTGCGGGCGCGACAGGCGCGGACATCGATTGGGTAGTCAGAAAGATGGTCGCGGCAAACGATGTCCGTACCGACTACGCAATGACGCTGCTAGCAGGATCTCGCGACGCCTGATCAGCGACCTGACTGGCGGCCGAAACGCACGACGGCGGTACCGAAACAAAAACTTCCGCAAACGGAGGAGACAATGGAACATTCAGTATTGGACGCCGACGAGGCGTTAAGCCCGGCGTCCGTTGGCATGACCGCCGCAGTCGACGCGCAGACTTCCCACCTGGTTGAAGTCTGGGGAGACACCGTCGATATCCGGCATCTCGCGTGGTCGGTCGCGCTGGGCATAGGCATCAGCCTCGGCGCTTTTTTCTCGGCCAATTATTTTCTCGCGCTTTACGTACACGACGCCGCGATGACTCGCGCTTACGCAATGCTGGTGGGTCTCGCCGGCTGCCTGATCGCGGGCGCCGTGTGCGCGAAGCTGTTCAAGCCGAAACGCGTAGTGGTCGACCAGTCATCCGACACGGCTCGCCGTGAAGAAGTGCTCGACCAGCTTGCCGGCGAGGCGGGTGGCCTGGGGTTTGTTTCGGACTTGCCGCTGGCGGTTGCCACGGAGATGAAAGAGCTTGGTCTCTACGATGTATTCCTCAAACACGAGCAGCGCATCGACGCGTCAAAACGGGCGCTCGATGAGGGCCGTGTTACCACAGACGCCATTGAAGAAAATACAAGCAAGGAGTCCTCCTGATGGATGCTCTTGCTCACCAGGTGCTCGTTGCTGTATCCATGGGCCTGATTGGCGCCATCGTGTTCGCCGGGATCGGTCTTATCTCCGGGACGGACGAAACCACGACTCTTGCACCGCTCACATTGCTGGTTGCGCTACTCGGCGTGCCGCCCGCGGGCGTCTTCACGTTCTTCATGGCCGGGGCCGTGGCAAAGCACATGACGCACGCCATCCCGACCGCCCTGCTCGGCATTCCAGGCGACACGCTTGCGGCCCCCTTGCTTCAGCAGGCGACCATGCTGCGCAATCTCGGCGTGCCGCACATTGCGTTGCGAAAGATGATTTCGGGTGCGATTATCGCGGCCTTCGTCGCGGTGCCATTGGCCGTGCTCTTCGCTGTGTTGCTCGCGCCGTTCGGCCCGTCGATATCGAAAGCGGCGCCATGGGTGTTCCTTGCTGCAGCCGTAGCAATCGCGTACTTTTCATCGGGCCGATGGGCGTCGGTGTTGCTGCTCGTGCCGTTCGTGCTGGTGATCGTCGGGCTGCAGGCGTTGACCGGAAAATATGGCGTGAAACTCAGTGTCAGCTACTTTCTGGGCATTGCCATCGGTCCGTTGATAGCGGACCTGTTCTCGATCCTTTCGCCTGCCGATCGCGCGACCATGCGCCGCGATCGGGTCAAGACGTTCTCGCTTGCTCCCGACGTCAAGAGCTGGAGCGGCTACTTCCCCAACCCGCTCAAGGTGCTCGACCGGACGCAGCGGAACTGGACCATTGCGACGGCGGCGGTATCGAGCGCGACGTTCGTGTTCAGCCCGGTCGCGATGACCGTCGTGATGGGCGAACTGGTCGGCTCGCGGATCAAGCACGCGTACCATCGTTTGACTACGGTCATTGCTGCACGAAACGGCGTCACCGAGGCAACGTATATTGCCGAGGCGCTGATTCCACTGATCGCGTTCGGACTGCCTTTGAGTCCCGTGGCAGCGGGTCCGGCTGCGCCGCTTTTCAACGCGCCGCCGCGTTTTTTCGTCGATACAGCCACGGGGCACATGAACAATCTGCACACGCTGATGACGAGCTGGGAATTCCTCGGCTACGGATTAGCGTCGGTGGTGCTGGCCGCGCTGATTGCATATCCGTTTTCGATGAACTATGCGCACCGGGCGGCTTCGTTCGTTGCTCGACGGCTGAGCCACGAAGCGATTATCGCGACGTTCGCTGGGCTGATCGTGGTGATCAGCGTGTGGGAAGGGCAGTTGCTGGGATTCCTGGTGATCGTGACGATCGGGCTGCTGGGAGGACTGTTGTCCCGGCGCTTTGGCTTTAACACCGGCGTTCAGTTCATGGGGTACTACGCGGCAGTACTGAGCGTTCCGGCGTTGACCAAATTGATCGCTTGAGGCGAGCCGGGCAGGCGCTGAATGGCTCCGCCGGCATGCACGAAAACCAGTCTCATTGCTTGAGGCTCGCCTTGATCTGCGGGGCAACGTCTGCGCCTGAGCGCGCAGCGTTTTCGCCGTGCTCTCTGGAAATGTTCGATCGATCCAAGCGACACCTGCCAGCGCTCAGCTCCCACAGAGAAGTGGGCGATTACGATCCGTCCTTCGGCGGCCACCCGCTTGGCGAGATGCGGTGCGCGCTGAGGCGTGATGGTATGGTGATCCAGGCTCGCGGCGAGCATCAAGCCGCCTCAGGAGGCAGTCGGCCAGCCAATAAGCGCGGCGCGACGCATGCTTGATCGAACCACCATTTCATGGAACGGCGTGATCAGCAGGATGTAGGTACGTCCCAAAAGATTGTGGCACCGCACGACAGTCGATATTGTCAGGTAACGCCCACCGCCCGCGGTCTCTGCCCGCGTCTCCTGAAAGACGGACACCCTGAAGTCGAGATGCTTGTCGTCTTCGCCAAGGACGATCTCGTCGACGGTGCGCTCGTAGATCCTGAAAATGGAGATGTGCTTTTCACGCTCGGAACGCGCGAATTCCTCCAGGTGCTTTGCCGTCTTCAGGCCAAATCCGGCAACGAGCGTGTCGCGTACTCGAAGGAGCTGTCCAATCCACGCGGCCTGATGCGAAAACATGAACCGGGCGAGTAGTTCGGGATCGGTGGTCGCGTTGTCCGGCAAGCGGATGGTATAGGCGTCCGCGAGGTTCGGGTGCGCATACATTTGCGTTACGCGCGAGCTGGCAGGTAGTGCGACGGAGGTCACGGACACACTTGGATTTTGCATGGGTAAGCGACTCCTGTGAGCGGCCCGGGGATCAGATAAGCGCGAGCCTTATTTGCGACTGTACACCCGCCGTGCATGTCACCTTTTCTATGGCTGAACTGCACTTTCCCATGCGAACGGAAACACCAATGCGTTGTGGTACGACCCTTCCGATCAGCGACCGTGCGCTGACGCGATCCCGCGAAGGATGAGATGGATTCCGGCGAGAAAATCGACACGGTCATCGTGAACGCGCAGCAGTCCGGCCACGCTGAGGGTGAAAGGATACTCATTGGGATCGAGCTCGGACCACACGGTCGACACCTCGTCCAGGAAGTTAGACCTGTCAAGGCCCTGCTCCCGAGCGATATGCGCATTCGCCGCGTTCTGCCCGCTCACGCCAAGGATGTAACTCAATAACGCGGACACCGCTGCCCACTGAGCGTCCTCAGGTACGCCGAGGGCGCGGACCTGCTGGCCTATGCGTTCGAGAATACGCACCATGGGCAACTGCCCCGGGGCACGTGTGAGCGCCGAGCCAACCCACGGATGTGCATCGATCGCGTCGAACATGCCTAGCGCGAGCGCGCGAATGGCCGCTTCTGGCTCCGCGCTGATCGACGGCGCGTTCATCGCGCTAGCGATGATGGCGTCGCAGGCGGCGATCAGCAGATCGCTCTTGTTGTCGATGTGCCAGTAAATAGCGCCAGGACCGGTGGCGAGCCGCTCGGACAGGGCGCGGAACGTCAGACCGCGCTCTCCGCTACCGTCCAGGAGCGCGATCGACGCCTCGATGATCCGATCCCGCGAGAGCGATTCCTCCCGTCGTTGCGTGCTACCTGCTTTTTTTACCATGCCGCTTCTTGACACCTCTGGAATGTTGTTCCAATATTACTCTGGAATGTTGTTCCAGAGTATGCCAGCAGCAGATCTTGTGGCGACTTCCGACCACTAGGGAATAAGAATGAATACTTCAGTTGCAATCATCGGCGCGGGGCTTGGTGGACTGACTCTTGCCCGTGTCCTTCACGTCCACGGGATTGTCACGACGATCTACGAGGCGGAAGCCTCGGCGAACGCGCGAGCGCAGGGCGGCATGCTCGATATCCACGAAAACAACGGACAGCTCGCACTCAAGGCGGCGGGGCTCTTCGATCAATTCCTCGACATCATCCACGCTGGCGGTCAGGCAACGCGAGTTCTCGACAAAGACGGCAATGTCTTGTTTGAAGACCCCGACGACGGCACAGGCGGTCGACCCGAGGTACCTCGAGGAGACCTTCGCCGGATTCTGCTTGACTCACTTCCCGCCGGCACAGTCCGATGGGGACACAAAGTCACAGCAGCGTCTCCACTCGGCGGCGGGCGGCACGTGTTGACCTTTGCTGACGGCTCAACGGTGACTACCGATCTCCTCGTGGGTGCCGACGGCGCTTGGTCGAGAGTTCGTCCGCTTCTATCGGAGGCTAAGCCGGTGTATGTCGGCACGTCATTCATCGAGACGTACCTGTTTGA
>Ga0302220_10001236_pt1 | contig 20148 bp, 16 predicted proteins | sample II_Palsa_E1_3_FD_194572 | JGI IMG/M metagenome (GOLD analysis project Ga0302220, IMG submission 194572) | Peat permafrost microbial communities from Stordalen Mire near Abisko, Sweden - II_Palsa_E1_3 | ecosystem: Environmental > Terrestrial > Soil > Palsa > Peat permafrost | place: Sweden...
GGCGATTCGGGTACAACCGATACGTTGCGCGCTGCGTTTTACGGCGTGTGCCTGGTCGGCCCGGTCGATGTGTCCGCAGCGGTCGGAGCGGGGGTGGACTTTCTGTCGCAGAAGCGACCCTTCGGCGCGAGTGGCACCGCGCAAGGCGATCACATCGGGCAGGAAGCGACGGCTGCCGCGCAGGCTGCGTTACCGCTCGCACTCGGCGGCATGACGGTGACGCCGCGCATCGGTCTGCGTTTTTCATATCTGCACGCCAACGGCTTTGATGAAAGCGGAGCGAACGGCCAGGACCTCACGGTCGGCACGGACAATGTGCGCAGCCTGCAGCCCTACGCGCAGATCGCCTTTGGCAAGGACTTCGGTAATCAATTGCGGCCCGTCAACGTCGAAGTGCGCGTCGGCTACGCGCGAGAGTTGCTCGGCACCGGACGCACGATGAGTGTCGGCGCTCAGGACGGCACGTGGTTCGTGGCGCCGGGTACGAGTTTGCCGCGCGATCAGCTGACGACAGGCGTCAGCGTCAGCATGCGGCCGGCCAAAGCCCTCACCGTGTCGATCGGGTACGACGCGGTGCTCGCAACCAGTCACGCATCGACACAGACGGGCAGCCTGAAGGTGGGCTACCAGTTTTGAACGGAGCCCGGCACCGGATTTCCGCGTTTTGCGGCGGCGCCTGCATGTCGCTATCGCCGCCGTTAGTCGAGAGCGCCTTTGGCGCCGCCATTCGCTTCAGGCCGGCACGTGATACAGGGCGCCGGTCTTGTTGCCGTCCGGATCGCGCAGATAGGCGAGATAGAGGCTGCCAGCCGAGGCCTTACGTACGCCGGGTGGCGCTTCAGCCGATGTTCCACCGCTGGCGACCCCGGCGGCATGCCACCGATCGACCTGCTCGGTCGACTGGCAGGCAAAGCCAATCGTTCCACCATTGGCAGGAGTCGCCGGCTGACCATTGAGCGGTTGGGTGATGATAAAAAGCGCCGTGTGGCCGCGATAGACATAGCGCCGGCGCTTATCGTTGTCGTCGCTGAGACCTTCACCATAGCCAAGCGCGCCTAGCACGGCATCATAAAAACGCTTTGCTTTTTTAAGGTCGTTGGTGCCGACCACTACGTGACTGAACATTGCTTCAATACTCCTTAGTAAATAACCCAAAACCCATCCGATGCTGTGGCCGGCGCGCATGAAGAGCGACGATGCGCGACGGCTTAGCGAGGGAGGAATGCACGGTCTGGTGGTGCGCGAAGAGGCTATCGCGCCGCGTCATGGCGGGCCTCACCCGATCACACCGTGACGATGTTCATGCCGATCTCGATGTTGCCGCGCACCGACTTCGAGTACGGGCAGATCTGATGGGCCAGATGCGCGATTTTCTCGACGACGTCCTTATCCAGACCCGGCACGCGAACAGTGAACTCGGCGCCGAGGAACCACGCGGTACCGGTCTGCCCAACGTTGACCTTGATGTCCACCGAATGGTCGGGCGGCAGCGTGACCTTCTTCATCGAGGCCGCGATCCCGAACACGGTGGTGTAACAGGCTGACCACGCGCCCGCGAACAACTTCTCGGCGGTCGGGTGCGGTTCGGTGGCGATGAACTCGACGTCTTCAACGCCCGGCGCTGTCAGCTTGAGGTCGAACACGCCAAACTCGCCGCTCTGGAGGTTGGGGTCGCGATTGACCGTGGCGTGGGTGTTGCCTGAGGCGAGGACGGTTTCGATCTTTTCCATGATGGATTCCTTCGTAAATGAGGGTGTTAAGCGTATTTAAGGCGTGTGAGATGTAATCGTATGCGGCATATGAGGGGCGAAGATGCCCTTACACCGTGACGACGTTCAGGCCGACCTCGATGTTGCCGTGCACAGCCTTCGAGTACGGGCAGAGCTGATGGGCCTGGTGCGCGAGTGACTCGACGACTTCCTTGGCCAGACCCGGCGCGCGGATGGTGAACTGGGCGCCCAGGCAATGGCCGGCCCCGACCGAGCCAATGCTTACCTGGATGTCCACGGAATAGTCGGACGGCAGCGTGACCTTCTTCATCGAGGCCGCAATCTCGAACGCGCTGATATAACAGGCCGACCACGCGCCCGAAAACAGCTGCTCGGCTCTCGGATGCAGTCCGGTGCCGATGAACTCGCGGTTTTCACGGCCGGACGCTGACAGCTTGAGGTCGAGGGCACCGTACTCGCCGCGCGGGACGTTGGGGTCGCGATTAACCGTGGCGTGGCTGTTGCCCGAGTGGAGGACCTGTTCGATCTTGCTCATTTGAGATTCCTTCGATGTGTGGGTAGGAGCCCAGACTTTAAATCGGGGCATTAGGCTTGCCGAGTCGTGAATGGGTCAAAGGCGGGCTCGAAAGGATCAAACTTTGACCGGTGGCGCCGTGAACGGCCAACCTCCCGGAAATCGCCAATAAAGCCGTATTGGGCTTGACGATATGAATATCATAGTTATATTCTTGGCGCACCGCATGCGGTACGTGAGACGTCGCAAATCATCCGACAAAAGCAGTCCGGCGCCGAGTGCGCGACGCGCACCTGATCGCACGCATTTTTTGACGGGAACATTCCTGTCAAGGCAGTCCAAAACGGCGAACGAGCGCTTAATGGTCGTCTTGCCGCTATCAATGAGGATGTCCGATATGCAATACGAGACCGACTGGCTCACCCGTTTCATGGATCTCGTGACCGTCACCGGGAAACTCACTCGGTGCACGTTGGGAGCGCCGTGGGCAATCGAATACGCCCAGGCCGGAGTTCAGGAAATGCAGTACCACGTCGTATTGACCGGCTGGGCCTTACTCGAGAATTCGGATACTGGCGCAACCTATGAATTACGGGCGGGCGACATCGCGTTACTGCCGCACGGTTCAGCGCACGTGTTGCACGACGGCAGTAGCGTGGCACCGATTCCGTCCAGGGTTCGCGCTTCAGGCAGTCTCCTCGTTAGAGAAAATAGCGGCGCTGGCGAGGCGCTGGATATGTTGTGCGGGCGATTTGTCGTCGCGCCGCCTCATGACCGGTTAATCCGGAGCTATCTACCGTCGGAACTCGTGGTACGCACCGAAGACATCGGCATCGCTGCACAGAGCCTGCCGCAGGCCGAACGTCTGAGCCGGCTCGTCGCGCTGATGCGGGCCGAAGCGATGGACAACGAAGTGGGCAGCGGCGCGATCCTGAACGCACTTTCGTCTGCGCTGTTTGCGTTGACGCTGCGGGCGGCCGTTGAGGCCGGTCAGGCACGTACCGGGTTGCTGGCGCTCGCCGCGCACCCAAGGCTCGCGTCTGCGGCCGCTGCGATATTCAGCGATCCGGCTCGAGCGTGGACGCTTTCGGAACTGGCCGGACTAAGCAGCATGTCGCGCGCCACGTTCGTGCGGCATTTCCAGGCGAGTCTCGGCCGCTCCGCGATGGATCTGCTGACCGATATCCGGATGAGCGCCGCGGCGAACGCGCTGCGAAAATCCACATCGTCCACCGAGGCGGTTGCCGACCTGGTCGGGTATCAGTCGGTGTCTGCGTTTCGGCGCGTGTTTGCTCAGCGGATGGGGATGACGCCGGGCGACTGGCGGCAGCGTGCGCTTAACGGCGGTGCCCCGCATTTCTCCGACGACGAGGCAGACGGTGCTCACGAACGCGATCGCGCGGGCGAGTGACCGCGGGACTACCAGTCGTGCGCTTGGGTCCGAGGTAAAGCTCTCACGGAAGGCAACCGAAATCACCCGGTTCCGCAGGAACAACACTCAAACCCTGGCACGAGCGTAAGATAGCCGTGATTTTCGAGCGTGTGAACCGCCATCTGCGGGCCGACATGGGGAGGCACTGCGAGCTGCCGGGCGAGAGACTGATCTCCCAAGCGATTTTCTCCAATGAATCTCCCTTCGCTGCGTGACTGGATTTTTTCGCTAAAGACCTTCGTCGCAGGGATGCTCGCGCTTTACATCGCGTTCTACTTCTCGCTTCCGAGACCGTACTGGGCGCTGGCATCGGTCTATATTGTGTCGAACCCGTTTGTCGGCGCGACTCGGTCAAAGGCGCTTTATCGCGTGATTGGCACTGCGCTTGGCGCGGTCGCCTCCGTCGCCCTCGTGCCACCTTTTGCGGAGACGCCTTATCTGTTGAGCGCGTTGATAGCGCTATGGACAGGTGTGTTCGTCTACATTTCGATCTCGACGCGAGCCGCACGCAACTACGTTTTTCTGCTCGCGAGTTATTCGCTGTCCGTCATTGCGCTGCCGGCTTTGTCGAACCCGTTGAGCATCTTCGATGTGGCCGTGGCGCGAACCGAAGAAATCACGCTTGGCATCGTCTGCGCGAGCATCGTCGGGAGCATTTTTTTTCCGAGCCGGCTCGCGCCGACATTGATCGAACGAACGGACTCGTGGTTCCGCGACGCCGCTCTCTACGTGCAGGAATCGCTGGCGGGCCGGGTCGCTGGGGCGCTCGTTTCCGGAAGCCGACAGAAGATGGCCTCGAGTGTCCGCGGCTTCGAATTCCTGTTGAGCCAGTTGGCCTACGATCACGTCAGTCCGGCGATTCTCGCTCGCAGCGAGGAACTGCAAGGCCGGATGCAACTGATACTGCCCATCACCGCAGCGCTCGCAGATGTGCTCGCCGCCGGGCAGAAATCTGGCGCCGGCTTTCCTGCGAGCCTCGGCGAACTGCTGCGCGACATCGGACGCTGGATGGACGCGCCGCTCGGCGATGACCCCGAGCGCGAGGCACCGCTACTCCGAAAGCGTATTGCGCAACTGGATCCGGCGCCCCACGAATTGACGACATGGCAGGCGGCATTGTTATCCAGCGCGCTCTGGCGCATGCGGCAAGTGGTCGATTTGTGGGTCGATTGCCGGACTTTGCGCCTTAACATCGTTCACGGAGAAGGGTACTGGCGGCCGCGGTTTCGTCATTGGCGGCTCGGCGCGCAGCACGCTTTTCTCGACCAGGGTCTGGCCTTGTTCTCCGCCAGCTCGGCGGCGCTGGTCATCTTCGTTTCGTCCTGCATATGGATTGCTTCGGGATGGCAGGACGGTGCGGCAGCGGTGTCGTTAGGCGCTATCGGCGTCTGTTTTTTCGCCGCGCTGGACGAGCCCGTGCCCATGATGATTACTTTCCTGAAGTGCACGGCAATGGGCGTCGTCATTGCCGCGTTTTATCTGTTTGTTGTGTTGCCGAGTGGCCAGGACTTCCCTGTGCTGGTCATTTTCTTCGCGTTCCTGTTTGTTCCGCTTGGACTATTGATGCCACGTCCGAAATGGGCGTTGATTTCGACGCTCGTAGCGTTATTGGCCGCAACCTTTCTCGGCATCGGCGACGTTTATGACGCCAACATCCTGAACTTCCTGAATGCCAATATCGCAGGGTTGGCCGGAGTTTTATTCGCTTCAGTGATGACGGGGGTCATCCGGCCGTTCGGAACGGATGCGGCGACCGCACGACTGACCCGGTCCAGCTGGAGGGACGTCGTTTTGAGCGGGACGGATCTATCCATCGAACAGCAGCGCGATCTGAACGCACGCATGCTCGACCGGCTCATGCAGCTCATTCCGCGCGTGGCGCCGAGCGATGACTACAAGCACCCGTCGACAGAAAGCCTGCGCGACATGCGCATTGCGCTCAATACACTCGACCTGCGCAGACTCTCGGACAAGTTTTCTGGCGAGTTGCCGGTCGCGTTGAATCGTGTGCTCGCCGAAGTGCGATCGCACTATGAGCGATGCCTGGAGTCGGCCGATCGCCAAAGCGTACCGCCGACGCTTGCGGGTAGCGTCGATGCCGCCATCGGGCGGATCATGGCTGACTGCTCGGCCGACCCTGGTGCGCCTGGCTATAGGCGGCGCAAAGGTGCGCTGCATGCACTCGTCGGACTCCGGCTGTCGTTGTTCCCAGGCGCGGCACCGTCTGCCAATGCGATAAGTGGCCTCTCGTGAAGATTCGCAGGCGCATGCCCGCCGGCGCGCGAACGGCGTTCAAGCGGCGCCGACATGGCAAGACTGCCCGGATACGGCCCGGGCAGTCCTCAGCGATCCAACTCAGAGGTCGGCGTAGTCGATACCGGTCAGCACACCCAGATGAGCGACGGTGGTGAAATGCGACTCTTCCTTCGTGTCGATGTCCAGCTCGCGCACGTTGCCGCCCAGATCGGTCACAAATGCACGACGCCCTTGTGCGTCCAGCGACACGCCAATTCCCTCTTGTAGTTCGCGGGCGAGCACGTGGCGATCAACCAGTCCGGACGCCGTGATTCTTGCCCGGTTCAGTGTATTTCCGTCATGCGTATCGTCGCCACGATCCGTCCAGTAAAGCATGTGGTCGCGGTGATCGATATCGAGGTCGATCGGCTCGGGCAGATCGGCCAGCAAACATTCGATGTCCGGGCGCCGATCGGGTGTCGCACCCGCTGGTAGCTCGATGCCTGCCCTGAAGATGCGGCCCTCTCCGGCATCCGGCGGTCCCTTTTGCGTCCAGTAGACATGCCCGTTTGCCTTATCCAATGCGATGCCCACGCAATGGCGGGTCGCGTCGCCCGTGTCCCCGGGGAAATTCCCGGTGCGAACGAGTTCCGTCACCTCCGTGCCGTCCAGCCGCGCGCGCATGACCCGCATGCCTTCGCGATCGCACCAATAAAGGTGTCCGCCTTCCTTGTCCAGCACGAGTTCCTTGGGCGTTCCGGCCTTACCGGACGGCACAAGCACGCGATGATCGCTGCCGTCGAGCTTTGCGCTTTCAATCGTGCCGTCATTCGGGGGAACTGCGCCGGAAGCCGGATCGCCGTCGACCAGATGGATCCCGGTTCCCATGTTGGTCCAGTAGACCACCTGGCTTTCAGCATCCACCTTGATGCCGTCGGGCGTGCGCGTCAGGTTCGCGAGAACGACCTCGTGTGAACCGTCCGGTGACAGGGCGATGATCGCCGGTGGACGTGCCTGCAGGACATACAGCGTACCGCCATTCTCAGTAGCCACAGTAAGTACCCTCCATCAGGTTGCTACAACCGTCGTCGTACTGGCGGAGCCGATCCGTCGACCCGCCGCTGTTGAACCGATCCCGACAGACTACCTTAGGTTGCGTGAGAACTTCGTGAACGCTCAAACCGCCTGCGGGGCAGGATCAGTCCAACGGCCGTGGAGGGGAAGCGCAGGCGATCGACGATCGACGCGAGGTTAGGCCGGCCAGAAGCCCCTAAAGCTTTCAGTTGCGCGGTCGATAACCGCATTATGGACAAAATCGATTTGTTAAATTGATCGAAAGCGAAAGCATGAAATACTTTTTCGACAAAGCGCTCGCCGAGCGATACGGCTACGGTCTGGCCGTGTTCATCGCTGCCGAGACTTCCGATCTGCAACGCATCATCGACCGTACGAATGCTCGACGCGAGCGCGACGGTCGAAGTTTGCTCGAAGACGTGCTGGTTGAGGATGTTATCTCCGCCATGTGCAAAAGGGGCATGCTCCCTGCACAACGCAGTGAAGACGGCTCCAATGTGACGGGCGCAGGCGCCGCTGGCTGACCACGGAGAACGCGCCCAGCCGGTTCTGAGTCAATCAATCAACTAACTGCGAACCCGTTCTCGCCACGACCAGCACGACGCAACCACAGGCGGAGGAGCTTGAGTGGCTCGAGCCTGCTGGGTAGGTAAGGACATCCCCGGGCTGGAAGCTAACACCGTCGCCATCGGTGAACCCGCTTTGCGAGCGGAAACCAGGACCGTCTCGGTATCGTCCATCGTGAGGGTCTTTCCGGAGCGGGCAAGTCGGACGCTAAACGAATGCCGACCTTCGGCTGTCACACCGCAAGACAAAGCCGGAATGGCTGTGGGTGACACCCTTCAGCAGCCCTATGGTCAATGACGGACGCTGAAATCAATGCGCAGATTGCTTGGCATCATCGAAAAGGCAAACACCTCTTCAACGGGGGCTTTACCTTCGGACTCCGATAAACGAAAGTTACGACACATCATTGCGACGGCACATCGTATTTCGAGTAAGGCGAGACTCCGTCCAGGGCAAAGGCGGGGACCGGACCCGAAGGGCACGAAACCCGCACGATGACGAGCGGCGGCGTCGGCACCAGAAAGCCAGCGGTCCGGATCGAATGCCTGGGCCGCGGCAGAACCGTCATCCAATGAGGCTTGGTAACGTGTTAGCAGCCCAATGACAGTTCTCTTCGGAATCTCAACGTCACCAACCTGGACGTCACGATTGGGCTCGACCCCCAGAATCGGTGCCACCGGCTTGAGCCGCATAGTTTCGTTGACCACTGCGTCGAGGTACGCGAGCCGATCTGTATCGACAATGTTTTCCAACACTGAAGCTTGTCCGACGACAGAGTCGACCTCTTCTTGCATCCTTCTCTGAACGTCGGGATGCCGGCACATGAAATAGCTCATCCAGGCAATCGTATTCGCTGTGGTGTCCTCACCTGCGAGGAGGATCGTAAATACGTTCGCCAGCACCTCTTTATCGGTTAGAGGCGCGTGGCCATCCTCCTGAGCGGCGATCAATGCCTCCAGGAGGTTGGTCGGATGCGATGCCAAATCTGGTGACCGCGCGAGACGCGCGCGACTTTCACTTATGAGCTCGCCGATGATCCGGTGAAGCTGCTTAACGGCACGATCGAGCGATCTGTCATCGGGAAGTTTGAAATAGTGCCAATAGGGAAAGGGTGCGTTGACCCGGCGATTGAGCATCGGAAATATGTGTTCGAGATGTCGCTGGATGACGTCATCCGCACCCTCAAGCGTGTTCATGTCGTATCCAAGCGCAAGGTTGGTGGTTACGTCGACCGTAAAGCGCATAAGGTCTTTTTGAATGTCGACAGATCGCCGTTCTCTCACGGCTTTGTCCCAGCGTTGCCTAAGGCGCTCGGTGACCTTGCGCAGCGTCGGAAAGAACATGCGCAAATGAGCGGGGTCCAACGCTTGTGCGACGAGGCGCCGCTGTCTTCTCCACGCGTCTCCTTCGGCGGAGAACACACCGTTCAGCCCAAGTTCCTTTGTGATGATTTCGATCGCATCCCAGCGCCGGTAAGTACCTGGGCGGTCACGCAAGATCTGGTTGATCAGATTCGCGTCTGCGATAACGACGAACGGCCGGTTCATCAGCTTGTACACGTAGATGCGGCCGAACTCGCGACACCAGTCCTCCAGTGTGAGATGCAACCTCCTCGGATGTAGCTGGAGTATGTTGCCGAGCACGGGCAACCCCTTGGGTCCGGGAAGTTGCGCTAGCGAACGGACTGAACGCGGAGCGAGCGGTGTCGATGGAGTAGAGGCGTCCGCGCGCCGGGTGTTCCATGTAAGTACCTCATCTTTATCAACCAGTACATTAGAGCCATCGACGAATGCACTAAACTGCTTCAGAGGATCGCCGGCTCGGCCGAGCGGACAGCCTGACGCACATTCGAACCTCCAGCCATGTCCTCGACAGGTCAGCACGCCATCTTTCACCGACCCTTCCGACAGTAGCGTGCCCTGATGGGGACACCGGCCTTCGAAAATCCTTATTGTGTCAGCGTGCCTGATTACGACCAGTTCGATACCTTCCACCTGTGCCATGGTGACGCTATCCTCGGCGAGCTCGGCTTTCTGCGCGACGGCAAACCTTCCGCGTAGATGCAGGTCTTTTGCGTCAGGACTTGCATTCATAGTCTCCTCCTTCGCGCTGGCGCCTCCCACGGCAGAGACTTGAGGCAGGCTGCTCGCTGCTGGTTCGACAATGGTAGTTGCTGTACCGCGGTCGCCAAGCTGTTTTTAGAGCCTGCATATATGGCAATGTCAGTTCCAATTCTGCGGCGACAAAATTCAATGCTATGGTCAGACGATAGAAATGGCGGCGCTGCTTTAACACTTGGCCATTCGCGGCTGTATTTAGAAGGTGCCCGCTGCGCGTGCTCACCTATGATGATTCATGCGCTCCGTAGCCTCATGCCAATCGCGCGGATGGGGAGACACTTCATGCCACGACGCCGGGCGTCGAAGCGTTGCGACGCTGTGGCGTGTGCGGTGATGTCGGGCCGCCACGAGCCGGCGTCCTCATCTCCGTTGTGGAGGCTGAAATGAAGTTCATAGTTCAATGGAAGGGGCTGCCGCCAACGCAAAATCCAGCAGTCGCGCGTTTCCTGGAAACGGGTGGCCGTCCGCCCGACAACGTCAAATTGCTAGGACGCTGGCATTCAATCGGTGAATTGAGTGGCGTCGCGATTGTAGAAGCAACGGACGCCAGTGGACTTGCGCAGTGGGTGCTTCAATGGGGCGACCTGTTCTCGTTCACAAGCGCGCCCGCACTGTCCGATGAAGAACTGGGTGCCGTGCTGTCGGCTCATCGGGCGACAGCGAAATAGGATGCGCAAACGAACAAGGACAAGTTAGCACTGCAGCGCGTTGGGGATTCGCGCTGCTAACCGCTCCACCGCTTTTTACACGTCCGCTTACTGCAGGTACACTACGCCGAGGTGTGGCACGCGCCACCCGTTCCTGGCCACTTCTCGCTGCAGTAAATCAGCCGGTCTTATGCAAAATGGCATCAATTTCGATCTGAAGGCGCTCGAGGTCTTCGTGCTTGTCGTCGAGTCCGGTGGCATGACCGCTGCCGGTCAACGGCTCAATCTCACTCAGTCCTCGGTCTCTCAGACGCTGTCGAACCTGGAACAAACCCTCAATCTGCAATTGCTGGATCGCTCGCAACGGCCGCCGATGTTGACACCGGTGGGTCGCCAGTTCTACAACCGCGCCTGTACGCTGCTGGATGACGCCAAGCATCTCAGTCAAGAGTTCTGCAAACCGCACGGCGAACCGCTCAAACATATTCGCATTGCACTGGTCGATTCCATGGCTACCAGCATTGGCGCCGAGCTGCTGGCGGCGATACGGCAGCGCAGCTCCAACTGGTCGATGGTGGCCGGCCAATCGCATCAGCACGCCGAAGCATTGTTGTCGAAACGCGTAGACATCATCGTGTCCGATGACCCGGTGCTAAAAAATCCCTCGCTGTATCGCCAGCGCATCTTGCGCGAACCGTTTGTACTGGTTCTGCCGGGCGACTTCAAAGGATCCGTTCCCACTCTGCGCAGCCTGCTGGTCAGAGACGACTTCATTCGCTACAGCAATACCACCGTCATTGGCCGCAGTATTGAAACGCAGTTGGAGAAGTGGGGGATTCAACCACCGGTGCGCCTGCAGCTCGACAACACCTTCGCGATCATGTCTCTAGTGATGGCCAATGCCGGCTGGACCATCACCACGCCGCTGTGCCTGTTGCAGTCAGGGTTGACCCCGGACAACAAGTTCTCCCAGGCGTTTCGCCTGTTCCCGGTTCCCGGCGAGGAGTTCTTCCGCGAACTCACCATGGTGGCCCGTCAAGACGATCTGGGCTTGCTGCCGCAGCAACTCGCCCAAGACAGCGTGCAATTGCTAAAGGATCGCTTCCTGCCGATCATCGACGCGAATGCGCCGTGGTTGCTGCCTTCTATCGAGCTGGGCTGATCTCAAAGCAGCTTGACGCCAGGCCGAAGTTTTTCGTAACGCAGCTGGCGCAAATCCGCGACATTGGCCCCGGGCGCGGCTACCACCAGGATTTCATCCGCCAACGCGGCAAAATCGGCCCGGAAATGTACGGAGCTCTTCAGAACCAGGATGCGGTAATCGGCAGGATCGGCGCCGACATGGCGGAACATGGCGCGATCGGCCGCCTGCTGTTTGCGGCTCGACACCACGATCTCGACGCCGAGCGGGCCGCCGCAGCGCACCCGGGCCATGGCCCCGAGATCCATGTGACAGCCAAGATAGAACGGCCCCGTGCCGGTGAAACGGCCGGTTCCCAGCGCAAGGACTTCAAACGGCGCTAGCAGCGGGGGCGATCCCGTGCCGCTAACCGCGCCCAGCGGGACATTGATAACGGCGCCGAGGCCAGCACGCGCGGCCGCTTCGACAAAGCCGGCATCGCACAACACGCCGACGCAAACCCGTTGCGCTTTTTGCCGCAGCAGTTCGTGCAGGATATCGGTCGTATCGCCGCTGCCCCCGCCGCCCGGATTATCCTGGGTGTCGGACAGAATAATCGTGCCGCCTCCCGTTCGGAGCCCCTGCTCGATCGCATGCGCGACCGCCTCGCTCGGCGAATACAGATGCCCGCCGAATTCGCCGTGCCTGGCGAGCGCAGCCTGCGCCAGAGATTCGACCGCCCGCTCGACCGCCATCCGGTCGTGGCCATAGGCAATTACGCTGGGCCCGCTATGATAAATATCGGCAAGCGGGAAACCCGGCACAAACTCGGCCGCAAAAACCTGTTCCGATGCTAGCGATTCTCCGAGCGCAACCAGACCACGCATGGGTTCGGTCAGGGTGCTTTGCCAGGGCATGGGAATCAGAAAGGGTAGCTGGCGATAGCCCTTGTGCAACACTCTGCCGCCAAGCAAACGGTCGAGCAACACCTGTGCGCGCTGCCCGGTTTGGGCCATGTCGACGTGCGGATAGCTGCGGTACGTCAGCAGGGCGCTCGCATGTTCAAACATGGCAGGCGTGATATTGGCGTGAAAATCGAGCGCCACGACAATCGGCATTGTGACGCCGACTCTGTGCCGCAGGCGCCGCAACAACTCTCCCTCACCGTCTTCCAGATGCTCACTCACCATCGCGCCGTGCAAATCGAGAAACAGCGCGTCTAGCGGACCCGAGTCACGGATCGTCCGGTCGAGCATGAAGGCGATCGCTTCGAATGCGTCTTCTGTTACGGGGCCGCTGGGATTGGCCGAGGCCCACAGTAGCGGCACCAGTTGATGCGAGCTCTGCGCAGCCTGTATAAAACCGTCGATTGCCAGATTGACACCCGAGACCGCGCCGAACATCTCCTCGCCAACCAGCAAACCGGGCCACGCGTCTGCCTCGACGAAAGTGGCGAAGCGCGCCCGGCTGGCGGCGAAGGTATTCGTCTCATGTAGAAAGCCCGCGATGCCGATTCTTGCCACACCAACCTCTCAATAACGCTGGCTCGTCCCAGTTGGCGTTACAACATGCCTTCGACTGCCGCCACGAAGACGCGACTATAGTCAGCAGCGCTAAACGGAATCGGGTTGGTCCCGGCGGATCCATCAACCACCGCCATTTCGCCGACCTTCGCCGCGTCGCGAGCGTCGATGCCAATTTCGCTCAACGTATGGGGAATGCCGAGCGAATCGCGCATCGCCAGCACCCAGTCGAGGAGCGACGCAAACGACGGCTGCGCCAGTTCAAGGTAGCGCGCCAGCAATTCGATCCGCTCCGCGATGACCGATTCATTGGCCTTGAGCACATACGGCATCAGAATGGCGTTGAGCATGCCGTGGTGGGCGTCATACAACGCGCCCAGCGGATGGGCGAGGGCGTGCATTGCGCCGAGGCCTCGCTGAAACGCGGTGGCGCCCATGCTCGATGCCACCAGCATTTGCAGGCGAGCGTCGAGATCGTGACCATCCTTGGCTGCGCGCGGCAGAAACTGCTTGATCAAACGAATGCCTTCGAGCGCGATGCCCGTTGCCATCGGATGATAAAACGGCGAGCAATAGGCTTCGAGGTTATGCGACAGGGCGTCCATGCCGGTCGCCGCCGTCAGTTTTGCGGGCAGGCCCACTGTCAGCTCAGGGTCGAGAATGACAACCGAGGGCAACATCTTCGCGTGAAAGATGATTCGCTTCACATGGGCGTGGTCGTCGGTGATCACCGAAGCCCGCCCGACTTCCGAGCCGGTCCCGGCGGTAGTCGGCACAGCCACAACGGGCGCCATACCGGCCACGTTGACGCGCAGATAGTTGTCGCCGACATCTTCGAAGTCCCACAGCGGACGATCCTGCCCAACCATCAGCGCTACGGCTTTGGCAGCATCGAGGGCCGAGCCGCCGCCAAAGGCGATCACACCGTCATGGTCGCCAGCCTTGAAGACGGCCACGCCATCGTCGACATTCTTGCCAGTGGGATTGCCCTTGATATCGTGAAACAGCCCGCATTCGAGGCCTGCGGAGCGGCTATGCTCCAGCACGCTGCCGATCAATGGCAATGCCGCGAGACCCGGGTCGGTAATCAGCAGCGGCCGGCGCATGCCCAGGCTTTCACACCACTGCGGCAATTCGCGGATGCGGCCTGCGCCAACCTTGACGGCGGTCGGGTAATTCCAGTTCACGGACGGAAGTGACATACGAAATTCCTTCGAGGGTCCGGCTCAAAGGCCGGTTTTCAGATGAAAGGATTTGGGCCGCGTCAGATGTTCGTAACCGACTACCGACAAGGTCGCCCCTCGGCCCGTATTCTTCACCCCGGTCCACGCGAGCGCCGGGTCGAGATAATCGCAGCGGTTCATAAAGAAGGTGCCGGTTTCGACACGCCGGCCGATCGATAGCGCCGCTTCTTCGTCGCTCGTAAATACAGCGGCCGTCAAGCCGTAGGGGCTGTCGTTCATCAGTTCGATGGCCTGTTCATCGCTGGACACAGGCATGATGCCCACCACCGGTCCGAAACACTCATCGTTCATCAGCGTAATGCTGTGATCGACGTTGACGAACACGCCCGGTGCCACATAAGGCGTGCCGACGCGCGACATGACGAATCGGCTTTCGTCGATCAGATTTTTAGCGCCTTTGGCGAGTGCTTCTGCGATCACTGCCCGCACGCCGTCGGCGGCCGCCGTCCGGACGACCGGCCCCAAGGTGATTTGCGCATCAAGTGGATTACCCAATACATACTGATTCGTCAGCGTCACGGCACGCTCGACAAACTCCTGGTACACAGGCTGAGCCACATAGATTCTCTGGATACCGCAGCATGACTGGCCCGAGTTGAAGAAGGCGCCGTCGACCAGCGTTTCCACTGCGTGATCAAGCTTTGCCTCGCTTCGCACGTAGGCTGGATCATTCCCGCCTAATTCCAGCCCAACACCGATAAAGCGGCCGGCCGCGGCTTCCTCGACGATACGGCCTCCGCCCACCGAACCGGTGAAACACACAAAACCGATCTCGTCCGAGCGTATCAATCGACGCACACGTTCATGATCCGCATGCAGATACTGAAATACGCCCTCGGGCACCCCGGCCTCAACAAAGGCCTGGTGAATGAGTTCGGCGCACAGCGGCGTCTGGTCGGAGTGCTTAAGAATTACCGTATTGCCCGCGAGCAAAGCCGGCACGATACTGTTGACGGCCGTCAACAAGGGGTAATTCCACGGCGCGATGGTCAACACCACGCCAACCGGTTCACGCGAAATAAACCGGGTAAAGCCCGCTTGAGGTTCTACCTGAACGGGCTTCAATGCCTCTTCCGCAATCGCCATCATATGGCGCGCCCGGGCGGCAAAGCCGTCCACTTCGCCGGCGGTGTAGCGCAGCGGGCGTCCCATCTGGCGGGTAATCGCCTCGGCGATGGTGGCCTTGTTCTCGACAAAGTGGTCGACGGCACGGCCAACCAGCGCCAAGCGCTCCGACAGCGGTCTTGCGGCCCACGCCTTCTGGGTAATTTGCGCGTTTCGTAGCGTCTGCTCGATGTGCGACTCACTCGCATAAGGCCGGCGCACGACTTCGCTGCCGTCTATCGGGCTAATGGTGATCAGTTCGTCTTTCGTCATAGGAGGCCTGGATTTTTTGGACTCAGATAATCTCGAAGTAGCGGGCCAGCTCCCAATCGGTCACATGCCGACGGAACTGCCGCTCTTCCCATTCGCGAGTCGCGACAAAGTGCTCGACAAACGCTTCGCCAAACAAGGTCTTCGCAGCTTCGGAGTGGCGCAGTCGCTGTGCAGACTCCCACAGGGTGTTGGGCAGTTTCAAATGGGCTGGAAATTCCTGCGTATAGGCGTTGCCCTGTACGATCGGCTCCGGATTCAGGCCCTGTTCGATGCCATACAAACCGGCGCCCAACGCGGCAGCCAAGGCGATATAGGGATTGGCGTCGGCCGAACCGATGCGGACTTCAACGCGCTGACATTTCTCCGAACCTGGGATCAGGCGCAGGGCCGTGGTTCGATTTTCGACACCCCAGGTTGCATCGAGCGGCGCCCAATAGCCCGGCACCAGACGCGAATAGCTGTTGACGGTCTGCGCGAACATCGACATGAATTCGGGCAGGTAGCGTTGCACGCCCGCCATAAAGCTGGCCTGCCTGGCGCTCATATTGTAGGGACGGCTTTCGTCGTAAAACACCGACTTGCCGGTGCTCTTCTCGCGCAAGGACATGTGGATATGACCGCTCTGTCCTGGGTGGTCAGGTGACCATTTCGCCATAAACGTGGCCATCAGATTGTTCTTCTGGGCCAGCGCTTTGGTAAATGTTTTGAAGAGCATGGCCTTGTCCGCCATGTCGGCGGCGCTGTCGAACGCCAGTGCGGCCTCCAGTACACCGGGACCGGTCTCGGTATGCAGGCCCTCGATCGGCATGTCCATCTGCTCGCACAGATCGAGCAATTGCCGGTAGAAATCGCCTTGGACCGTACTACGCAGCACTGAATAGCCGAAATTGCCCGGCGTCCAGTTTTTCAGGTTGCGGTAGTTCTTTTCACGCACCGAATGCGGCGTCTCTTCGAACATGAAGAACTCATATTCAAGTGCGGAAAAGGCCTCGAAACCCATCCCATCTGCGCGCTTCAATATGCGCTTCAACAGGCCACGCGGACAGATTGCTTCGGCATCCTCCGCAAATTCGGAAAGGAAGAACAACATGTCTTCACCGTCGCCCTGTTCCAGCGGCAAGCGCCGGCAGCTCTCGGGCACGATGCGCACCATGGCATCTGGATACGCGGTATGCCAGCCAGTGTAAGTCGTGTTGTCGTACATCTGGTCGTCCACGTCCCAACCTAATACGACGTTGCAGAACGCGAACCCCGAACGCAGCGCCCCAAGGAATTTATCCTTGCGCAGGTATTTGCCGCGCAGAATGCCATCGACGTCGGACAGGCCAACTTTGATATGCGTGAGCCCGCTCGCCTCTACCAGGCGAATCGCATCCTCTACCGTTTTGATTGCCCGTTCGGGCTTCGCATGCGCATCCATAGACAGTGTCTCCGCGTTATCATTTTTTCGTACGGTAGATTCATCTTAGGAACGAGCAAAGTCCAGATCAACAACAATCGGAATTCTTTATGGTGATGATCGGCTGGGGTAATGCTCACTGCTCATGGCGTGGCCTTTGATTCGGTCAAGGCTGCCACCGGCATACGCGCCAGGTCGATAAAAGCCTTGAGGTAGTCAATTTCGGTGTCGGTTTCGCGGGCACCCAGGAAAATCTGCTTGGCGATGCCTTTACGTCCCAACCGCACCGGGACAATGTTCATCTTGTCGGCGTACTCTTCCACCAGCCAGCGCGGCAGCGCCGCGACGCCCCTGCCGCTTGCCACCATCTGCAGCATGATATCGGTGGTTTCGATCGCCTTGTGGCGCCGGGGCGTGATACCTGCCGGCATCAGAAACTGATTGTAGATGTCGAGCCTGTCGATTTCGACCGGATACGTGACCAGCACCTCGCGCGTCAACTGCTCGGGCTTCACATACTCTACGCCGGCCAGCGGGTGCTCGCGGTTCACCACCAGAACCTGCTCATAGTCGAACACCGGTTCGAAGCGCAAGCCCGGCTTGTAGAGCGGATCCGGCGTCACGAGCAGGTCGACCTCGTAGCCGAACAGGGCGCCAATGCCGCCAAACTGGAATTTCTGCTTGACGTCGACATCCACGTCCGGCCAGCGCGCGAGATAGGGCGACACCACCTTGAGCAACCACTGGTAGCAGGGATGGCATTCCATGCCGATACGCAGCGCGCCGCGCTCGCCCTGCGCGTACTGTTTAAGGCGCTCCTCAGCCAGATCCAGTTGCGGCAGCAGGCGGTTCGCAACCGCAAGCAGATATTGACCGGCTTGGGTCAGGCGCAAGCTGCGGCCCTCGCGGAACCAGATATCTGTGCCCAGTTGCTGCTCCAGCTTTTTCATGGAGTGGCTGAGGGCCGATTGCGTCACGCACAGGATGTCCGCTGCCGCGGTGAGCGAGCCGTGCTTGTCCACCGCCTGAACGATGGCCAGGTGAATTCTTTCAAGCATGTCTGTACATGAGCATAACTCATGGTTCGTTGAAATAAGACCATTTTACTTCATAAGCCGCGTTCGCTACGATCTGCCAATCCGCAACCTGACCGAACCAAGGCGACACGATGGCAACGACACACAATCTGGGCTTCCCCCGTATCGGCGCGAAGCGCGAACTGAAATTCGCGCTCGAGTCCTACTGGAAAGGCGAGTCCTCGCTGGGCGAACTGAAAGCGCTGGGCGCCCAGCTGCGCCAGCGGCACTGGGCACACCAGGCCGACCTGGGTCTGGCTGCTGCGGGTGATTTCGCTTTCTACGACCAGGTGCTGGAAATGAGCTTCACGCTCGGTAACCTGCCCGAGCGCGTGCAAGGCTTTCACGGCGATACCCTCGACAACTACTTCCGCGTTGCCCGCGGCCGCTCGGCGAAGGGTGCCGAGGACCACAGCGCATGCTGCGGCGGCGTCGCTGCCGGCGAGATGACCAAGTGGTTCGACACGAACTATCACTACATCGTCCCCGAATTCAGCATTGGCACGGAATTCAGACTCGACCCGTCACGCCTGCTGGAACAACTGGCCGAGGCCAAGGCACAAGGCGTGAAGGCCAAGCCGGTGATCGTGGGCCCGGTCACCTATCTTGCACTGGGAAAGGCTAAGGACGACTCCGACAAGCTGGCGCTGCTGCCGCGCATCTTGCCGGTCTATGCGGAACTGCTGGCTACGCTGGCGGCGCAAGGTGTCGAATGGGTTCAGATCGACGAGCCGATCCTCGTGACGGAACTGTCCGCCGAATGGCAGCAAGCGTATGTCACGGCCTACGACGCATTGGCGAACAGCAAGGTCAAGCTGCTGTTGGCAACATACTTCGGCCAGTTGCTCGGCAACCTGCCGCTGGCTGTCAAGCTACCGGTGCAGGGTCTGCATCTGGATGCGATCAATGCCCGCGCTGAAGTTGACGCGGCAATTGCTCAACTCCCCAAAGACAGCGTGCTGTCGCTGGGCGTGATCAACGGGCGCAACATCTGGAAGACGGACCTCTCCAGCGTGCTCGATTGGCTCGAACCGGTTGCGAAGCAACTCGGCGATCGCCTGTGGATCGCGCCGTCGTGCTCGCTGCTGCACGTGCCGGTGGACCTCGAAAGCGAACAAAAGCTGGACGCGGAAGTCCGCTCGTGGCTCGCCTTCGCGCTGCAAAAATTGGGCGAACTAAAGGTGCTGGCTACCGCGCTGAACAACGGCCGCGACGCCGTCAAGGCGGAACTGGGCGCTAACGCTGCAGCCATTGCCGCACGCCGTGCGTCGCCGCGTGTGAACAACCCGACGGTTAAAGCCGCTCTCGCGAAGATCAACCCGGCCTTGGGGCAGCGCAAAAACGCCTATCCGGCCCGCGCCAACAAACAAGCGGCATTGTTGAAGCTGCCGGCATACCCGACCACGACGATCGGTTCGTTCCCGCAAACCGGCGAGATCCGCCATGCACGCAGCCAGTTCAAGAGCGGCGCACTGGACGAAGCCGGGTACAAGACCGCGATGCGCGCCGAGATCGAACGCAGCGTGCGCGAGCAGGAAGCGCTGGGTCTGGACGTGCTGGTGCACGGCGAAGCCGAGCGTAACGACATGGTCGAATACTTCGGTGAACAGCTCGACGGCTACGCCTTCAGCCAGTTCGGTTGGGTGCAGTCGTATGGCTCGCGTTGCGTGAAGCCGCCCATCCTGTTCGGCGACATCAGCCGACCGAAGGCCATGACTGTCGAATGGATCAAGTATGCCCAGTCGCTGACCAACAAGCCGATGAAGGGCATGCTGACCGGCCCGGTGACGATTCTGAACTGGTCTTTCGTGCGCGACGACCAGCCGCGTTCGGTGTCGTGCTACCAGCTTGCATTGGCGATCCGCGAAGAAGTGCTGGACCTCGAGAAGGCCGGCGTGCGCGTGATCCAGATCGACGAGGCCGCCTTGCGCGAGGGCCTGCCGCTGCGTAAGTCGCAATGGAAGGAATACCTCGACTGGGCCGTCACCTCGTTCCGCATCACGGCCAATGGCGTGGATGACGAAACGCAGATCCACACGCATATGTGCTATTCGGAGTTCAACGACATCATCGCGTCGATCGCGGATATG
>Ga0302220_10001240_pt1 | contig 20130 bp, 23 predicted proteins | sample II_Palsa_E1_3_FD_194572 | JGI IMG/M metagenome (GOLD analysis project Ga0302220, IMG submission 194572) | Peat permafrost microbial communities from Stordalen Mire near Abisko, Sweden - II_Palsa_E1_3 | ecosystem: Environmental > Terrestrial > Soil > Palsa > Peat permafrost | place: Sweden...
ACCGTGCGTCATGGCGATACGTTGGTAACCGTCGCCGATCGGTTTGGTGTCTCAGTCGAAGAGTTGCGGCGATGGAATCGTCTCCCTTCGGGTAAGGTCCGGCCAGGAGCTTCCCTTGCGGTTATGGAGCCCGTCAAGCTCGCCCCCGGTACACACATTCGCAGCAGAGGCGCACGAAGAAGGAGCGGCACACATACTGCTTCGAGCAGTGTTCATCAGGGTTCCGCGCACCCCTCCAGCAAGAGCACGAACTCGAAGACAGGCGCATCGTCAACGACGGGCAAGAAAAGTTCAGGAGCAGCGAAGTCGACTTCGACCACCAAAACGAAAAAGAAAGCTACACGATAAGCTTCCTCGTGAAAAAGATTGCTTGCCTTCGGTAGCGCTTGGATGCATCCTGTTGCTAGAATCTCGTGCCAGGAAGTAAAGAACTTAATTGTTGCATCGAAGCTGATAAGGCAACGCAGAGAGCGGTAGAAGTAGAGAGCAGTGAGGGGACAACAACAATGATGTTTGACGACACCATCAAGCTTCACGCAACTGCAGCCGATGACGATCATAACTTCGGCGATGAACATGATGACGACCACGATGATCTGCACAGCCGCTTCAATGACGATGACGAAGAGGAAGAGGTCACGATGACCTCGGATGACGATGACGAAGAGCTCGACGAAGAAGACGACAATGACGATCCCCACGCCGAAGACGCGAAGCTGTTCGCTCTGCCACCCTCTCCTGTGAACAGCTATGAGCCAGCCACGAAGGAATCCGTTCTGCCGGTAAAGAGCGTGGCCCCCGCGAAGCCGGCGGTAAAGAAAGTTGCAGCGCCAGCCAAGAATGCCTCACCGGTCAAAAAAGCTGTAGCAGCAAAGAAAGTCGCTCCTGTGAAGGCAGCTGCAAAGAAGGCCAGCAAGCCCGCAGCTAAAAAGGCGGCGAAAAAGCCGGCCGCGAAGAAGGTTGTAGCAAAGAGGGTTGCGGCGAAGAAGGCCGCACCGAAAAAAGTTCTGGCGAAGAAGGCCGCACCAAAGAAGGCCGCCGCCAAATCGAAATCTGCCGCGAAGAAAGTTAGTGCTCTACGCGGCAGTAAGGTCGCCCCTAAAAAGGCGGTCGGCAACAAGAGCACTAAAAAACCAAAGAAGAGAGGTACTACCTTGGCAACTAAGAAAGCAGCAAAGAAGGCACCAGCGAAGAAGGCAGCAGCAAAGAAGGCTCCTGCTAAGAAGGCAGCCAAGAAGGCTCCTGCAAAGAAAGCCGTAAAGAAGGCTGTAAAGAAAGCTGCACCAAAAAAGAAGTAACTAACACCAAGGCAAGCAAATAGGCCCGGACTCCTCAATTGAGAGCCCGGGCCTTTTTGCGTCTGCTGATAAAGATTTACTTTTTGTTGGCGGCGATTTCTGCCAACACTTCAGTGCTGTGGTTCTGGATGTCCTTTACGTCCCAGACCTTGACCACTTTGCCCTCGGGCGAGATGAGGAAGGTTTCGCGGTTAGCAAACTTCGCCACGCCAAAGTTCTTCACCGGCACGCCGTACATATCGACGACCTTGTGATCAGGGTCCGCGAGCAGCTTGAAGCTGAACGTGTCTTTCGAGCACCACGTCTTGTGCCCTTCGACGGTGTCCAGACTGACGCCGAGAACGACCGCGTTGGCCGCGTCATACTTAGCAATGTCACGCTGGAAGTTATGTGCCTCGATCGTGCAGCCGGTCGTCTGGTCCTTGGGGTAGAAGTAGAGAACGACCCACTTGCCCTTGTAGTCGGTCAGGCTTACGGGCTTGTCTTCCTGAGAGGGCAGGGTAAAGTTGGGAGCCGTCGCCCCAGCCTGTATTGTGTCGGCCGCGGGCGCCGCATGGGCCCTCAGGCCAATGCCGCACGCTGCTGCTACGCCGATAATGACTGCGATCCAAACTGCTTTGCGCATGGTGATTCCCCTTATGTCTTTCGTTTACCTGTAGACGAGTGGCAGCCGCGTAAGACGCGGACCGAATATCTAATATCCTGACAGCAATTTTACCCCTGCAGGCAAGCGCTTTAGCGGCGGTGACAATATCTTTACATTGCGACGATGGCGATCCCAGCCTCGTCTGCCGTCTTCAGGATCGCAGCCGGATCGAACATCAGGGTTCGCTCTGCTTCCACAGCCAGGCAGGTAGCGCCAGCGGCCTTCATGGCTTCAATCGTCGCCACACCAACAACAGGCACGTCGAAACGCATGTCCTGATTAGGTTTGGCGACCTTCACGACAGTCAGGCTTCGGTTCAGAGTGCTCTCGCCGCCCGAATCAAGTGTCCGAAACAGGTCGCCGGCGCGGGCTATCGTTGCATCTGTGCCCTCCATGGCCTCGACAGCAACGCACGCCTGGGCCGCAATCACCACCGTCTGGCCAAGGTCGTATCCTGCAATCGCCAGCGCGACCGTGCGCCCGTACTCGATGTCTTTCTGCTCCTGCTCGTCAGGCTTGCGTCCGGTCAACACCCCCGCCTTCGCCAGCAGTGGCTCAAGGTACTGCGTCGAAGAGATCAACTCAATCCCTTCATCGCCCAGCACCTTTGCCACAGCCCCAAGCAGCATGTCGGTATTGCGCGTGCGCAGGTTCAGCAGCAGCTTCGCAAGACGCCAATCCGGCCGAATGCTGGAAAAGATCTGCTTGTGCTTAACCTGGCCAGCCATCACAGCCCTGGTCACGCCCTCCGCGCGAAAGGTATCAATCAGCCGCGACAGTTCACCAAGCGACATCCAGTGCACACGAACCCCAGGGTCAGCTGCGGCGCGAGCATCCATCTCTGGATCGGTCTCCTCTTTGATCGCCGCGACCACAACCTGCAGCCCGTGGGCACGCGCAGCATCCAGCAGAAGAAACGGAAACCGCCCGTTCCCCGCGATAAGTCCCAGTCGTGCTGATTCTTCCGATAGCGTCATTGAGATCGAGGCAGCTTTACTTTCCTTCTGCAACTTCACGAGCGAGGTAGATGGTCTTGCCGGTCTGAGCAGAACGTCGAGCTGCATCGAGAATCCGGACAACCGTAACGTTTGTATCGAGCGAGTTCAGATCGTGCACCGGCTTCACCGTCCCAGCCAGAACAGCAGTAAGGTAGTTCAGCGAATCATCTTGCGGTGCCTGAAGCGGAGGCGCGGTCTCAACGTGCTCAGCCTTCTCGCCAGTCAGCCTGGCCCGAAGCTTCGCACCCGGCGCTGCATCCTCGTACACCGTGTCCACATAACCCGTCGCGCCGTAGATCTCCATATCCTTTCGCGCAAACGGCCAGTTCCACGAGCCCTGAAGAATCGCCTGCGAGTGAGGATAAGTCAGTACCACCGTGCTGTCGTCATCCACGTTGGGATAGATCTTCGGCTTAATCTGCAACGTAACCGCAGTCACAGTGGTTGGAAGTTCCCCATGCAAAATCCACGTCGCAAGATCCACTCCATAGCAGCCAAAGTCGAAGAGCGCACCCGCACCGTTCTGCTTCGGATCGGTCAGCCAGCCCAAAAACTCCGGACCGACGCCGATCTCTTTCGGCCCCTCGTGTCCGTCGTGAACGACCAGCTTCCGCAGATCGCCAATCTTGCCTTGCTCGAGCATCTTCACCGCAGCAGTGTTCGAGTTGTACCAGGTCGTCTCGTAGTTGGTCAGAACAGGAACGTTGTACTTATCAGAGAGCGCCTGAATTGCCAGCGCATCTTCCACCGTAGTGGCCAGCGGCTTCTCCACCATCACCGCGATGTGCAGTGGTGCTGCCTCTTCGATAGCGGCCCGATGCCCCGCAATCGACGTGTAGACAAGGATGGCCTGCGGCTTTGTAGCCTTCAGCATCTCCGCCTCGGTTGCAAAGAAGATGCTGCTAGGCAGGTGCGTCCTTGCGATGTACTTCTGACGCAGCTCAGAGTCTGGCTCAGAGATGCCTACCAGGGCAATCTCAGGATGCGAGGAGAGATTATGCAGAAAGCCCTGCACATGCCCATGCACGAGCCCAACGATCGCCACCCGCGTCGGCGCAGCCGTCTGAGCATTTGCGCTCGCAGAAGAAGAGAAGGCAGCGGCAAGAAGAGAAGCGGCAAAGAGAAGACGGCTTGGAACGGAGGCGATCATAAAGAAAGAAGCTCCTGTCTGATACTGCTTGTTAAGAACCTGGCAAATTTTTACTTGATAATGCCGCGCTCACTGTTAGCAATAAAGTCGGCAAGGTAAACGACGTGTTCGCCCGCTTCGCCGGAGGCAATCGTCTCGCGAATAGCCGCCAGTGCATCGGTTATATTGAGCTTTGAAGCCAGCAGCGTGCGATAAGCCGTGCGCAACTCCTTCAGTTGTTGTGGAGTAAAACCCTTCCGCTCCAAACCAACTTTGTTCAACCCATAAGCATGGTTGTTTCGCTCGATCGAGGTCAGCGAGTAGGGAAGCACATTCTGCGTGATCGTCGTCCCGCCGCCGATATAAGCGTACTTGCCGATCCGGCAGAACTGGTGCACCGGACACAGCGCACCCACCACCGCGTAGTCTTCCACGGTCACATGCCCGGCGAGCGTAGCGGAGTTGGCAAGAATGCATCCGTTGCCAATCTGCGAGTCATGCCCAATGTGCGTATAGGCCATGATCAGGCATTCGTTCCCAACTCTCGTCGTCCCGCCGCCGCCCTGGGTTCCACGCGAGATCGTCACATACTCACGAATCGTATTGTCGTCACCGATCTCAACCCGCGTAGGCTCGCCGGCATACTTCAAATCCTGCGGCGAGATTCCGATGCATGCAAACGAGAAGATGCGGTTCCCGCGCCCCATCGTAAGGTGCCCATCGAGGACAACATGCGAAACCAGCTCGCTGTCGTCGCCGAGAACGACGTTAGGCCCAACCGTGCAGTAAGGGCCAACCGTGCAGCTCGCGGGAATCTTCGCCCCCGGCGCAACGATGGCTGTGGGATGAACGCTCACTCCGCAGGAGCCTCGGACGCAGCTTTCTTAGTCACTCGCGGCACCACCTGGCACATCACCGTAGCGTCGCAGACCAGCTTCCCGTCCACGGTAATATTCCCCAGCATCTTCACCGCGCGGCTTCTCCACTGCAGAACCGTCACCTCGATGCGAAGCTGATCTCCCGGCACCACCGGCCGGCGAAACCGCGCATTCTCAATTCCCGTAAACACCATCAGCTTCTGGTCGCGATCCGGGATCTCGGTGAGCAGCAACGCCCCACCCGTTTGCGCGATCGCCTCGACCATCAAAACCCCGGGCATGATTGGGTAATCCGGAAAGTGCCCCTGAAAGTGCGGCTCGTTGATCGTCACGTTCTTGATCGCAACAATGCGCTGCTTACGCTCCATCTCGACCACGCGGTCGATCAGCAAAAAAGGGTAGCGGTGCGGCAGCAGGGACATAATCTCGAGAATGTCCATCGTGGTGCGTGCCGTTACTTGTTCATCGGCAATCTGATCCGTCGTAGTGTCGCTCATGGCAAGGATGAGTATAAACGCCCTGCGCGGGCGGCGGTCACTTCGTGACTTTTATACGGGCTTCGCCCAAGCGTCCCGATGGTCGACACAAAATATCTCCTCGCGACCAACGGGAGCGCCCACCGAAGGGGTATACCCGTCACGAAGTGACCGCCCCGCGCGCAGCGGGCCTTCAGCCAGCAGTCTGAAGCTGCGCCCCCGGAGTAGATCGCGCAATCTCCAGCTCCTCCGGCGTCATATCCACCGCGATATCCGCAAACAGCGGCGTGCTCAGATACCGTTCTCCCGTATCCGGCAGCATACACAGCACAGTCGACCCCTTCGGAGCCTCCGCACACACCTTCAGCGCTCCAGCAAAGGTTGCCCCCGAAGTAATTCCAACGAAGATCCCCTCCTTCAGCGCCAACTCCCGGCTGCATCGCATCGCGTCCGCGTTCTCAATCTTCAGCACCTGGGTGATCCGGTGCGAATCAATCACATCCTGCGTCAGGCTCGAGATAAAATCCGGGCTCCACCCCTGCTGCGGATGCGGTGTCCACGCCGGATGCCCCGCCGACGGAGTTCCATCCGCATTCCTCGGCTGCGCCTCCCCGCTAGAGATCATCGGCGCCACGCTCGGCTCGCAAACCACAATCTTCGTCTCCGGCCGTTTCTCCGCCAGTACCCTCGCCACGCCCTTCAGCGTCCCTCCCGTACCAAAACCCGTCACCCAATAGTCCAGCCGGTCGCCCTCAAAATCATTCAGAATCTCCTGCGCCGTCGTTTGCGAGTGCATATTCGCATTCGCCTCATTCTCAAACTGCCGAGTCCAAAACCATCCGTGCTTCTCCGCCAGATCATTGGTCTTCTTGATCATCCCCACCGCTCGTTCCGCCGCAGGCGTCAGCACCACCTTCGCACCCAGAAACCGCATCAGCTTTCTCCGCTCAATGCTGAACGTCTCCGCCATCACCACCACCAACGGATACCCCTTCTGCGCACAAACCATCGCCAGCCCAATGCCAGTATTCCCGCTCGTGGCTTCAATCACCGTCTGTCCCGGCTTCAACTTACCCGTGCGCTCAGCGTCTTCAATCACGCCCAGCGCCAACCTGTCCTTCACCGACCCCAGCGGATTGAACGCCTCAACCTTCACGTACAGATTCACACCCTCAGGCGCAAGCTTATTGATCCGCACAACAGGAGTGTTTCCAATCGTCTCAAGAATATTCGCGAACTTCCGTTTCATATCGTGTCGCTCCTTTGCTTGCAGAGACTCTACCTGGCCCGCTACTGCTTCTTCTTCAGCAACACATCCGGATTGAACATATCCGGAGGAGCATCCACGTCATACTCCACCTTCAGCAAAAACGTCTGACTCGCCATGTCGCCATTATGATACCGAGTGATCGAGAGCGCCGTCGGCAGCCCCTGAATCGTGTGGTAGTCCGCATACTCTTCGGCGTCCTCGTCAAAGTCCTTGAACGTCTCATTCCTCCACTGAAACGTCCTCCGCAGCGGAAGATGCGACGTCGCATCCAGCTCGATCGTTACCGCATCATTGTTGTCGCTCAGCACCGACACCTTCTCCGCGAGCCGGCGCTCCACCATGGTCGTTCCTTCATAAACCACCTCAACACCCGGAGCCTTCAGCCACGTATTCTCCACCGCCTCAAGCGAGTGATTTTGGCGACGGTAAAAGTCATCCACCTGCTCCTTCGGCAGCTCCGCCCGCCCCTTGTAGGTCACCTCATACCCTTTGCCCGCCGTCCAAATCTGCACCACGTCAATCTTCTTTCCCGGAAAAAGAATGCTCTTGTCCGTAATAAATCCAATCCGCAGCGCCTCGAACCGATCAGCAGTGGCGAACTGCCTTGTCGAAGTAAAGTCGATTACGATTCCCGTAGGCGTCCCATGGAAGAACCGTCCAATATGCCCAAGCTCGCGCATATTGTGCCGATGCAGCCACGCGTCTCCCCCCAACGCCTCCAGCATCTCATTCAGCAGCTTGCGCCCATGTTGCTCCGGCGTCTCGCCATTAGGAATTACCTGTCCGGCACTGGGAATCTCACTCGCCTGCGACCACATCGGCCGACTCGACGCGAAGCCGAGGATGAGCACAACGCCAAAATTCAAAATCTGTCTAAGAATCTTCATAACCTTTTGTCATCATCCTGATCCTGAGCTGGCCGAAGGGGAAGGAGCCCTGTATTTCGTCGTTGTTCGTTTTTGTCTGTCTACAAACTGCAATCATCCGACCAGCACCGCCCCACCATTCACATTAAAAATCTCGCCCGAGATAAACCCAGCAAAAGGAGTACACAGAAAAAGTACAGGCGCCGCAATCTCATCCACATGCGCCGGACGCCCCAGCGGAATCAGCGAAAGCAGCCTCTTCGAAACCTCAGGATCACTCAGCACACCAACCGTAGCATCTGTCGCCACCCAGCCCGGCGCAACGCAGTTGCAGTAAATCCCCTCACCGATCAGCTCCGTCGAAAGGCTCTTCGTCATGCTGATCAGCGCGCCCTTGGTCGCCGCATAGTCCGCATGGAAAGCCTCTCCCCGCTGTCCCGCAGTCGAACTAATCAAAACAATATGCCCCTTCGTTGATCCACCGCTCACAAGCGGCTGAGCCTTCATCTGCGCCACCGCAGCCCGCACCACGCCAAACACGCTATCCAGATTAGTCCCCATGGTCGAGCGCCACTGCCCACTCGTCATCTCCGAGATCGGCGCATCATGCGCAGGCCACACCCCATGATTCAGAATCGCGCAATCAACCCGTCCAAACGCCGCCACTGCAGCGCCCACCAGTGCCTCACCGTCCTCGGGAGTCGAAAGCTCCTGCCGTACCGCACGGCAAACCTCCGCCCCCCCGCACTCAGCGACAATCTTCTCCGCCTCCCCCGCAGCCGAGCGGTAGTTGAACACCACCTTCGCCCCCGCCTGCCGAAACATCCGAACCACAGCCGCTCCGATCCCACGCGACCCACCCGTAACTAAGGCGACCTTCCCAGCCAGCGACATCGTGACACCAGGGCTACCGTTATTCAACATAGATTCGACTTATCCCATCAATCTTCTTGACGCAATTGAAGCACACACAGAGAATTCTCTACCAGATCCCTTCAAAGGAGTTCGTTGCTCATGAAAATCGCTGTGCTAATCGCCCGCATCCTGCTTGGACTCGTCTTTCTCGTGTTTGGGCTCAACAACTTCTTCCATTTCATCCCCATGCAACCCATGCCCGGCGACGCTGGCGCCTTCGCCACCATCATGTACACCCACGGCTGGCTCACCTTCCACGGCATCCTCTACACCGTCGCCGGCATCCTTCTGCTCATCGGCCGCTACGTCCCAGTCGCGCTCGTGATCCTCGGCCCCATCCTCGTCAATGTCCTGCTGTTCCACCTGACCCTGACCGGAGGCGCAGGAATTGGACCTGGCCTCGTCTGCGCGCTCCTCGAGATCTTCCTCATCTGGGCCTACTGGCCAGCCTTCGAAGGCATCTTCACCCCAGGAGGCCTCCGAGCATAGGTCACTTCCTCGACCCGTTTTTCACCAAAGAGCAACTTTGCCCTCGACCAACACTCTAGTCGCGACCAGTGCGTGAATGCGACTTCCCGTTACTAATCAGGCTGAATACTCGTCTCTCGCTCCGTCATCAATCGGATGTCGGAAATCTGTGCCATGAAAGGGCGAGGGCTGCACGAGGAATAAGCCGACGAGCGAATAGCCCGACAGTGTTGAGCCAATAAAAAGCTTCGGAGAATATGAGGTCCAAGCCGAAAGCACACAGGCGGCAAAAGAGGTAAATCAATGTTTCGATCCTGGAACCGAGGCGTTCGATAGTTGCAAGGTCCAAGCTTGCATGCTCGTTGACTGCGAGGATGAACAAGCTGAGGTGGACGGGTTTGTATGAGTATTCCCGAAATACATTGCGTAGGTGTTGCCAGTAATGGGCAACACTCCAGGTGCAAAGGTCGCACAGATGGCGGGTCCGCTATTGACTACCACCGGCTGTAGCTCGCCAGCCCATGAAAGATTTGAATTTGATTGAATATTGTAAATATCTGCCCGACCTTGTGGTGTGTAAACATTGGTAAACAGAACCCACTGTCCTCCGATTTGTCTAACCTCCGGATTGGCAAGTGTCTGGTTAGTTGTATAGACAGCTCGTTGTTGCAACACCGTCCTATCTCCACTGACATTGGCCATAGACACCTGCTTGTTAGTGCCGGCCACGTCCATATAGTAGACCTGCCAAAAGGTTCCATCTTGCTGAGGTCCTGCGATGATTGCTGATGGTTCTGAAGCCCCGTGTGTGGTCATGAGTCGCTTATGGTACTGCCAGAAAACGCCGTCGCTTGAAACTGCAGACCAAGTTTGATTGTTACTGGGATCGCCGTTACAAGGGGCTACACACAGCGTATAAAACATTGTGTACTGATATTGTTTACTGATGGCATTGTAGTGCTTGGTGACAGTCGGGTCATTGGCATCCACCGCTCCGGTGAGCACTTTGCCAGGCACCACTACTGTCTGGGGATTTGACCAGTTGACACCGTCAGCTGAGGTCCGGTAATAAATTGCGTCATTCCATTGGCCTGGGCTCTCCCACCCGCCATACCACATCTTATAAACCCCGTTGTCGAGGATCACTGTGGCTGAGTAAACATTTGTGCTCCAGAATGCGATATGCATCGAAGTAACGCTGTCGGCCACGCCACGCGTGATTGAACACAGAGTGCAAGCGCAGAAAAACATTATCTTCAAAAATCTGGTCATAATGGCTCCTTGGAGCCGCATTCTACTACCCAGGTCAAAGGGGGGAATTGAACCGCCAGAGCCGCCGCTTTCCGGACCGGCGTACCATTCTAGGCAGCGTTTCATCGATACCCATAAACGCGCTTGTAATGATCAGAGACGCCAGAAAATGGGGCGATGTGTAGGGACGAGGCAAGTCAACCAGCGGCCGATAGGAATGACCCGCTCACCGACCTTTAGCAGCCTTCGCAGCCAGCAACTTCCTCCGCTCAGCAATCAACCTCTTCTGCTGCGCCGCAGGCAAAGCAAGCGCAGCGCGAACCTTCTCCGGCAGCTTCGCAAACGTTAGCGCATGGGCAGCGCTCAACTCCTGCTCCCACTCCGTCTTACGAAAGACGTCCCAACTCCGAACCGCAACATAGAAGATCCGAGCCGCGTAGGGAGCAGGAAAGATTCCCTCCTTCTCCAACAGTTCGTGGTAGCGCTCCGGCCCCGCAGAGTACGAGATTACCCGTCTCTTCTCATCTCGTTCCAGGCTCTCGTCCTGCTCCAGCCGCACCATCGCAAACATCTTGCCCCCAATCGCCTTATCCCCCACCCAGAAGACAAGCGTGCCGCTCCACTGCACCGTATCCACCACATGCGGCAAAGTCAGCAGGTAAGCGCGAATCCGTTCGGCATCCATCCTCGAAGTATAAAACTCTCGCTTAGCCTTTTCGCTATTTAGCTCAGCCCCTCCGTAGCTTATTCGCCGCCGCCGCCATCGCGTCCGACTTCTTCTCCGCCGCCGTCTGACGAGCCTTCGGCTTACAACTTCCTTTCTCCCCACGACTAGTACCCGGAACCGGCTCATACCCTGGCCAGCAACGCGAATCCTGCTTCGCTGGCTGCTTCTTCGCCCTGCCATGTCCGGTCGAACTCTTATTCGCAGAGCGCTCATCTGTCCAGGCCTGCCCCCTCGCAGTCTTCCTTCCCGTCTTGTGAGCCGTCTGGCTGGAACTAGGAGCCGCCCCGCGAGTTCGCGTCGAGGTGCTCCGCTTCGTGGTCGCGCTTCTACTAGAAGGTTTTGAGGACGTATTCCGGGTTGCTGCCTTCTTCGCGGTTGTCATCCTCATTTAGAAGCATTCCAGCGGGGAAGTGAAGGCAGGAGATGCACCTTTCCAGCTGGCAAAGGCCAGAAATTTCAATGCAGTCGTAAACGAATCGCTCCCTTTGCAGTGGAAGCATCAACGACGTCGCCATGCTGCGTCACTACAATCTTTCCCGTTGCCACCAGACGCCGCGCCGCAGCTCGCGCAGGCTCCATCAGCCCCTCCCAGTCCCGGCGGCTTTCCACTCCACCCACCGCCTTAGCCGCCTCCGAAGGACAAATTGTCTTGTCGCGACCCCGCTCTGCAAGCAGCTCTAGAATCGCTGCCTCAAGCTCAGCATCCAACTCGCCCGGCTTATGCCCTCTGCACTCGTCGCTGCAGTACTTGATCACATCCCAATCTCGCTCCCACTTCTTTCGCCACTCAAACGTCCGTCCGCAGGTCTTGCAGATCTTGTCCTTGTGCGGAGTCGTTCGTTCGGGTTTGCGCTTACGGTCAGGCATAGAAGGAAAGATGCAGAAAAAGCCGAGCCACATAACCAACTAAGCGTTATCCACAGAAATTTTACAAAACGGTGGCGTATTTTTTGACTGCCAAAAAGTGACTGCTAAAACACCACATCAGCCACACAAGACACCACGTTGTCACCACAAAAAATCACCACCAAAAACACTAAAATCCTCAAAACCCCCTGCAAAAAGACCACTTCGATACCCAGCATTTTTTTTCCCGCAGAACCGCTCCAATTTAGGAGAGACTTGTACCTATCCATGACAACGAAGACAACGAAACAGAAGAAACAGACCAAAAAGCAGACCCCTAAGCCCTCCCCCAGGAAACTCCGCATCGGCATCCTCTTCGGCGGTCGCTCCGGCGAGCACGAAGTCTCTCTCCTCTCCGCCGCCTCCATCCTCAACTCCATCGACAAGACAAAATACGACGTAATTCCCATAGGAATCACCAAGCAAGGCAAGTGGCTCACCTCCGGCGACGCGCAACACCTGCTCGCTGGTGACACAAAACCCGCGTCAATTCAGAAGAAACGCGCCACCACAAAATCCATCGAACTCCGCGCCAGCGCAGATCTTGCGCAGCAAAACGGCTCCCTCGCCCAATCCCTCGACGTCATCTTCCCCGTCCTCCACGGCACCTTCGGCGAAGACGGCACCATCCAAGGCCTCTTTGAGCTAGCCGACATCGCCTACGTCGGCTCCGGCGTCCTCGGCTCCGCAACAGGCATGGACAAGTCCGCCATGAAGCAGCTCTTCGCCGCTGCTGGCCTGCCTCAAACGCCACACGTCAACCTCCTCCGCAGCGAGTGGAAGTCCGATGCGAAGCGCTGCATTAAGCGCATCGAAAAGAAGCTCGACTACCCGGTCTTCGTAAAACCCGCGAATCTAGGCTCTTCCGTAGGCATCAGCAAAGTTCACGACCGCAACGAACTCGCTCCCGCGATGGACCTCGCCGCCAGCTACGACCGCAAACTCATCATCGAACAGGGAGTAGGCGGCCCCGGCGTCAAGCCCCGCGAATTCGAAGTAGCCGTCCTCGGCAACGACTCCCCCGAGGCCTCTGTCGTCGGCGAGATCGTCCCTGGCGCAGAGTTCTACGACTACAACGCCAAGTACCACTCCGACGCCTCCATCCCCATCATCCCAGCGAAGCTCTCTAAATCCGAATCAAAGCAGATCCGCGAGATGGCCATCGCCGCCTTCCGAGCATGCGACTGCGCCGGCCTCGCCCGCGTCGACTTCCTGATGGAGCCAGCGGCCAAAAACAAAAAAGGGAGACACTCGAGCGCCCGCATCTACCTCAACGAAATCAATACGATGCCCGGCTTCACCAGCATCAGCATGTACCCCAAACTATGGGAGGCCACAGGCGTACCCTATAAACAATTAATCGACCGCCTCATCATCCTGGCTGCCGAGCGTCACGAAGAAAAACAACAGACCACCTTCACCCGCGTCTAACAGGAATCACATCGCAGGGAAAGGAGGAGATTGAACGTGGAAACCATCGGCAAACCCGTCGCAGCCCCGCACCGCACGCCGGTTTACGCGATAGCCTCATCCCTCCTGCATCTCTTCCTCGTCGCGCTCTTCGTCCACCAGAGTGCCTCCTGGGTCGCTCCTATCCGTCTTCCAGGCAGTCCTCATGGCGCCAATCTTCTGCTGACCTACTCCCCGGGCAAAGCTCCGTTACAAACGTCAGTGGCAAACCCCAAAACGCAGCCCAAACAAGCAGAATCGAAAGCTCCTCTACCAACTCCACCCACGCAGAAACCAAAGGAAGCAGCATCCTCCCCAAACACCAGTTCTCCGGCCTCCACCCAGCCCGACTCGACCGCAGGTGCGGACTCCCTCGGCTCAGGCAACATCAATATCGCTCTAGTCAGCTACTTTCCGACACCGAAGCCTGACCTCTCCGCGCTCCCCCGCGGCACCAAAGGCGATGTCATCCTCGATATCGTTATCGACACCACCGGCAAGATTGCAGACATCAAGATGACAAGCGGCCTGGGCCACGGCATCGACGAGAACGTAATAGCAACGGTCCAGCAGTGGACCTTCCATCCTGCCACCAAAGACGGCCAGCCCGTAGCCAGCGAGCAGGAGTTGCACTTCCACTACGAAAAAGCCTGATCTCTGCGGCCCTAGCAGTCCTTTTAAACCACCCGGCTGTACTTATATCCACCCGCTGTCATCGCAGCCAACAACTCCTCCACCTGCTCCCGCCCCCGCGTCTCCAGCGTAATATCGATCGTCGTATCCCCAAGATTCACACCGTAGTACGCACGGTTGTAAAGCGTATCGACGATATTAGCGCGGTACTTCGCAATCAACAGCGTCAGCTCAGCCAATGCCCCCGGCTTATCCAACAGATGGATCCGCAACCGGATCATTCTGCCATCCTGCACCAAACCACGCTCAATGATCCTGCTCAGCAGCGTCACATCGATATTTCCGCCGCACACCATCACTGCGGTATGCGCTCCGTTCAACGAGGTCTTCTTCTGCAATAACGCTGCCAGTGCCGCAGCTCCCGCACCCTCTGCCAGTGTCTTTTCGCGCTCCAACAAGACAAGAATCGCCGAAGCAATCTCATCCTCATCGACGGTTACAATCTCATCGACATAGCGCTCAACAACAGGGAATGTGGCATCTCCCGCGCGCCGCACAGCGATACCATCTGCAATCGTAGTCGACGGCTCTAGCGTGACCGGATGGCCTGCCGTTCGTGCCGCTTCCATCGAAGGCAGCCTCGAAGTCTGCACTCCAATGACACGAATCTCTGGTCGCGATTCTTTGATCGCGCAGGCGATTCCACCGATCAACCCACCGCCGCCGATCGGCACAACTACCGCTTCCAGTTGAGGCACCTGCTCCAGCAGTTCAAGGCCAATTGTGCCTTGCCCGGCCATAACCATCGCATCGTCGAACGGATGAATAAACGTCATCCCCTCCGCCTCGCAGAGCCGTGTGGCCTCCTCGCAAGCTTCATCGTAGTTTGCCCCGTGCAGAACCACCTCCGCGCCAAACCCACGGGTCGCGGTTACCTTCACCAGCGGCGTCGCCAGCGGCATTACGATCAGCGCTCGAATCCCTCGCTTCGTCGCGTGGTACGCAACGCCCTGTGCATGGTTTCCAGCACTCGCCGCAACTACACCGCGTGCGGCCTGCTCGGGCGTCAACATTGCAATCCGGTTCAGCGCTCCGCGCTCTTTGAACGAGCCCGTCATCTGAAGATTTTCGAGCTTCAGATACACCTGCTGCCCCGTTAGAGACGACAACATCTGCGAGTGTGGGCAAGGCGAGTAGTAGATAGCGCCACGTACCCGTTCCCGCGCAGCAGCGACGTCGGCAAGGCCGATACTCAGTTGGCTTATCGAATCCTTCACAGGCATCATGATCCCTTTTAAATCTAGTAAGACGTCAAAATTTTCAGCTCGATACTCCGGTTACCGCCGCTGACGAAAACGATTCGCCAGTGCAAACTCATCCCGCAACTCCGGCGTCCGCAGATTCTCCCGCACGTGCTGTAAACGCTGCTCCAACGCCAACAAAGTATCCGCGACCGGGCCCGTGTTGGTCATCGCTACATCCCGCCACATGCTGTATGGACTCGCTCCCAGTCGAGTAGTTTCACGTAGCGCCCGTCCACCAATTGCAGCAATCTCCGGAGCATTTCCAAACTTCTCTTCAAGCAGCGCCGCCAGCGCAGTCGACAACATCTGCGGCAGATGGCTCACCCATGCACACATCTCATCATGGCGGGTCGCATCCATGTCCAGCATTCGCGACCCGAAGCACCCAATCCATCCGCGCCACTCTTTCTCCATCGCAGTCATCTCGAGTGAAGTGGGCGTAAACAACCACATCGCGCCATCAAATAATCCCGCCTCCGCCAGCAAAGCACCGCCCGACTCTTTTCCTGCCATCGGATGCCCGGGCAAGAATACGGCAGTAGCATCTCCTACAAATAATTGCTGAGCCAGTTCTACAATTTCAAGCTTTGTGCTTCCAACGTCTGTTACTAGTTGCCCGGCACGCAGCACTGGGGCCAGTTGCTGCATCCAGTCTTTGATCGCGAGCACCGGCACCGCCAGCACAATCACATCGGCCAACCGCGCCAGCTCTAAAGCGTTTTCGCGACTCGCAGCACGGCCGCCGATTGCACCCATCTGCACTGCAGCGGCCATCTCGAGCTGACTCACATCCCACCCGTCGATGCGGCCGCCGAACCCAGCTGCACGCAACGCCAGGCCCGTCGAAGCACCGATCAACCCTGTTCCAATGATGAAAACCCGCTCCATTATGCCGGAATCCTCGTCTTACGCAATCGTCCTGTTCACCACTGGCGCCAGCAATCTTAGCTGCGCCATAAGCTTTTGTAGCTGTTCCGGATACAAACTCTGTGCGCCGTCACTCATCGCTTTATCGGGGTTTGGATGCATTTCCATCAACAACCCATCCGCCCCAGCCGCCACACTCGCCAACGCCATCGGCGGTACCAGGTCGCGAATTCCCACACCATGCGACGGATCGCCAAGCACCGGAAGGTGAGTCAGCTTCTTAAGCACCGGAATCGCTGAGATATCCATCGTATTCCGCGTATACGTCTCGTAGGTCCGAATTCCTCGCTCGCACAGCATCAGGTTGTAGTTGCCGCCTGAGAGGATGTACTCCGCGCTCAACAGAACCTCTTCGATGGTTGCCGAGATACCACGCTTCATCAACACTGGCTTGCGTACATGTCCAAGCTCACGCAGCAGATTGAAGTTCTGCATATTGCGCGCGCCTACCTGAAAGCAGTCGATATACGGCAGCATCAACTCAATCTGTGAGATCTCCATCACCTCAGTGATGACGAGTAGTCCTGTCTCATCGGAGACTTCACGCAGCAGCTTCAGACCGTCCAAACCCATCCCTTGGAAGCTGTACGGGGAACTACGCGGTTTAAACGCTCCACCCCGCAGGAACTTTGCGCCTGCTGCGGCAACCTGCTTCGCGCTGGTTAGAATCTGCTCTCGTGACTCCACTGAGCACGGCCCCGCCATCACAACAACTCCTTTTCCGCCAACTACCACACCGTTTGGAAACGTAATCGTCGTCCCCTCCGGTCGGAAGTTTCGCCCTGCCAGCTTGTACGGCGACGAGATTCGATAAGCGTCATAAACGCCAGCCAGCACCTTAAACTCGGCGACCTCGAAGTGTTCTGGCGTCCCAACGCCCGCCAGAATCGTCTGTGCTGCACCTGTCGTCCGGTGAACGTTGAAGCCGAGCTCCACCATCCGTTCGATTACCTGTTGTATGTTCTCTTCCGTCGCCCGGTCATGCATTGCAACTATCATCGTCTTCGCTTCACTCTCTTTTGCGTAACTAAATTAGATACAAATTGATTCGGTAAATCAACTGCTTCGATAACGGCGCGGTCACCTAAAGATCTCTTCGCTGCAGCGTCCTCATCACGTCGATGATCCGCTCATACACATGCAGCAGCTCAGCATCCGCCAACGGTCCTGGGTTCGCCTTGCGGACATGGTCGAAGACCTCCTGCTCCCGCCGCGGCTCATAGACAGGCAGGTCTGCCGTTTTTTTGAGCTCGCCAATCGCGCGTGCAGCCTCGGCCCGCTGGTTGATGAGTCGAACGATCTCCACATCCAGCTCATCAATCTTCCGTCTCCAGTCGGAGATATCCATCCATTTGCCTCGCGGTGCAGCGGAGCACGCCGGAACGCAGCTCGCTGCAAAGTATTTTGTACAGATAATGATAAACGTCCCATCGCGCCGCTTTGTCCAGCAAACTCAGCGGTCCTCATGCTCTCAACCCCGCGATGAACTGCCCAACTGTAGTTGCAGCATCGGCAGGTGGAGTCTTCTCGATCAGGGCCACAATGGCGCTTCCGATAATGGCTGCATCGGCAAACTCTCCCACCGCCTTCACATGCTCAGCGTTCGAGATCCCGAACCCCACGGCAATTGGCAGCTTCGTAAACTGTCGCAGCCGCGTCACCAGCTCCGAAGCATCGCCGGCCACCTTCTGCTGCGTCCCGGTAATTCCAACCCGCGAGATCGCATACACGAATCCCTGCGACACACCCGCAATCGCCTTCAACCGTGCATCAGGACTAGTCGGCGCCGCCAGAAAGATCGGTGCCAGCCCGTTGGCCCTCATCGCCTCCAGATACTCTCCCGCCTCTTCGACGATCATGTCCGTTAGTAGCACTCCATCCGCTCCAGCCTCGGCCGCACGCGCGCAAAACGTCCCCATCCCCATCCGCACCACAGGATTCAGATAAGAGAACAGCACGAGTCCAGCCGCCGGTCGCGCCGCCCGCAGCTCCTTCGCCAGTTCCAAAACGTCGGTCAGCCTCACCCCTCTTGCGACTGCTCGTTCACTCGCTCGTTGGATCACCGGCCCATCCGCCAGCGGATCACTGAAGGGAACTCCCAGCTCAATTACATCCGCTCCACTATCGATCGCAGCCAGAGCAATGTCCTTTGTCGTCGCCAGGTCCGGATCTCCCGCAGTCAAATAAGCAACAATTCCCGGCTTCTTTTTAAACTCAATCGCCATCGCTCTGTACTTACCCTTTCGCTCTCTCGCTGCCCTTTAGATCAAGCTCCCGGGCAAGAATTCCCATATCCTTGTCGCCACGTCCCGACAGATTCACCATCAACACATCCGTCTTCGCCATCGTAGGAGCCAGTCGAATCGCCTCTGCGACCGCATGAGCACTCTCAAGCGCGGGCAGAATCCCCTCCGTCCGCGACAGCGTCACCGTCGCCTTCAACGCAGCATCATCCGAACACGAAACATAACTCGCCCGCCCGGAATCATGCAGCATCGCATGCTCCGGCCCCACACTCGCATAGTCCAGCCCGGCAGAGACCGAGTGCGTACTGCTCACCTGCCCCGCATCGTTTTGTAATACATACGAGTACGTACCCTGCAGTACACCCGGCACGCCACCACCGATCTTTTGAAATCGCGCCGCATGCTCTCCCAATGCTGTCCCGCGCCCACCCGCCTCAACACCAATCAGCTGCACATTTGCGTCTGGCAGAAACTCATAGAATGCACCAATCGCATTCGATCCACCACCCACGCAGGCGACGATCGCCGTAGGCAGCTTCCCCTCCTGCTCCAGCATCTGCGCCCGAGCCTCACGGCTGATCACGCGATGAAAGTCCCGCACCATCGTCGGATAAGGATGCGCCCCCAGCGCGCTACCAAGAATGTAGTAGGTCGTTCGGACATTCGTCACCCAGTCTCGCATCGCCTCGTTGATAGCGTCCTTCAACGTAGCCGACCCCGCCGAAACTCCGCGCACCTCCGCTCCCAGCAGTCGCATCCGGTAGACATTCAACTCCTGCCGCCGCATGTCCTCCTCACCCATATAGACGACGCACTCCAGCCCCAGCAACGCGCAAACCGTCGCCGTCGCCACCCCGTGCTGCCCCGCGCCCGTCTCCGCAATAATCCGTTGTTTCCCCATCCTCCGCGCCAGCAGCCCCTGGCCCAGCGCGTTATTGATCTTGTGTGCCCCGGTATGCAGCAGGTCTTCGCGCTTCAAATAAATCTTCGCCCCGCCCAGTTGTTCGGTCAGCCTCTTCGCAAAGTAGAGCGGCGTCGGCCGCCCGCAATAGTGGTGCAGCAGGTCATCCAACTCAGCCTGAAACGCCGCGTCCTTCTGAGCCAGCGCATATGCCTCTTCCAGCTCCTCAAGCGCCGCCATCAGCGTCTCCGGCACATACCTCCCGCCATACGCGCCAAACCGTCCCGCCACTCCTTGAAGCTCATTCACCAACGCACCAGCGCTCATACATCGCTCCTGTTCTCAAGCCTTATTCCGCAGGGACAAAAACAAAAAAACCGCAACCTTAGCGGGTCGCGGCTCGTGTGGATGTCGATCTCAACTGAACTCTAAAGCTAATCTTTCAGATGAACCTACTCCGCCGATGCCGCTACCGTGCGCCAGTAGCGGTAAATAAAGCTAATAAAACGGCTGGAGGAAATAATCATCTTGCTGCCAAGATACACGCAGTCACTCGCCTCTGCAACTCGCAACAATCAAAAATTGACTTGATCGACTGTCTTAGATCTTCTGCACCCTCTGCACATCTCTTACTCCGGGAACCTTTCGCAGATTCTGCACCAGCTTGTTCAGGTGCCGCACGTCCACCGTCTCAATGACAAACTCCACCATCACCTGGCCATCCGGCATCGGTTTAGTATCGACGCTTCGAATATTCGTACCATCGTCGGAGATGATTGCCGTGAACTCCTTCAACATCCCGGCCCTGTCATCGCAAAGCACTGTCAACTTCACAGGATAAG
>Ga0302220_10001241_pt1 | contig 20122 bp, 18 predicted proteins | sample II_Palsa_E1_3_FD_194572 | JGI IMG/M metagenome (GOLD analysis project Ga0302220, IMG submission 194572) | Peat permafrost microbial communities from Stordalen Mire near Abisko, Sweden - II_Palsa_E1_3 | ecosystem: Environmental > Terrestrial > Soil > Palsa > Peat permafrost | place: Sweden...
ACTGCTGGTGCTAGCCGTGCAGGCACGAAGCGCCCGATGACGCGCGAGGAGCTCGAGTCGTATCGCGCTGCCGTCGCTGCGATTGACCCGGGCATCGCGATGGTTCTGGAGCTCCAACTCGAGTTCGGCCTGCGCGCCGAGGAGGGCGTTCGCTGCATCAAATCTCTCGCCGACTGGGAGCGCACGCTGCTCAATCCGATAACCGACGGGCTCGTAACAGTCATCCATGGCACGAAGGGCGGAAAGAGCCGCCGCAGTCCGGCGCTGGACCGGCAGCGGGCCGCGAATACTGTGCGGCGGGCGATCGAGTTGGCAAAGCAGTTCGGCGGCAAGCTGGTGCGCAAACCTCATCTAGATCAGGCCATGAGCCGGTATCACTATTTGGTCGCTAAGGTTGGCATGACCGGCGAATGCGCGCCTCACAGCTTGCGATATGGGTATGCCACCGAGCATCTGCAGCGGATGAAGGCGGCCGGCGTATCGCGACGAGAAGCCGCTGCCGGCGTGGCGACATGGCTCGGGCATGGTGATGGTCGTGGGACGTGGGTCGAGCTCGTGTACGGAAGGGGGCATCCAAGCGCCGAAGCGAATCTTGGCTTAGCCCGCCCGGAGTGAGGGCACGCACAGAACCTCATCCTGCACGCGGCATTATCTGGTCGATCCGACAGATGGCTACGACCATGTCCTGAAAGGCGTAGAGTCAGGAAACTATTCCGGCCTCCCGCGGGGCATGCGCTCTGCGGGCGTCGCCCTCCTCCACTACACCGTTGACACCCAACGGCCGCTCAATGGGTAGCCAGATGGGTAGCTAGCCCGATTTTCTTGGAAAAAAAATCCACCAACCCTTTGCTCATAAAGGCTTTTACCAAAAAATCCGTAGCAGTACGACATTGTGCTGATGTAGAGTAGAGACCACACAGGATTATCAAGGGTCACAACCACCCACAAAACCCTGACCTCGCTTGAGATTATCAAAAATATAAATCATGCGAGGTCATCTTGGGTCACTGAAGCTCAAGACGACTCACGATGCCCGACACGGGTGCCCACAAAATCGCGGGCGAGCCACACAAAAAACTAGCGATAGATTCTGCAAGAACGCCTATAACTAATATCGGCAGACCATTTCGACAGCGCGCGAGGTCAATGGGATTTCGGCCGGCGTGACGCGGTGGGCGTCATCTGGTAGTCGGAACACATATGCGATTCAACTTCCAGACAGGAGTCAGTGGAAAATGATGACATATCTAAAGGCATCCCTCCTGCGGCGCTTATTTGCCGCCTCAGCATTGGTTGGGATGATGGCAATGTTCCTGCCCATATCTTCCCCAGCCCAAACTGCGAAGCCTACCGCAGTGGTCCAGAGTACAGCACAAGCACCCGCGCAAGAGCCGTCTGCTGGCGACGCATCGATACGTCCGTTCCATTACCACGCCTCAGATAAGGCGCTCGCCGACCTCCGCCGGCGGATTTCCGCGACCCGATGGCCGAGCCGGGAACTCGTGAGCGATGCGACTCAGGGTGTGCAACTGGAAACCATGCAGAAGCTCGCGCACTACTGGGAGACCGACTACAACTGGCGAAAAGTTGAGGCGAGGTTGAATGCCTTGCCAGAATTTGTGACCAATATCGATGGCGTGGACATTCATTTCATTCACGTTCGTTCGAAAGAAAAAAATGCGCTGCCGATCATCATCACACACGGATGGCCCGGCTCTATCATCGAGCAACTCAAGATCATCGATCCGCTGACCAACCCAACGGCGCACGGCGGGACGGCATCGGACGCGTTCGACGTCGTCATCCCGTCACTGCCGGGATATGGGTTCTCCGGAAAGCCAACGGCTGTCGGCTGGGATCCTCAGCATATTGCACGCGCCTGGGCGGTGCTGATGCAGCGGCTTGGTTACACCCGGTATGTAGCGCAAGGCGGCGATTGGGGTGATGCCGTTACCGAGCAGATGGCAGTGCAAGCTCCGCCGGGACTCATTGCGATTCACACCAACATGCCGGGTGCGGTCCCGCCCGAGATTGACAAGGCGCTGCAGTCCGGCGGACCGCAACCGGCCGGCCTCTCGCCTGACGAGCAATATGCTTACGGTCAGCTCGACTTCTTCTACAAACACGGTCTTGCCTATGCTCAGGAGATGACGAACCGACCACAGACGCTGTACGCTATCGAGGACTCCCCTATCGGCCTCGCGGCCTGGATGCTTGATCATGACGCGCGCAGTTATGCGCTCATCGCACGTGTCTTTGACGGCCAGCACGAAGGCCTCACACGAGACGATATTCTCGATAACATAACGCTCTATTGGCTTACCGAGACCGGAGTGTCTTCGGCGCGCCTGTACTGGGAGAATAAGCTCGCCTTCTTTGCCCCAAAGGGAATCAAGATTCCGGTTGCGGTCAGTGCGTTTCCGGACGAGCTCTATCAAGCTCCCAAGAGTTGGGTTGAAAAGGCTTTCCCGAATCTTCTTTACTACAATCGGCAGCCGAAAGGCGGGCACTTTGCCGCTTGGGAGCAACCCGACGCCCTCACCATGGACCTTAGGGCAGCATTTAAACCACTGCGTTAATGCGACATTGCGCGGATGGTGGAACACCATCGTCCGCGTTATCAGACCATCAGTTCGATGAGGAACGGCCCTGTTTGGCGGAAGCTCTGCGCCATCAAATCGGCGCACGCTTCCATCGTCGTAGCGCGAGCGGCCTCTACGCCCATCCCATTGGCGATGCTCACCCAGTTCAGGTCGGGATTTCCCAGGTCCAGCATATTCATGGCGGTTTCACCCGGAGTCGCCCCTACGTTCGCGTACTCACCAATGAGGATGTTGTACTTACGGTTGTTAATCAGGATAGTGGTATTCGGCAAGCGTTCACGCGCCTGGGTCCACAACGACTGCAGCGAGTACATGGCAGAGCCGTCGGCTTGCAGGCTGATGACACGACGCTCCCTCTTGCTGCCGATCGCGGCCCCGGTGGCCACGGGCAACCCATCGCCAATTGCGCCGCCAGTGAGCTGTAGCCAGTCATGCGGCCGCGCGGCGTGGGTGTACTTGTAGAAGCCGCGTCCGTACGAAATGCTCTCGTCCGATACGATCGCGTTTTCCGGCATCAGCGCGGCCAGAGTTTGCGCCAGACCTTCAGGAGTCGGCGCACCACTGGCGACACTCGGGCACGGGCCCGAATCCGGCATGTCGACTACAGGTGCGCTCAGCGCCTGAGCCAGAGCTTCGAGCGCAGCTTCAGCGTCTTGGTCGTAGCGGGACAGGTAGTGCAGTTGGGCATTGCTCGGGTACTGCGTCGACGGCTTGCCCGGGTAGGCGAAGAATCCAACCGGTGGCTTCGCGTTGACCAGGATGATGTGCTCAAACTGGCTCAGCATCTTGATAGCCTCGTCCGTACCGTACGGCACGCGTTCAATCGGCAGACGGCCGCGACCACGAGCAACGCGAGCGTTGACGTAGTCGTACTTGATCGTCGCGCCCGTCGCACAGGCAATCCGCCACGCAAATATCTGCGACCTGGCGTGCACGCCGCGGCCGGCCAACAGGATCAACACATTCTTCTTATGGCGCAGGACGCGCGCGGCGTTGTCGATAGCAAACGGATCAATCGCCGGAGCAGCCGGCACAGGAAAAGCGGATGCCACCCTGCCACCTGCATCCCACGAAGTGTCGGACGGCAAAATCAACGTGGCAATCTGGCCCGGGGCTGTGCGGGCTGCAGCAACGGCTGCGGCTGCGTCACGACCGACGTCTGCGGAATGCGTGCTGGTATGAACCCATGCGGAGACCGCACGCGCCAGGCTGGCGGTGTCCGCCGTCAGCGGAGCATCGTAAGGACGATGATAAGTCGCCTGGTCGCCAACAATGTTGACCACACCGCTATGCGCACGGCGCGCGTTGTGAGGATTTGCCCAACCATTGGCGAGGCCCGGGCCACAATGTAGCAGCGTGCAAGCCGGCTTCTCGGCGATCCGATAGTAGCCGTCGGCCATGCCTGTGACAACGTTCTCCTGAAGCCCCAGCACGCAGCGCATACCGGGTACCTGGTCTAACGCAGCGACAAAGTGCATTTCGCTGGTGCCAGGATTAGCAAAACAGGTGTCCACGCCTGACTGCAGCAGCGTCTTCACCAGACTTTCAGCACCATTCATCATTTACTCTCCGAGATCAAACCTTCGTTTGACTATGCACTCAACTGCGGTGCGCATCGATTAACTATTTCTGCGGGTCGTAGAGCGTGTCTTTGATGAATAGAGCTGGCACCACGCCACATAGGAAGTAGGCGCCGCCCATCACCAGGAAACCAAGGCCAATCGAGCCGCCTGTCGCCAGATACCCGATGGCCGCCGGGGCCACCGCCGCGCCGATGCGGCCGATGTTGTATGCGCCACCCACAGCAGAGCCGCGAATGCGCGTCTCGAAGCTCTCAGCCATATACGTCGCGTTCACGCCGTACGGAATACCGTACAAGAACCCGAAGATGCTCATCAGATAAGCGATGTTTTCAGGTGTGTGGTGTAGGACGATAACAGGTAAGAACACCGCCGTCCCAAACGCGCCGAAGGCAAACACCGGGCGCCGACCAAACTTGTCTGCAAGCCATCCTGCGATGATCTTCCCGACGATGGCGGCGAGGTAAGTACCCACCATCACGTTCGTCATCGACGAGAATTTAACGTGCAGTTCTTTTTCGAGATATGTTGGCAGCCAGTTGTTGACGCCGAAGTACCCGAATTGAAAGAGACCTGCAGTCAACGTCCAAAGAAGGAACATGCGCCGATGGGCCGGGTTCGCAAATATAAGCCTCATTGAACCGGCGCCCTTCTTGTTGCGGCGCTGGTCAAGTTCACTCTTGGCGCGGGCCGCGAGGTAACTAGGAGACTCAGGAACAATGCGCTGCATGAGTACTGCGAGCACGACCGGCACGATTGAAATCATGAATAGCCAGCGCCAGCCATACGTCGGAAGGATCCAGCCGACCAGCAGGGTTGCGACCACAAAGCCGATAGACGATCCGGTTTGAACCGTCGCGAGTATGGTTGTGCGGTGACGCGTCGGTACATACTCGGCCATGAGCATGTTACACACCACATACTGGGAACCCAAGCCGAGCGACGCGATAAAGCGCACTACGGCGAACTGTGAGAACGAATGGGTGAGACCCAGCGCTGCGGTGCCGACGGAGAAGACGACAATGGTCCAGACCGCTGTGCGGACACGACCGAAACGGTCTGCTGCCCAACCGCCGAAGAGCCCGCCGACGGCCATTCCCGCAACCGTGATACTACCCAAGGCGCCGGCTTCGACGCTCGATAGTCCAAACTCGTTTTTAAGCGTCGACAGACTGTAGGAAAGAAAGATCAGATCCGCGCCATCGACCACCAGGCCGAGAAACGCAAAGATGAATACTGCAATCCAGATTCGGTCACTGGCGAGCGACGTTGGGTGGCTCTGTGTGTTGACCTGCATGTGCCCCTCCTGCATGTTTTCCTCCCGGATGGTTCTACCGCTTTGCCTCGTCTGCTGGATACCCTCCAGCGATCTATTTAATCTTTTTGAAATCGTCTCTAAGAGTTGCTAACAAACCGCTCTACGAGACGCGAGGAAATAACGGTGCAGGCAAATGTGAGCAATGCGACAGATCAGACCGATCACGTACGTGTCCTTGAGAACTTGATTTGGTCGTTTTGCCAAACTGGTGTGTGCGTGCCAAGTGGTACGACCGGATCTATCCACTGCGGCGATGTCATTGACATACGAGGTACTGGCTGGACGTACCGTAGGCGCCCGAACGCGGTGTCCCTCTCTTCAAGGTACTGTTCGTCGCTCGCCGGTATTGGGGTGTCAAGTCTTGGACGCAGCGGGGCGAAGTCGTACATCCACATCGCGCTCTGCGCGAGCGATACCTTCACGTGATAGCTCCCGCCCTCTCGCGCACGGTGCCGCAAAGCCGAAATCACACCTAATGCACCAAGGGATCCCGTGACGTAGTCGCTCGCAAACACCGGGACCATCTCTGGCGCGCCGCCTTCTCCCTGAGCCATTCCTTGAGTCATTCCCTGCGCCATCGAGATACCTGTCGCCGCGCAGGCTAGCGGGTCGAACCCAGGACGCTCAGACCAAGGTCCTTCATGACCGTAACAATTCACCGAAAGGTAAACAATGCCCGGTCGGATCTTGGCAACTTCTTCAGGCGAGAGGCCACGTCGCTCCATCGCACCATTGCGATAGGACTGGCAAAAAACATCAGCGTCGGCGATCAATTTGCGCAACGTAGCGGCGTCTTCAGCGCGATCAAGGTCCAGCGACGCCGATCTCTTCCCGTGGCCCGTGTCGAGCACGTTGGGCAAGCCCGAGTACAGATTTGGCGATGAGATATGAAGCACATCAGCTCCATGTCCTGCGAGCAACTTTGTCGCTGTTGGACCAGCCAGTATCCTCGTGAGGTCGAGTACAGTGAGTCCTGCGAGCGGCTGAGTAGAAACCGCGGTCAATGGCTCCGGTTCGCTGTCAGCTATCTTCTCGATGGAGATGCATCCGTCCCGAGCGCATGCCTGACCCTGAGGGTGATGCGCCCACTCCTGGGCACTGCGTGCTATCGCGCCGCACATGCGAGACTCAGCCATCGCGTCTTCCAGATCGATCGCATTGAACTTGGCTACGGCTTTCGCGACTTCTGGATACCCGGCGGTCTCTTTCAGACCCAATACTTTCAGTGTCCCCCGAACGAGATGAGGAATAACCCCGTGTATCCAAAACCATCGATCATCCCGGGTGCGGTAAAAGCTGTAGAACGGAGGCGGAAACCCACCGGTAAACGGCGTTGTTGTTATGACGTGCCCGTTTTGATCAAAGAACGATGAAAGCGGACGACCGTTTAATTTTTGGGCTCGAATTGAAAGCAGCGACGCGCCCGCATGACGACTCGATACCGAAATGACTTGCGGTCGACCGCCTCGATCGCGCCAAATCTCTGCCACCCCCGTTGAGAATGCGGCCAAAGCGACCGCCGCAGCCTCCCCAAACGCAAAACGACAATCAGCTACTGCTCCATCGAGCTCCACCGATACGTCGTGATCGATGGAACTTATCGAGCACCGGGAAAGAAGGTCACTTAAATGCCGTTTTGTTAGTGTTGGTAAATCAAATTCCATGAGTCGTCGCCTATGGCTCTATCAATAAAAAATCAACTGGCAAGGTGCCTTAACTTCGGCATAGCTTTGCGATTGTAAAACTAAGTTCTACATAAGATCGAAGCGACGTAGGAAAATGTTCTCGGTGTGAATATCGAACTTCAGTCGCTGGAGTCCCAGGCGAAGTCACGAGCGTACGCGGCCTCCAACTGCGAAGCTGCATTACGCATTGCTGCAAGGCACGCCTGGGCAACCGCAGCGTCCGTGGATGTCCCAAACACGAAGTTGGTGGTAAGGGTGCAAACGACCGCACCCTTGAACCGTACGGGAATGCTAATCGAACCGATCTTGGGGTCGAGAGCCGGGTCCCGTATCGCGTAGCCTCGGTCGCGAGTCGCCTGCAACTCGCTGCGTATTTTTTTATGCTCCCGGATACCGGCGATCTGATGCAGTAACCTTTCGCGTTCCGGCTCAGGACACCACGCAAGATAAGCTCGACCAGACGCTGAATTGCACAAGGGTCCACCGACCCCCACAAAACTGCGATTGATCTCCATAGCGCAATGGGCTCGATTCGAGGCCTTTGCACGCATGCGATCACCATAAAGAAACAACAGGTCGGAAGGCCAGCCGATCTTGCCAATCAACTCAATGAGAATCGGCGTCGACACTGTCTCCAACCAGTTCTCGAAATGAAAGCCGCTGGCCAAGGTCAGAACCCGAGGTGCGGGCTCGTATGTGCCGGAATCCGCGTTCTCGGAAACGTAGCCCGCCTCGATAAGCGTCTCCAGAAACCGGATAACCGTGGACCGAGGAAGACCGGCAATCTTGACCAAATCCTTGAGATGAATGCAACGATGAACATTGACTATTCCCAATAGTTGCAGGCCTCTCACGCAGCTTCGCACCGAGGCATAGTGCTTCGTCTTGCCCGGGCTATCGGACGGCGCGGCCGATTCGACATGCTTCACGATGCCATTTCCTTGACACTGCTGATAGGCACAACGAGGAGATTGAGATCGCCCGCCAGGAACGCCTGCTCGGTTGCAAGGGCGCTGGAATTGAGCAGCGGGGTATGACCGTCAGGCTTGGCGTTCACAAACGCGCTCGTGGCGATCGCATCGCCAGCGCCAGGTCTGTAGGTCATTCTTAATCCTCGATCGGAAGGTGGAAGGAAGCCGCGCGAAAAACTCGAGCGAGGTCAGAGCGCTCCAGACGGCGACTGCTTACTGGAGGCGCTGCGTAAGGCGTGTGAACCTTTAGATGAGAAGCATAAAAGTCAAGATTCATCCGGGTCAAGCCGTCGCATGAAAGTGTTCTCAGTGTGAACACCTTCAAACGGCGCTATTGCACGCCGCGGTGATAGATTTACGCTTAGCCTTGCGAGCCCCGACCCTATCCGGTTGACCGGCTTCTGAAATCTCAGTAGCATCTATAAAACGAACATGTGTTCGCCTAGAGAACAAATTTCAATCTAAATCTTGAGTTCAAGCAACCATTCCATGCGTGATCATTCCTCTACTGAAACCGTGCCGTCGCTTTGCGACGGAGTGCACTTTCAAATAACCGGGCCCGCGAGTGCTCCTGTGCTGGTCCTCGGCAATTCGCTGGCGACCGGCATGAGCTTATGGCAAGACCAAATCAGCGCCTGGAAAAACGACTTCCGAATTGTGAGCTTCGATTACCCGGGGCACGGCAGTCCCGATTGGGGCGACGCAAACAGCATGGGCGACTACGCCGCAAAAATCGGCCGGCTCCTCGATACGCAGGAGATCGACACATACTCATATTGCGGCCTGTCGATGGGCGGTGCGCTCGGTATGGAACTAGCGATCTTGCATCCGGACCGCATGCAAAAACTGGTCTTGAGCAACACGGCCGCCCGGTTCGGTTCGCGCGACTTCTGGAATCAACGTATCGCGACCGCGACTGCGTCAGAGGACGGCATCGCTCAGTTGTGCGCGGCGTCGCTAAGCCGATGGTTCACCGCCGAGTTTGCCGCCGCCCACCCCGACGTGGTGGCGTTCGCGCAAGCGATGTTTCTCGCGACCGAGCCTGCGGGCTACGCCGCGTGCTGCGCCGCGGTCAGAGACTTCGACTTCTCCGAGCAACTGGCTAACATTGCGATTCCGGCTTTGGTCATCGCCGGCGCCGGCGACTTGGCGACCACGCCACAGCAAGCCCGCGTGCTGGTAGACAGCATACGCCGCGCGCAATATCACGAGCTACCGACGGGTCATTTAGGCAATTTGGGCGCGAGCCGCGAGTTTACCGGCGTGGTGCACGCATTTTTACAGCCGCGGTGACCTGCGCTGCGCACGCTATCGTCAACAGGACGAGCACTAGTTATTGAGCCGCAACCGGGTGGCCTGTCAGCCAGCCGTTAATGTCTCCAAGCACGTCCTTCTCGATCCCAAGGAAACCGTGCGGCGAATGCCCGCCACAATCGGCCTGCTTGTCGCCGCCGCCTTCGGTCGAGTCAACGGCAACGAAATCGAAGTGGTTACGCTCGGCCAGATGCTTGCCGGCATACGCGGGCGAAGATACACAGGCGTCGTGCTGATTCGAGACGACAAACACGCGGTATTTCGTGCCGTCCACGTCGAGGTCGGCAATGCTGGGGCTGCCCCGGTGCGATACGGTCACGGGGGACGTCAGCACGAACGCATCGGCCAGCGTCGGACCGCGTTCCAGCGCATTGCCAACCGAAACCGTCCCGGCGCTCGTGCCGACGAGCGCGATCTTCGAGCTCGGGAAGCGTTGGCGCAGCGCGGCCACTACGGCCTGCGTATCCGTGAATGATTCCTTGCTCAGCCGGAAGTGGTCATCCACGCCTTGCGCGTTGTCGGACGGCGTATCGACCAGCGCAACGGCGGCGCCGTAATCGATCCACTGATGCGCCGAGCGGATCAAAAAATTGCCCTTGAGCGTGGTCGCTCCACTGGCGTCCAGATGGAGGGCGCCCGGTGTGCCGGGAAACAAGACGATCACCCACGGCGGGTTCAGAGATGGCGACTCGATGAAGATGCCCTGTGTCACGCCGTCGCGCGTCGGGAGCGTCACGAGATCGCCGTGGTCGAGCGGGTCTGCATGCGCGTTGGCGATCAGCAGGAGGGCCGCGAGCATGCCGCCAATACGTTTCAGTTTCATCACATTTCTCATACGTGGGTTATTGCTCATCGCCGCTCGCGTCACTATCGTTGCCGAAGTCGTTTCCGCCAGCGGCGCTAGGCTGCAATAATACTATCTAGCTTAGCGAACAATACCCAAGCAACGTTGTAGCCCACCTCTCGATTCAATTGATGAGTATCAGATCATGTGCAACGCGTGAATCAACAACAAGCTGATACCCGCAAGCGCCATGATCGACAGTACGACCGCCGCCGTAACCCGCGGGCCTGCCTTCACGACGGTGCGAACATCAACGCCCAACCCAAGCGCGGCCATCGACACGACGGTCAGCAGGTTAGCAATTTCATTCGCCGGTTGCAGCAACACTGTCGGAATCACGCCAGCCGAGCGGGCCGCCATCAGCGCGAGAAAGCCGACGATGAACCACGGCAACACCTTGTGCCAGACGATCCCATGCGCTTTGGCGGATGACTTTCCTGATGCGCCGGTCCGATCGTTTTCTTGCGCCGCGCCCCGTGTCAAAATCGACAGAACCAGAATGACCGGACCCAGCATCAACACGCGCACCAGTTTGACGAGGGTGCCGATATGCGCGCTAAAAGCCGACACCGGTACTGTGGCCGCCAAAACTTGTGGCACCGCGTAGACGGTCAAGCCAGCCAACGTGCCGTATTGCAGATCGCTCAAATGCAGCACCGGAACCAAGAGCGGCAGCCCCAACACGACCAGCACGCCGAGCACAGCGGTAAAAGCAATCGAAGCAGCGACATCGTCGCTATGCGCACCGATCACCGGAGCCACGGCAGCGATTGCCGAATTGCCGCAGATCGAATTACCGCAGGCCACGAGCAAGGCCATGCGATGGTGCAAACCGAGTAAGCGCCCTATGCCGTAGCTAAGCATAATCGCGACCATTACCACCGCAACAATCCCGCCCAGCAAACCCAAACCTGCAACCTTCAACGCCGTCACGCTTAACGACGCGCCGAGCAGAACAACCGCCACTTCGAGCAGAAATTTGGCACTGAAATCGATGCCGCTTTGCCATTGCGAACCCGGCGTCCACAAGCTGCGTATCGCGGTCCCGAGCAAAATCGCCAGCACCAGAGATTCAAGCCAGACGTGTCCGAAGATTCTGGCTTCGGCCAATTGCGAAGCCCAAGCCCCTACCGTGACAGCAGCGCACAAAAGAACCCCCGGCGCCAAGCGCATCAGTGGATTTGAAGTGCCTGTGACTACGGCTACGGCTTTTAAGTCTTTTTCGGTAGAGAGCGTCGACATTTTCGAAGTCCCCGTTAGTGAACGTTCGACAAGCGTACCGACGCACAAGACATATGAAAAATACAAAATATTCACCACTGACATGTATTTTCTTCATGTGTCCGCGGATTCCCTACTCGGCCGCTTTTTACGCGACGTTATTTGCGCGACCTTATCTACGTGACCTTATTTACGTGGCCTTACTCACTCGCTTCTTGACCGCTGAAATGTCTTTGGGGGAAATGCGAAATACCGGTGAGGAAAGAAGAAAAAGCGAGAAGAAAAAGCGGAAGAGCGGCGCTAGGCGGAAGTCCCGCCATGGCCGGTCGAACTGGGAAGGATGGCTTTCAAAAACACAAGACTAACGAAAGACCATCGTTTCCAGGCTCGACTCCAGGCACGCGAATCAACGGTCAACCGGCGATAGCCGGCCGCCCCTTAATTTGCCCAGTGGCAGCTGCGATGGTGGTGCTGATCAGTGTGGCATACCCGATGACGTTGGTGCTCATGTTCATCGGCTTGCGCGCTCAATGGTGCGAAGGTGGCAAGAAATGCGCTGAGCGTAAGCGTGGCCAGAATAATTTTTCCAATTTTCATTTTTGGTTCCTGCGAAGTTGAAAGGGTCCCACGCCAGGTATCAAGCAAGTTCCGCACCCGCTTGGGAAACGTTTGGTTTGACTCGGAATTATTTGGCAAACGCGGGATTGTTCTGCCGCTCGGTGTTACCGCCCGGCACACAAATCGCCTGCACGGTTACTTGCGGATACAACTCGACGCGAACGAAGTGGCAAGCGTCGCCCTCCAACGTACAACTGGAGAGAAATCATGATCAAGCTATTTGCTGTCGTCGCGTTGGCGGTGAGCCTGGGAGGCTGTGTCGTCGCTCCTGCCCCTTACGGGTACGCACCTGCGCCGGGCTACGGCTACTACGCGGGACCTGCCGTCGATGTCGGCATTGGCGTAGGCGGTGGGGACGGAGGACGCGGCTGGCACGGAAGATAGTATTTGCATGCCCACCGCATCCTGCCTGCATACGGCCATAAGCGACTTAACTTCGCGGCTTAACTTCGGCACAACTTCGAGGCCAACTCCGCAACGTGTTTGCCCTGATAGCGAGCGATATCGAGTTCGTTTTTCGAGGGCTGCCGCTTGCCGTCGATATTGGCCAGGGTCGTCGCACCATAGGGCGTGCCACCGGTAATTTCGCTCATGTTCATGAGGCCCGCGCACGCGTAAGGAACCCCGACGATCACCATCCCTTGGTGCAGCAAGGTAGAGTGAAAGGATGTGATAGTGGTTTCCTGACCACCGTGTTGCGTGCCGGTCGACGCAAAGACGCTGCCTATTTTGCCAACCAGCGCGCCCTTCATCCACAGCCCCCCCGTCTGATCCAGAAAGGTCCGCATTTGTCCGGCCATGTTGCCGAAACGCGTGGGCGTGCCAAAAATGATGGCATCGTAATCGCCCAACTCGTCAGGGCTAGCAACCGCAGCCTGCTGATCCATCTTCACGCCCATTCCCTTGGCAGCCTCAGCGGGTATCGTTTCAGGCACGCGCTTGATGGTGACTTCCGTGCCGGCGACACTTCGTGCGCCTTCCGCAACGGCCTGCGACATTTGCTCGATGTGACCGTACATCGAGTAATAGAGAACTAGGATCTTCGCCATGGATTTTCCCTCGGAAAGTGAGTAATCGGCGCGCGACGTTTGTCAGGAACCGCACAAGAAAACTAGTGCATTGATCGCCATAAAGCAATGTTGGGACCCCGACCCGACATGACTGCGTCCAGCATTGGGAAGCCGCCGCATAGGGCAAACGCTACTGAGGAGCAGCCGGCCGACGTGTTGCCGCACCCGCGCCTTGTAACAACAGCAGGCGGGCGGTAATTTCTACAGCATCGGAAAAAAGCGGCGACGATGCAGCCTCAACGCACAAGCCGGTCTCGTAAGGCCTTGATGCGATCGTGGTTCTTCACCACGCCCTGATACTGTGCCGCAACCAAGGCATACACCTGCGGCGACAGTTTTTCTTTTAGCGCAGCACTATAGACATTGCGCGCGTGATCCTCGCCTTTTTCGCATTCGACCAAAATCGCGTGATTGCGATTCTGCACGGCCGCGGCTTTCACGCTTTCCCAGCCGCGATGGAGCGCGCCAGTCAAACTGCCCTCGGTGCGCGGCTCGCCCCCCAGCATCCGCACGAGTTCTTGCAGGTCGCGTAGTGCGTCTCTGCATTCCTGTGCGCGCGCCCGCAAGACAGCGGCCAGTTCAGGATCCGAGACGTCCTTCGCGCTGGCGACAAACCCTTTCTCCCCGTCCCTGCTAACCTCGATCAGGCGATTCAAGGTTTTAATCGTTGACGCGTCAGGCATGGCAAAGCTCCTGAAAATCGGGCGGTGCCGATGCAGGCCATCGACCGGGTAAGCCCTCTCCCAGTTGTACAAGCAGGTACTATTCCAGAGCGCATAGCCAATTACCCGAAGCGCGCCATGCCGCAACCGCGGCTCATACGAAATATCTGGGCAAGCGTTACGCGGCCTTTGCGTGCCTACGCGTTCGCGTCCTTATGCCCGCGCATTCGCTCGCAGATTCTGCGATCGTCGAAATCAGGGCCCGCCCACTTCGATCACTTCACGCACACCCTCGACGCCGCCCAGTTGCCCACAAATCTCATTGAAGTCGGTAGCGGAAACACGCGAAAGCGTAATAGTCACCTCGTCGGTATCGCTCAGGCTTTCATTTTGTTGCACGATGAATTGCTTGACCCGCGCAGAGCCCGGGCCCAGCACACGATACAAGGTCGCGACATTCATCGCGCCACGATCGACCACCAGCCGTAGTTCGCGTCGTTGCCGCGCGGCGAAGAAGCGCTTTTCCAGCGGTTTGATGCCCGCCAGAATCACCAGGATGATCACCGTGGCCGCCACGGCCGCAAGGTAAAGCCCGCCACCCACCGCCAGGCCAATTGCCGCGACCGACCACAAACTGGCCGCCGTAGTCAGGCCGCGCACCACTTCGCCACGCAACAGGATCGAACCGGCGCCCAGGAAGCCAATGCCCGAGACGACTTGAGCCGCGACCCGCGACGGATCAAGCACGATGTCGGGTCGGCCCAGCACGTCCTGGAAGCCGAACGCCGAGACGATCATCAACAGCGATGCGCCCACGCACACCAGCATGTGGGTGCGCAAACCGGCAGCCCAGGAAAGGCGTTCGCGCTCTATGCCGATCACGCTACCCAAGGCAGCCGCAAGTAGCAGTCGGGAAACAAGCTCGATCTGACCTAACATCGTGGGCGGTTCCTGTCATATTGGAAGATTGGAGATAAGTCTTCTTGCTCGGGTCAACGCTTGGACATAATAGTCGCATTGCTTGTTCAACTGTCCCCGCAGTGCAGCATCGCGGCCGCGGGCGATCGGCTACAATGCCGGCAAATCAATTTTTGGAAAACTCCGCGTGGGATACGCACTCATACTTATCGTCGGCGTACTCGCCGGGCTGCTCAGCGGTGTAATCGGCACAGGCTCGGCGATGCTGCTGATGCCGGTGCTCGTCGGGCTGTTCGGCCCCCAGCATGCGGTACCCATCATGGCGATCGCCGCGGTGATGGGTAACTTCGGGAAAATGCTGGCGTGGTGGCGTGAAATCGACTGGCGCGCGTGTGCGGCGTATTGCTCGACCGCGGTACCGGGCGCGGCCCTAGGCGTGCGCACCCTGCTCGCCCTGCCGCCTCATGCGGTCGAAGTTGCCCTGGGAATTTTCTTCGTTTCGATGATCCCGGCCCGTCGCTGGCTGGCGCGGCGCCACGTCAAGTTCTCACTGTTGCACTTGGCGCTGATCGGTGGCCCGGTCGGTTTTCTGACCGGGATTGTCGTCTCGACCGGGCCGATCACCGTGCCGGTGTTCATGTCGTACGGGTTGATCAAGGGTGCGTTCCTCGCCACGGAAGCCGCGGGCTCCCTGGCGGTTTATTGCACCAAGATTATCGTGTTCCGCCACTTCGGCGCATTGCCCGTCGACATCATCCTGAAGGGCTTGATTACCGGCTCGGCGATCATGGTCGGTGCATTTGCCGCGCGCCGGATCGTGCTGCGCATGACCCCCGACGCGTTCAAGCTGATCGTCGATGCCTTGATGTTTTCATCGGGTATGTCGCTACTATGGGCGGCCGCTCGCTAGATCGAGCCCCTCGCTTGCGCGACGCAGCGAATTGGTCTGCGCGCCCGCTGCACGCACAGCCGCCGCCTTGACCACGCCCGCTTGCTCGAAGCCCGCAATCTCCGCGTCCGAGTAGCCCAGGATGTCTTTCAGGATCGCCGCATTGTCCTGACCGAGTGTGGGCGGGTAGCGGTAGGTCTCCGGATGAGCCCCGGGACGAGTCTGGGGGCCGGCCTCGGCCGAAGGCCCACCCGCAAACTTGACCGGATTGCCGACCACGCGCACCGTCGTGCAACCGTCCTCCTTTTCCAGTTCAAGCACCATCTGCCGATGCATGACTTGCGGATCCGACAACGCGAGATCGAGCGTATTGACCAGCGCCACCGGGATCGACGCGCGCTTGAAGCGCTCGACCCAGGTTTGCGCCGCAGCCCCCAGGAACGCCTCGTCCAGCAGCGCCCAGAGCGCATGACGATGAGCGAAGCGAGTCTGGTTGTCGACAAAGCGAGGGTCGTCGATTGCGTCGGCCATGCCCAACACCTTTGCCATGTCCTGCCACATGCGCTCCGTGTTGGCGGTCACGACAACGCTGTGGCCGTCGCCCGCAATGAAGGTGCGATAGGTCGGAATGGAGTCGTGTGCGCTGCCCTGGCGCCCCGGTACCGCGCCTGAATGCAGGTAATAGGCGGCTTGGTAGCAGAGCATGGAAACCTGACAGTCCAGCATCGCGATATCGACCTGCCGCCCACGGCCCGTCTCCTTGCACTCGTGCAGCGCGGCAAGCACGCCTATGACCGAATACATGCCCGCCGAGAGGTCCCCGATCGGAATACCGGCGCGAACCGGCGGACCATCGGGCAGCCCGGTCATGCTCATGCCGCCCGAGAGCGCTTGCACGATCATGTCGTAGGCGGGATGGTCGCGGTACGGGCCATCCTGGCCGAATCCGCTGATGCTGCACCAGATCAGCGCCGGCTTGAGCGCCGCCAGTTCCGTATAGCTGAGCCCGAGACGCTCCAGCACCCCGGGCCGAAAATTCTCGACCACCACATCGCACTTCAGCGCGAGCCTACGCAATACGGCCACGCCGTCGGCTTTTTTCAAATCGAGCACAAGGCTGCGCTTCGATCGGTTCGTGCTCAGAAAGTACGCGCTGTCGCCGTCGATGAAATGCGGCGGAATCGTGCGCGACAATTCGCCCGCCGGCGGTTCGACCTTGATGACCTCGGCGCCCAGATCGCCCAGGATCATCGTCGCATAGGGGCCGGAAAGGAACTGCGTCAGGTCCAGCACGCGCAACCCTTTCAAGGGTCCGCTCGCAGACGATACAGCGCGCTCAGGCGTGTCGGGGGTTTGCATGCTCATACCCGCGTAGACAGTTTGGTCAAGGCCAGTACCTGGCGGATAGCGGGCGCGTCCAGCGTCTCCAGCACCCACAATTGTGCAAGCAGATCCGCAGTGGTAGCGCGGCCCAGCAACGGCTCGATGAGGTCGCGCGCCTTCGCATCCACCTCTTCGCGCGGCATCGGGTTGCCCCATGTGCCACGAACGTGCTCGGTGTGATGCCGCAGCGCCGGCCCCGTTTCGCATTCGATCGTGACGATGGCCTGCCGACTGCCGCTTTCCTCAAGCGGCTTGCTCGGTATCAGCTTCACTTTGGCGCGCAGCGCTGCAACCTGCGGATCCTGCATGCGGGCGAAATCGTGCGCCGAGGCGAAGGTCAGTCCACGATCGATGATGTAGATGGCCACCAGATGCTGCAGGCTGATGTTGGGCATGTCGCGGTTATCGACAATGAAAGCCTCTTTGGCCGGAACTTCAACGCTGACCGAACGTATCGTATCGGGCGGTGGAAGCGAACCGAGCAGCGCTTCGAGGCTGTCCAGCGGCGCCTGTACCGGGGAACCTACGCACCACTTCTTGATGTTCGAGCCCAGGATTTCGTCACCGAGCGCAATGGGCTGATCCAGTGTGCGCACGCCGGTCGCGCGCCCATAGGCCTCGAACAAGGTCCGCTCGCCTTGCAGCACGTCGTCGATACCGGTCCAGCCGGCCTCGCATAGCAAAGTGGCGAAGATCGCGTTCTTGGCGGCCATCGCGCCGAACACGTAGGCCTTTTGCACGTGATCGTGATCGACCATCCAGCACGACAAGCCGGACACCTCGTGCCCCAGGTAGGACAGCAAGCGACGCGCGTGCAGCTCGTCGAAACCGGCCAGCACGCCCGCCGCTGCGCCTGCGCCAAATAGCGCACCGAACGCGTGGGTCGAGTGACCGCGATGGTTGAGCGCCATCGCACCCATTTGCTCGTTCACGCGCGCGCCAAGATCGTAGCCCGCAGCGACCGCCGCGATCAGCGCGCGACCGTCGCGCCCTTGGCGCTGCGCCATCGCGAATGCGGTCGGCACGATCGCGCAGCCCGGATGGTAAATCGACTTCTCGTGCGAATCGTCGGTTTCATCGGCATGCGCGAGCATCGCGTTGAACATCGCCGCGGAAAATACCGGCAGGCGCTGGCCCGTGCCGATCACAGTCGCCTCCTCCTGCCCGGCGAAGACCGGCAGCGCGGCCAATGCACTCCGGCCGACATTGAGCGCGGCGCCCGACACCATCGCGGCCACCGTGTCGACGATGTGATGCTTGGCCTTCTCGATCAGCCGTGCAGACATCTCCGTCTGCGTGGCCTGGGCGATAAAGCGCGTGACGTTGAGTGTAGCCGGGGAAACCTGACGAGCATTCGCCGAGGGGGATGTCATGGACAATTCTCCTTGCATGGCCTTCGGGCCGGTTGCATCGGGAGCCCGCTTGGAAAGCCAAGCGGCGCTGGGGTTTAAAATTTTTAAAAGCCGATTGGGTGCGTGGACACATGCCTTCTGACGCACGCCCTCTCATGCGCACCTATTTCGCACCGCGCCGCTGGCTGAAACCACCGTCGACAGTGAGTGTTGCGCCCGAGATATACGAAGCCGCATCGGACGCGAGAAACACCAGCGCGTTCGCGACTTCCCGCGGCTCGGCGATGCGGCCAAACGGCAGGTGGGTGGTCAACTCACGCCAGCGCTGCGCATCGCCGAAAGCATCTACAGCCCGCTGCCGCCAACGCGTTATTTGCCGCTCGGTGGCGATCATGCCCGGATGCACACCGGCCACGCGCACGCCATGCTCCGGGCTCAATGCGCCCAGCGCACGTGTAAAAGCGTGCAGCGCGGCATTGCCTGCGCTTCCCGCTATGTATTCAGGGACCACGCCCTCGCCACCGGCCATGCCGATCACATTCAACACGACGCCCGAACGGCGCGCGCACATGCGCTCGTAGAGTGCGCGCGTCAGGTCGATGTAACCGTACACTTTCAGATCCCAAGCCTGTCGCCAGCGTTGAGCGTCGATTTCGAGGAGTGTGCCGTGCGGGATATCGCCCGCGTTGTTCAACAAGATATCGGCATCGCCGAAACGCTCGGCAACCGCGGCAATCGCATTGGGTTCGCGCAAATCGATCGCGAACGTATCGACGTTGACACCGTACGAAGCACTTAGCGCGGCGCGAGCTTGCGCCAACGCCTCGCCGCTGCGCGCGACCAGACGCAGCGCACAGCCTTCGGCGGCGAACCCCTCGGCCGCGGCCAAACCGATGCCGCGCGAAGCGCCTGTTATGAGAACCGTCTTGTTTGTCAGCCCGAGCTGCATCGTAACTCCCTGAGAGAACCCGGTATTCAACGAAGCGACTATTCGACTTTCAGTCCGGATGCCTTGGCGATCGATTGCCAGCGCGTGCCCTCGGCATCGAAAAACGCCTGGCTTTCCTGCAGCGTTGCGGTCGATTGCACCGACGCGCCGGCGCGCTTGAGGTAGTCGTGATAGGCCTGCGTGTTCAGGACCTTGGTGACTTCGTCGTGCAGGCGCACAAGCATCGCCTGTGGCATCGTCTTGGGCGCCACCATCAGCGCGTACCCGGTCAGCGGCGAATACGCGGCCATCTCCTCGCTAGCGGTCGGTACGTTAGGCAGCGCCGCATTGCGCTGCGCGCCGGTCGTGGCGATCGCTTTGATCTTTCCTTCGCGCAGCATCGGCAACGACGTGTCCGCGGACATCACGACCATATCGACCTGACCGCTGATCACCGCCGTGAGGACATCCGGCCCACCGCGGTAGGCAATCGGATTGGTCTTGACCTTGGCAGCCTGCTCGAACTCGATGCCGAAGAAATGACCGGGTGAGCCGATGCCGCCGAACCCCCACGACAATTTTCCGGGGTTCGCTTTCGCGTACACCGCGAGATCGTTAAGTGTGTTGAATTTGCTTTTTGCCGGCACGATAAAAACGTAAGGCATCGTCGTCAATTGCGCGATCGGGACAAAGTCTTTCTGGATGTCGTAACCGGCGTCTTTGAAGATGATCGGATTGACGAAGTAATTGACGCTGGTGACCATCA
>Ga0302220_10001243_pt1 | contig 20040 bp, 16 predicted proteins | sample II_Palsa_E1_3_FD_194572 | JGI IMG/M metagenome (GOLD analysis project Ga0302220, IMG submission 194572) | Peat permafrost microbial communities from Stordalen Mire near Abisko, Sweden - II_Palsa_E1_3 | ecosystem: Environmental > Terrestrial > Soil > Palsa > Peat permafrost | place: Sweden...
AAGCCGATCGACGCGAGTCCTGCGAGCGCACGAAGATCGACATTCGGCAAGAAATCCGTGCGCGCCACCTTCTCACCCGACACCGCCGCATCGATGCGCGCCTGGCCGGCTAGAAGATCCGGCCTTCGGCCGAGCAGGTCGGCCGGAAGCATGTCAGGAACCCGAGGCTGTTTATCCAGCGCGAGGGTCGGCGCGCTGAGGGTTGGATAAAAATCGGCTCCGCGCCCCACTAGCGCTGCGAGCGCATGGGTCAACAGATCCCGTTGCTCGGTCGCTCTCAACTCAGCCTGGTGCGCCTGTGCGAGCAAGGTTTCGGCGGTGCGTTCGTCGAACTCGCTGGCCAACGAGTATCTGGCTTTGCTTCGTGTCAATGCCAAGGCATCCTCACGCGTTTTCACAAAGCTATGAGTGACCCGTATCAATTGTTGCGTTCTTGCCAGCCCAATATAAGTCTGCGCGATACTTGTGGAAATGATCAGCCGGGCTTCGGCGGCGTCCAACCCGGCCGCTTCGGCATCTGAACGGGCCATCGCCACGATCGCCGTCTGCCGCCCAAACAGATCGAGATCCCAATCGAGGCTGGACTGAACCGTCGGTACCCATCGCGTGGTGCCTGCGTAGGGTGGAGGGATTAAGTAAGCGTCACTAAAACGCTGATCAAGGACCTGCCCATCCGCCGACACCTGAGGTAATTCAGCAGCCCGCTGAGCGCTGAGCGTCGCGTCAGCCGCACGCACCCTCGCCAGCGCAGCCGCAAGATTCGGATTGCTTTTCATCCCTTCATCGATCAATCGGCCGAGTTGAGGATCGTCGAACGACGCCCACCAGCGTTCACCGATTGCCGCGCTCTGCGTGGCTAGACCCAGTTGACTAGCGCGGGACTGCGCAACCTGCTGTGGGACATCAGGGACAGCAATACATGCGCTTAGCAACAGCACGGCAAGCGCCGAAACCACGACTGTCCTGGACTTCATGCTTTCCTCAATGCAATGTATTTGGCCTCGCCAGCAGGCGTCAGCATTAGGCGCACTACGCGCCGGTCGATAGCGTTATGGTCTGTGAGCAATGCCCGCAGAGCGCTCTGCGGCTCCATCGTCGATAGAAAGGACAGCCATGCGACCTAGGGCTCCCGTTGATCCCCAGGTGCGTGGCAGCGCCTCGGCCATTCATCTCCAAACGAAGATACTTAATTTACAGTAAGTAATCAAGTATTTTTCTCCATTTGGAGATTATTTGGTCTGGGTGGACGATTTTCCCGATCGATGCTACGCGCGACTCGCCTGCATGCCCTCCCCGCACTTGCCATAGGGCTCCTGCCGCAAGTCATGACGCGCGCCGACTGGCATTTCCCGCTCGCGGTCGGCATAGGCAGCACGCTCTTGACAGCGAGTTTCCTGCTCTTCCAGAAATCGTCGGAAGCCGGACGCCAGGTCGCGCAATGACTGGCGGTCTGCGACGAAGCTGCCTTATCGTCACCCGGCGTTTTCTTCGTATGGGTAAGGTCTATATAGTTATTGGATGGTGCTTTGGTCGTCGTTGATTTAAATTCGCATAGCGAACGAATAGCCAGAACGGGCATTTGAAGCGAAAGCGTTGTTTGCGGAAGAAATCAAAACGGGAACGCACGTCTATGTCTGCGGTCCTGGCGGTTTTATCGAGACGGTACTCGCGGCCGCGCGGGGCGCTGGATTTCCCGAAGCGCAAGTGAGACGTTGGCCCATTCCTTTGCTCAAGTCGATCACGTCGCCACTGACGATCCGTCAGCGTTGTATTGCGCGGATTCCGTCTCTTGTCCTGCCAAGTTCAGCGTCACTGAACTGGACGAGCCATCGCTGTTATAAACGTAATCGGCTTCCGTGAGTCGCGATCCGCAAAGATCGGCGGCAGAGATAAGAGTCGTGTGAAATATTTACTTTGACTATTCGATTACCGCCAAAATGTGGAACTAGCGTCTCTTTCTCAACAGCCTCACTCCCAAAAGCCAATGGCGCGTGCCGCATTGCGAGCCTCTTGTTGGCCGCACGCTCCCCGTGAGGCGTCGTTTCCTGGTTACGAATGCATGGCGGCTGCGTCGCCGCCCACGCATTTCCCTCGGCTAGAATTTGTGACGTATTCCGACAGCGGCAATGATTTGGTTCTGGGTGCTCGATGGTGCGGAACCGTTAAACTGCGCGGTAGCGGGTTGCCCGATCGAGTTCTCGCCCAATGCATGCTGAAATACGCCGGCAGCGTAGACGTCGGTTCGCGCGGACAAGAAATAGTCGGCACCAATCATGCCCTGATGAATCGTTTCGTTCGAAACGCTGTAGCCCTTGGTATAGTCATAAGCAATACCAATCAATAGTGCCGGCGAAAGTTTATATCCGATACTGAGCTCAGCATTGTTAAATTTTGCAGTACCGGACAGCGGTGATCCGGAAGGGAGTCCAGCCACCACCGTTTGACCGAGCCCTTTGAATTGAGTATTGCTGTACGTAGCCCCAATGGTGGCTGCTCCTAAAGTATAAGCGCCTCCAGCCGAAATAACTTCCATGCTCTCTGCCGATGCGAAACCGGAATACACCTGGGACGAGCTCATGTTATTGCCGGTAGCCGATGATGCCGGGGTATTTCCGAAGAATGAGAAATTTGGATTCCTAAGATTAACGTATGCTACCCCTAATTTCATCGGCCCATCGTTATAACCTGCCCCAACTGACCAAATCTGATTTTGAGCAAACTGTCCCGCAACACCTCCGACGCTGTACAGACCGCCGAACGAAAAACCGCCGTAACTCGGGCTCGTATATTTCACGGAATTATTGACACGATTCGAGAGATTGAGGTTATCTAGATCGCCCGGGTGCGCACCATAGACCATCGCCCATTGATTCCCCACTTCAAATGGGCCGACGTAATCGCACGAGGAGTCGTACTGACGACCCAGTGTTACAGTACCCAAGCTGTCGCTCTTGATGCCCACGAACGCTTGACGGCCGAACATATCGCCACCTTGCCCAAGTTTTCCTGTAGCCGGGTTGAATCCGTTTTCCAAAACAAAAACTGCGTGCAAACCGCCACCCAGATCCTCCGCCCCACGAAAACCCCAGCGACTTCCTTGTATGGTGCTCTGAGCAGCTGTATAGAGCTGCCCTCCTTGCGAATTGTTGGTGAACGCCACGCCGGTATCAATGATGCCATAAAGCGTAACACTGCTTTGCGCGTGCGCAACGCCTGCAACCATGCCCAATGCTGCGACTGCGATACTTGAACGTTTCATTTCTGCCCCTTTCCCCGAATGGTATCTTTTGTTTAGAAATTATGCATACCTAAATAATTTATTTTCTATATCGCCTGAAGATCACAATTTCCGTTGGCCTCCAATTTAAAATTAAATCGCCTTCTAAATAAGAAACGCTTAACGCCAACACTCGATAGATGCTCATTCGACTCAATTTCTGACGGTATGTGGTTCCCGTCATTACTATCCCTCACGCTCCCGCGCGGCACCGACAGCAAGCGCACGATGCCGAAATGCCATATACAGATGTGCAGCAAGGGGATCTTCCGCAATCCCATCCACATTCTTCTGGTTCAGCCATCAAGTTCGGCGTCGAGCATCGCATGGTGCGTCCACCTGAAGAACGCATTTGTCGCAGGAAGCGGCACGAACTTCACTTTCCGTTTTCTCTATGTCTAGGCTGCCCGTTCGTTTCCGTGCGCTGCAAGGGTCACGCACCCTGGCGTTCCTGCCAGGCGCCAGCCCGATGCAGGCCCTCTGCGCAACGCTTTCTGGATCCCCGGAGAGAATCTTACTACACGGTGTAGTAATGTCAATAATGTTCCCGCCCTGAATGGGTCAGGTTGAACCCTAACGACACCTTGCCGCGGCGCGCTAATGCTCCGCATCCGCCTGCATGATTCTTGAGCTTCGTTCGTCCGCCATCGATTGCGGGAATGGTCCGTGCGCGGACTGAACGCAGATTGCCGCCCCGCACTTCCGCGCTGAGCGAGAGGTACACCGTGAACCTATCCGCTGCACAAGCTGTTATCGCGCTGACGCAGAAGCTCGTTCCGCAACACTTGCAGGAGCGGCGCGCAAGCCTTCGATCAGCGCCCGAGAGAACTCAAGTAGGAGAACGGGAAACCCAAGCGCCTACTCGCAGAATCGATGTCCGACAATGCCGCGCTCAAGGGCCTCGTGTCGCGAAAGTAGCAAGCGCGCGAGCCAAACGCGAAGCGGTCTCGAGCGCGCGACCGGTGTTACCCGGACTTGAGGGCTGGTGAGGAGTTCGCGGGCAAAGTGATGGATGCGCGGCTTCGGCTGCAGCCTCGGGACAGCGAAGTCCGTTTCGTCATTTACGGCGCTGCGCGCTTTGCCCTAAGTTCGGAAAGCATAGTATCAACAGCCGCATACGCGTCCATATCAAAGGGAGGACGGCGTCTTGCCAGTTCAGCCTCATTCTCTGACTGATGCAGAACGGTCTTCAGGTTGCTAAAGGTTTTAAATCCCTCATACCCTCGATAGCGGCCGATTCCACTTTCACCAACTCCGCCAAAGGGGAGAGCTTCATAGAAGATTTGAACTCGCACATCATTGACCACAACGGAGCCTGTCTGCACTCGCTCAATGACTTGCATTCGCTCGCTATCATCGGCGCCGAAATACGATGCCGAAAGAGGATGCGGCTTCTGCGCGATGTATGCCAACGGTTCTGCAAAGTCTTCGTATTCCATCACCGGAAGTAACGGTCCGAATATCTCCTCCTGCATCACCCGCATATTATCCGTAACGTTTGTCAAAATGACCAACGGAAGCCGCGTACCCTTCGCTGCGTTCAAAGGAGGTTGACCGGGTACCTCAATCACCTGGGCTCCCTGGGCAACAGCGTCCTCCAACAATGCGCAAATCCTTGACCTGTTTTGCTGGTTTATTACAGCTGTGTATTCCTCGTTATTGACCATGTCAGGATAAAGTTCCTGCGCGGCCTCGATCAGCATGCCAACAAAGGCATCAGATTTCCCGGCCGGCACGTACACATAGTCCGGCGCGACACAAACTTGACCGGCACTGGCAAGTTTTCCAAGGGCGATGCGCTTTGCTGCAACGCCAAGATCAGCCCCACGGCCAATCACCACTGGGCATTTTCCACCCAGTTCGAGCGTAACAGGAACAAGGTTTTCAGCCGCCGCCTGCATAACCTTCCTGCCCGTGGCGGTGGACCCTGTGAATAGAAGGTGGTCGAAGCGCAGGCGGGCGAACTGCGCTGCAACCTCTGCCTCCCCTTGGATCACCAGTGCTTCCTCAGAAGAGAAGAACTCAGAGAAAGCTAGAGCGAGGGTTTCCGACGTGTGAGGAGCGAACTCCGACGATTTGATCATGATGCGGTTGCCAGCGCCAAACGCCCCCGCGATCGCAATGGTTGACATGAGTACGGGCCCATTCCAAGGAACGATTGCTCCAATGACGCCTAGCGGGCCGGGCCGAACCTGAGCACGCATCCCCAGCTTCGCAGCATCTTCCGGCAGTTCAATCGAATAAGGTGCCATCCAAGATTTTAGATTTCGCTTGGTATACTCGAGCACGTCAATGCTGCCTAGAATGTCACCCCTCTTGGCACCCAAACGAGACATCCCTTCGAAATCGTCATAGAGTGCTTCGACGAGACGCTGTTCGTAATTGAGAAGCATCGCGATAGCTCTATCAAGGCGTTCAATCCTCTTCTCAGCCGATGGATAGCCTTCCGCGAGAAACGCGCTGCGCTGCGCGTTCAAAAGTTCACTGAGCGACTTGGACATTTAGTTCCCCCCTGGATCAGAGATATAGGCCGGCACCACTTCTTGCTTCCCGGCATCAAAACGACGTAGTACGGGGTCACTTCCTTCAAACTTGCTCCAGAGTGATTCCGCAGGTTTGCCGTGTCGGATAAAGCTTATCCAGTTACCTTGGACCTCGGAGCTAAGGCTCTCCATTTCACTCGGCACTCCTCCGCGTAACATGCCTGCATCGTGCCATGCATCGAACGTCCCAAAGACAAAGGGCAACTCAATGCAGTGGCAAGCACCATATTGAGAAGCTGGAGCGCCCCAATCAAATGAATAAAAATAGCACTCTCCATTCAGTCTCGATATCTCGCGCGCGAGAGCAAGATTTCCCGAGCGATATATGAAATCTGTCATGAAACTCAATTGGAGATCGGTTTCCGACATTGCGGGAAAATTGGAACGATAGGCTTCAAATGCGCCCTCTCCGCCAGTCTTGTCTAGCGTGCGCTTGACCTCAGCCATTGTCGGGGATTGCACTGGAGTGAAAGCTCGCCCCTCTTCCGAAGTCACGCCAATCATGACACTGATGCCGCTGTGTGCCGCTGCAGTTGCAGTTGCTGAAATGAATTCCGCTCTGGTCTGACTTTCTGTGGACAATGGTCTGAATACCAAGTCCCCCCCGAAGTGGGCCATTGTATCGGCTTGTGCGGATAAGATTCGTTCCACGCTGGCCGACTCAAGGATCGCCGTTTCGTCTTTGAGATTTTCACCTTCGGAGAGTATTTTGAGGAACACACCCCTAACCTCCGCGGCTCTTTCCGGCTGGAGCGGCGCCCTACCGAAACCACCACTTTGCAAGATGATGCGCTTGATTAACCGCGCTGTTTCGGTGTCCTGAATTAGATGAGCAATGGAAATGGCGCCTGCCGACTGCCCCATGAGTGTGATAGAGTCTGCATCCCCCCCAAATGCACTGATGTTACGACGAACCCAGTCTATGGCTAGACGCTGGTCTTCGATCGCGAGGGAACACGGGCGCTCCGGGTCGGCAAGATAACCCAAGACGCCAAGTCGGTGATTGACATTTACCACAACAATGTCACCGCGAGCGGAGAGCAATTCTCCGGAATACCAGTCGAGATCACCTGCGCCCGAGACGTATGCGCCGCCATGGAACCAGATCACAACCGGTCTATCAGGAGTACTTAAATTTGGTGTCCATATTGTTAGAATTAGACAGTCTTCCCCCTGGGTGGCATTGATCTCACCCATCACATCCCCTAACCGTGAGCGCTGCTGTGGGGCGATGACACCGCGCTCGTGAGCATTGCTCGAGCCGCCGCTCCTCTCGCAGGAACGGCTCGGTGTGAAACGTGCTCGGCCAGAAACGTGCCCCGCGTAGGGCACACCCCGAAACACGAAACCTTGCGCAGTTCGCCGTCCTGCGACAGATCCCTGATCGAGGATGGCAATCGTATCTGCTGGTTCTTTGACGTGGCCAACTGAGTGTTGCCTATCGCTCTGCATAGCTACCCATCCCTTTGAAAGCCGAGTTAGCACCTGACGGTGGCTGCACTTTGCCGCTCCGCCAATCGCATCTCGCGGTCTCTGTTTAGGCCGTGACTTTTTGTACGGCAGATGTTGAGATCTTACTATACTGTGTAGTAAAGTCAACGTGTGTACGGACCTGCCGTCGCGAACGGTGCGTATGAACCTCCTTGGGCTTTGAGGAGGCTCTGCCATTTGAGAGAATGAAGCCAAGATGAGATAATGGGGCCAAGATCAAGAAACCAGTCACGGTTCCCTGGAAGTCCGCAAGAGTGTCGTGCGCATGGCCGACGAAGCGTCGCGGCGATCAACATGATCGCGTCAAACGGCCGTTCAAGACAAATGAGGCCAATCAACCCTTTGTTTCAGATTTCACCTATTTGTCGACCTTGCCTGGCTGGCTATACGTCCTTCGTCATTGACGCATTTGCCCGGCGTATAGTTGGCACGCGCGTGAGCAGCTCGACGTATGCCGATTTCGTGCTGGATGATCGGTGCGCTCGACAACTTGATCGAACGGATGCGTTGATCCACCGTCAAGTTCGCAAGAACTCGCCTAGCAGGCCGTCGCAGCCTAACTTAAACTACGTAACTTGGACGAAACCCGGGGGGCAATGTGCCGACGAAAATTACCGCTGCAAAAAAGCCGGGGCTGAGGAACCAAACGATGGCCACAAAACCTGTAACCTCACAACCTAAGGCATCCACCAGAGATCGAATCTGCGCCGCAGGAAAGGAGCTCTTCGTTGAGCGTGGTTACGAAGGCGTCAGTATCGAGGAGATTGCCCGCAAGGCGTGCGTTTCCAAACCTACCCTATATGCCCATTTCGGTAGCAAGGAGCGTTTATTCCTCGAGATTCTGGAAGAGACATGCGACAACATAGTTGCCCCTTTCTTCGGCCCCGAGGTTGACGGCCTGCCGATTGAGGACGTCCTTATTGTTCACGCGCGTGCATACGCGCGCGCGTTACTGACTCCCGAGATGCTCGCTCTCAACCGACTGATTGTGGCGGAAGCGCCCCGGTTCCCTGAGATGGCGCGCCGCTACTACGCGGCAGGTCCGGCGATTGTGTACGCAGCTGTCGCCAGCTTCCTGCAGAAAAGAGTCGCCGCAGCGGAGATCGCCTGCGCCGATTGTATGGCCGCGGCCCGAATGTACGGTGCGATGATCGTTAGTCCAACAAGATTGAGGCTGAACCTGTTAGTGGATACTGAGCTAAACTGGACCGAGATCGATCGGCAATCGGCACTCGCCGTCCAAATATTCGTCAACGGCCTGAGAAAGCGCTAGGCCCCAACGAATACAGCCGGTTTCCGCTCACGGCTAAGCAGCCATCGATGGCGGTGCCGCTTAGCCTTCAGCTTTCGCCTTCGCTTCGCGTTGGTACACGGCGAAGATAGCCTTGCCGATTAGTGACTGTTCGTTAGCGATGCAACTGTCTAGCACTCTTGCGCGTGCGGCTTGGATCGCCGGATCATCTTGCGACGCATCCGCCGCGAACTCAACAAGTTGAGCGGCTACCCTTGTATGCCCCGTCTCGGCAAGCTCCAAAGCACGCGCGGCCAGCTTGGCAGCCCCTCCCGCCAACGATGCCAATTCACATGCCAGCTCCGAACTCAATGCTGGTTTCAAATTGCCCGGATTGCCATCAAACCAGCCGGCATAAAGGTGCCATATGCTCCGAACAACAAACTCGGGGTCATCATACTTCGGCAACAGCCACGGCTTTGCCAGAAGTTCGGCAGGCGGTTGGACGGTGTGCAAGACCTCGTCGAGTCGTGCACCGCAGTTCATCAGCTCCAAGGTTTGGCGAGTCAAGCTCTCGAGCGCTTCTGCTCCATCGCTTAGAACCTGCGCTGTACGTGTCTCACCAAAAATTACGGGTCCGTGGCCCGGAATCAGGACTTCGGGCCTGAGCTCTTGCATCCGACGTAGCGCCTGAGCCCAGTCGGGCGCAAAGCGTTGCACCTTCCGAGGGTTACCCGAATTGGGGAACGCCCAGATGACGAAATCGCCGCTGACGACGACGCGTTGATCCGGCAGCCATACAAACGTCGCGTCGTCGGTTTCACCGCGGCCGTGGAACAACTCCATATGGACGTCCCCAACCGTCAGAGACAAGTGGTCGTCAAAGACTTCGTCGGGGCAGCGGTGATCCGTTGGATACTCATAATCGGCTGACTTGCCGAATTGCTGGCGCTGTGTAAGCGAATTCAGTCCGTGCGACGCATCGTAACGATCGAATCGCCTAAGCACATTTCGATGAGCGATGACCCGCGGACGCGGCGCTCCTTTCTCATCCGCTTCCCAATCAATTAACCGGGCACCCCAAGTGTGATCGACATGACCATGGGTGTAGATTACGGTATGAACGGGTGTATCGTCCCATTGGCGCCGGGCAGCCTGCATCTGATGCGCAGTGGCATCGTTGCCAGTATCTATCACGACCAAACCGACGTTCGTCCGGATAACGGTGGTGTTGCCGCAGAAGTAAGTCGTGTGAATCGCGATAATATCGTCGGTGATTGACGTAGTTGCTCCGCCCTTAACTGACTCCGTCCATTCCTCCATTGCCGCGGTGCCGTCCCACACCCGCTCGAAGAGCTTATTCTCAGTCATTTACGTATTCCTTCCTTCACTTCCATGCTGTCTCGGCCACATTTGTGTCCTGGAGACGAAATCCGTAACCAATCTTCACGACGGTCAGTCTAGGTAGCCGGGTAAAGCATAACGCGCCACAACCTCAGGCCCGGATCAGTGTCGATCGTCTAGAATAAATCCGGCCGCACGTTCGCCAATCATGATCGACGGTGCATTTGTATTTCCGCTCGTAATGGCCGGCATGACTGAAGCGTCCGCCACCCTCAGCCCTTCTAGTCCACGCAGCCTTAACCTGGAGTCGACCACAGCTCTTTCATCAATTCCCATGCCGCAGGTGCCAACGGGATGGCACATGTTCATCGCGTGCCTCTGAATATACTGTTTCCACTCAGAATCGCTTTCAACCGCCTTACCGGGGGAAGCCTCATCGACTACGATATCCCGCATAGGACCGCTAGCGTAGATCTGGCGAGCAGTCCTGCATGCCGCAGTCAAGGTCAAAATGTCTTGGTCCGAGTCGAGCAGACGGTACTGGATAATCGGTGCATCGTCGAACCTTGAACTACGCAACCGGACAGAACCTCTGCCTGACGGGCGGCACAGACTCACGGCAGCGGAGACGGATGAAGTGGGAATGAACGCTACGCCGTCGTCGCGCACGACGTATCCCGCCGGCATGAAACTCATTTGGAAGTTGGGTATCCCTTCTGCACTTTCGCTTGAGCCGAACAACGTCACATGGCACATCGCTGAAGCGGCTGGTCCGGTTCGGCTGAAGAGCCACTGAACGCCTGCACGCACCATGCCAACCGGGCCCATGTCGTCATTCCAGGTTCTCTCTTTCACCCGAGCACTTACCCAAACACAGGGATGATCTTGGAGCCCCTCGCCAATCTGTGGCTGATCCAGGATAGGTGTGACGCCGACGGACCGCAGATGGTCCGCCGGCCCAATTCCAGAACACATCAGTAAGCGAGGCGTATTGATTGCTCCAGCGCAGAGGATAACTTCGCCGTCGGTATAAGCAGTATGTTCGCGCCCGGCTTTGACATACATGACCCCGCGAACGCGGCCATTTTCAACGAGCAGCCTCGTGACGACGCTATGGGTAAGGGTCGTCAGGTTGCGCCGATTCCTTGCCGGCTTCAGGTAACCGCGCGCAGTACTCTGCCTTATGCCGTGCGCGGCGCTCGAAGGGCAAGGCATCGCCCCACACCCGGTCCTTAATAAATCAGTGGAATTCTCCGGCAGCCCGATTGCATGCGCACTTTGTAGAAATTTTAGCGCAACTGGGTGCATCGGAGCCGGCGGCCTAATCGTAAGCGCCGTTTCCGCCTTGTTGTATGCGTGATTGACCGCTTCGACATTCCATTCGGTGCCAGCGATGGCTTGCCATGTTTCGAAATCTGACCTTAGACCCTTAACATAGACCATCCCGTTGATCGAGCTTCCGCCCCCGAGGCCCCGCCCACAGGTCAACATCTCTCGACGACCTTCGCGGGTGGGATCCGGTTCAATCGCCATAGGCCAGTGATACCGAGCGCTTCCTTTTACGAAGTAGATTCCGTTGGGAACCTGGAGGAATGGTGCAGTCCCCGCCCCACCTGCCTCAATCAGGAGTACGGAGATATCCGGATCCTCAGTCAATCGGCTAGCGACGACTGCACCCGCTGACCCACCACCTACGACAATGTAGTTAAACGCTTTCATGTTGTTGTTCGGACCGGATGTTTGGTTTTGAGGAGTGTGCGCGGACATAGCCTGTGGCGTATCTCGCCCCCTTTAGTAGGCTGTTTAAGAGCCTCCTTAGGTGCGCTCGCCAGCGTTTCTCTGGGATGACCTACCCTTTACCCACGCCGCACGATCGTCGCATAGGGCCTATCAAGTTCGGTTCATGCGCAGTCCCGAAGCCTTGTGACCATGGTTAATTTCCAGTCAGTGCAGAATCTGGCTAAGGAACAGCTTCGCGCGCTCTGTCTGCGGGTTCAAAAAGAACGCACCTGGCTCGTTCTGCTCAACGATCTGGCCTTGGTCCATGAAAACAATCCGGTTCGCGACCTGGCGGGCGAAGCCCATTTCATGGGTGACGCAGATCATTGTCATGCCATCTTCTGCGAGGCCGACCATGGTATCGAGGACCTCCTTGATCATTTCGGGGTCCAGCGCCGAGGTCGGCTCATCGAAGAGCATGACCCGCGGGTTCATGCATAGTGATCTCGCGATCGCGACGCGCTGCTGCTGGCCACCGGACAGCTGGCCTGGATACTTGTATGCCTGATCGGGAATCTTGACGCGCTCGAGGAAATGCATGGCGATCTCCTCAGCCTGCTTTCTTGGCATCTTGCGCACCCAGATCAACGCCAGCGCGCAGTTCTCCAGGATGGTCAGATGCGGAAATAGATTGAAATGCTGGAACACCATGCCGACCTCGCGCCGCACTTCGTGGACGCGCTTCACGTCATCGGTGAGCTCGATGCCATCAACGATGATCTTGCCCTTCTGGTGCTCCTCGAGCCGGTTAATGCAGCGGATCATGGTTGACTTGCCTGAACCCGACGGCCCGGCGACAACGATGCGCTCGCCGCGCATGACCCGCAGATTGATTTCGCGCAGCACGTGGAACTCGCCGAACCATTTGTCCATGCCGATAATATCGACAGCGATACTGTCCTCAGGCGACGCCGCGCGCGAAGAATCGGTGGAACTATTCGTGCTGCTCATGGTTTCTGCCAACATGTCGAACTTCCTTGTTTAGGGTCAGTGCCCGGTATCAAGCCGGCGCTCCATGAATTTCGAATACTGCCCCATCGAGAAGCAGAAGATGAAATACATGCCGGCCGCAAAACTGTAGGCGGTTACGACCTGCACCGAGGATGCCCAGTTCGGGTCCGCGAAGCTTGCCTGGATCTGACCGAGGAAGTCGAAGAGACCAATGGTCAGCACCAGCGTCGTGTCCTTGAACAGCGAGATGAAGATGTTGACGATGCCTGGGATGACGATCTTCAGAGCCTGCGGCAGCACGATCATGCCCATCATCTGCCAGTAAGTCAGACCAAGTGCCTTGGCCCCCTCGTACTGGCCTTTAGGGATTGCCTGGAGGCCACCGCGCACGACTTCCGCCATATAGGCCGCCGAGAACATTGCGACGCCAACGAGCGCGCGCAGCAGATTGTCAAAGCTCACGCCCTCCGGGAGTAAGAGTGGCAACATCACCGAGGCCATGAAAAGTACGCTCACCAGCGGTACGCCGCGCCAGAATTCGATGAAGATCGTCGACAGCAGCCTTACGACCGGCATCTTCGAGCGCCTGCCGAGCGCCAGTATGATGCCCAACGGCAGAGCCACGGCCATGCCGGTTACCGCGAGTACAAGCGTCAACAACAGCCCCCCCCAACGGGAAGTCTCGACCGGCTGAAGCCCGAAATTCATCGCCATGAGGATGAGGACGATCGCGAACAGGCCCATGGCGCCAGTGATGCCATGCAGCGTCGGCCGTGGATCGCTCTGCGTTCCGCGCGCGATCGCGTAGCCTGCCGCAAGGGCAATCGCCGTCAGAATGGCGTAGTCGATCGCAAATTTCAGCGGCGATGGCGAGATGAGCCAGTTGGGCAGGAGAAAGCCAAGAAAGTGAACATGGCCTCCAGTCAGGAGAATGAACGTGGCGACCGGAAAGACGACAATCATGAAAATGATATTGAATGCCTTGAACGGTACTCGAGGAACCAGAAGCGGAATCAATCCACCAAAGAACAGCGCGAACACAAGATCGGCTCGCCAGCGTTCCGGGGCTGGGTAGAAACCGTAGATGAACTGGGCGAAATAGGAGTGGACATAGATCCAGCAGCCACCGAACCACTCCGGGGGCTGAACGCCACCCTGCGCCGTGTTTGTGCAGACATCGCGCGAACTGCCGCTCCACACGCCGTTCACGAAGATAAAGTTGATCGCCGGCACAGCGATGCGATACGAAATGTACAGGACGATGATCGTCGCCAGCGCACTCCCCCAGGAGGAAAAGAAGTTCGCGCGGACCCAGCCAATCGCGCCGGAAGTACGCTTGGGCGGCGCAGAGGGAGTCAGCATGTTTGTGCGGACGAAGACTTGGTCAGTCCGTTCCTGAAGCGAGTCCATGACCTTATCTCTCCATCCAAGACTTTTGAGCGCTGTACCAACTCATACCCGCCGACGTAAGCAGCGAGATTCCCAGATAGGTCACCATCGTCATTGCGATGATTTCTACGGCCTGACCAGTCTGGTTGAGCGCCGTTCCCGCGAATACGGAGACGAGGTCCGGATAGGCAATGGCGACGGCAAGGGAAGAATTCTTCATCAAGCTCAGGTATTGACTCGTGAGCAGAGGAATGATCACGCGCATGGCCTGTGGAATGACCACCAACCTGAGCGCAGGGCTTGGGCGAAGTCCAAGCGCGTAAGCGGCTTCCGTCTGCCCTTTAGACACAGACATGATGCCCGCGCGCACGATCTCTGCGATAAACGCGGCCGTGTAGCTCGTCAGCGCCAGGAAAAGCGCGATCAGCTCTGGAAGTATCGCTATACCACCCGATGGCTGAAACGTGCCTAATTTCGGGTAATCAAACCTGAGAGGCGCCCCGGTCAACACAAAGACGAGCAGCGGCAGGAGTATAACCAGACCAAGTGAGGGCCACAGCACCGGAAAACGATGGCCGGTACGCCTCTGGCGCGTCGCCGACCACCGCGACAGTACGATCCACGCGACGATGCCGATCGCAAATGCAGATGCGGTCGCCCAGGAGAGGTCGCCCAAAATCGGCCTCGGCACAAAAACCCCACGATTGTTAAGCAACGCGAACGATCCGAGCTTCATGCTCTCGCGTGGTACCGGCAGCAAGCGCATGACGCCGAAATACCAGATAAAGATGTGCAGCAGCAAGGGGATATTGCGGAATGCCTCGACATAAATTGTTGCGACACCTCGCACAACCAGATTGGTCGACAGGCGGCACACGCCCACGATGAAGCCGAGAACAGTCGCCGCGATGACGCCCAGGACGGACACGAGCAGAGTATTCAGGAGCCCAACCAGATAGACATCGAAATAGGTCGAGACGCCTTCGTTGTACGGCACCAATGACTGCGAGATGGCAAAACCGGCCGGGTTCCCGAGAAACCCGAACCCCGAGGCAATGTGTGCCTTCCGGAGATTGCCGGAAACGTTCCCGATGCCAACATAGGCAAGGTAGACGACCGCAAGCAGAAGGACAGTCTGGTAGATTAATCCGCGAATCTTCGGATCATTGAAGACCGCAGCCTTCGGGCGATCCATATCCGGAGAAGCCTCGTGCTGTTCCATTTGATCTCGCTCCGCCTCGGGGAAGCACGCCATCCGCTTTCGCATTCGCGCGATTCGCCAGCCTTCCTGTTTTCCGCCCACGCAGTCACGGGACGTATTTTCGGTGTATGACTGCCTCGGCCAATCGGGCCTGCGGCAGCCGCATTCACAATCTCTTGCGGGGGGGGGCTGATCAGCGGATCGGCATGCCGTATTGCAGGCCGCCATCGCTCCAGAGCTTGTTCAGACCGCGATCGAGTTTCAGCGGCGAATCCTTGCCGAGGTTTCGGTCATAGATCTCGCCGTAATTCCCGACATTCTTGACGATGTAGTAAGCCCAACGCCTGTCGAGACCGAGTGCCTTACCAAAATCACTGTCCTTGCCGAGGAGACGGTTGATCTTCGGATTGTTGCTGTTAAGCATCCCATCCACATTCTTCTGGTTCACGCCATCAAGTTCGGCGTCGAGCATCGCATAGTGCGTCCACCTGATGATGTTGAACCACTGCCAGTCACCCTGGCGCACAACCGGGCCGAGCGGTTCCTGCGAAATCGTCTCCGGCAGGACGACATTCTCACCCGGGTTACTCATCTTCAGACGTTCGGCGTAGAGGGCCGACTTGTCCGATGTATAGACGTCGCAACGACCGGCCTCATAGGCCGCCACGGCCTCGTCAGGCTTCTGGAACGGGACGATGTGGTATTCCATGTTGTGGGCACGGAAATAGTCGGCGAGATTCAACTCAGTGGTCGTGCCGGTGTTCATGCAGACGGAAGCACCCGAAAGCTGCGATGCCGAGCCGATGTTCAATTTTTTACGGACCATGAAGCCCTGCCCATCGTAGAAGTTGACGATGGAGAACGCGAGTCCGATCTGGGTGTCGCGACTCATGGTCCAGGTCGCGACATGCGCCAGCAGGTCAACCTCGCCAGACTGGAGGGCAGAGAAGGCATTTGTCGTAGAGAGCGGCACGAACTTCACTTTCTGAGGATCACCGAAGATCGACGACGCGACGGCGCGGCAAAAGTCAACATCAAGGCCCGACCAGTTCCCGTTCTTGTCTGGGCTGGAGAACCCCTGCAGGCCCAGGGTCACGCCACACCGGACAGAACCTCTCCCTTTCACGCTATCCAGAGTGTCCGCCGACGCAGGCTTGATCCCACAGCCCATGATCATCAGAACACTCATGACCATCACTAGAACGTATTTCATCTCCCCAATTCCCTTTTTGTTTTCGTTTTCGTTTTCGTTTTCTCTACGTCTGGCTGCCCGTTCGTTTTCGTGCGCCGCAGGGGGCACGCACCCTGGCATTCCCGCCTGGCGCTGGCCCGATGCAGGCGCCCGCCGCAATGCTTTTTATATCTCCGGAGATAATCTTACTACACGGTGTAGTAATGTCAATAGGCATCCCCATTGATTTCCATGCGTGTATGGACCCGATGCGTTTGCACGACGTATTTGAAATCTTCCGCAGGGAATTCGACGCGGCATACGAGGCTGGTGCCGTCTTCCAGCTAAAAAGGTAGCTGCCATTTTCGAGTTGTCGCTCCAGCCTTGCTGATTGTTACGGGCCTTCTCCTCAACTGCATCAGTAAGGCCCAGTGCTTCGGCCTGCTCGGAAAAACGCTCGTTCCAGGTATGACGCATCAGATGGCTCGTCAACGTTACTGGCAACCCAGCGCATGCCTCACGCAACTGCGTGAAAATCTTGTCGATGCTAGCCTGGGATAGCGGAGCCCCTTCGTTGGAAACGATGACCTGCGGAACAGTGCGGGCTTGCTTTCATCCAGCGCATCTGCTTCGAGGTCATCTGCTCGATACTGAGCGGCCGAAGCCAAGCGGCCAAGCTCTGGAATAGTGAGAAATTGACCCGCGGCTAACCGGTCGAGCAGATTGACCTTCGTCGCATCGAGCCCCTGATACAGGAGAGCAAGACTGCAACAGACAAAGTGAATCGTATTCGCAGCTCGGCCGCGCTTGCGAAACGTATCGAGGTAGGCCGTGACCTCGTGAACTGGAAGGCCGTGTCGAACCTGTAGAACGGAGTGGCATTCGCCATTCCGAAAGCGGATACGCTTGGCAATGTATTGGGACATCAACCCACCGAATATTCCAAGTCTTGGTTTAGTTTTTCTAACAAAAAGACTGCGAAACAATGTGTGGGTAAAGAAAAAGCCCGCATTCCATGGGAGGGCGGGCTGTTATCAACAATAAACTGCTTTAGTCAGATCTAGAACGGGATATCGTCGTCCATCTCGTCGAAATTCCCGCCGGGCGCCGGAGCGCTCGGGCGGCTAGCGCCCGCTGCCGGTCGCGCCGCGCCGCCACCACCTGCCGCACGTGCCGGGCGTTCCGCCGGTTCACGCTGCTGGTAACCGCCGCCCTCCTCGCCACCCATGCTCGCGCCGCCGCGGCCACCCAGCATCTGCATCTGTTCGCCGACGATTTCGGTCGAATAGCGCTCCGCACCAGCCTGATCCGTCCACTTGCGCGTACGGATGCGCCCTTCGATATAAACCGACGAGCCTTTTTTCAGGTATTCCGCGGCGATCTCGGCCAAACGGCCGAAGAAAGCGACCCGGTGCCATTCGGTGGCTTCCTTCATCTCGCCGCTAGCCTTGTCCTTGTACCGGTCGGTGGTAGCCAGGCGGATGTTGGATACCGCATCGCCGCTGGGCAAATAGCGGGTTTCGGGATCGGCGCCGAGGTTGCCGACGAGAATGACCTTGTTGACGGATGCCATGAAGTTCTCCAGTTATTCAGTGTGCGTGTTTCAAGCCTGCGCGCTCAGCTAGCCTCTCAGGTAGCCTCGCATTTGCCGATTAAGTAGCCCGTGCCGCAGTTGCGTGCGCCGAGCGTGGCGGCGGCTTCATCGTGGCGGCGATTATAAGCCACACCAGCACCAGCGCCGAGCAAGCCAGGAACACCGCCTGCTGGCCGGCACTTTTCAGCAACCAGCCACCCAGCGCGCCGCCCGAAAACAGCCCCAGCGCTTGCGTGGTGTTATAAACGCCCATCGCCGCGCCCTTGCGCGCACCGGGCGCGAGCTTGGACACCAGCGAAGGTTGCGACGCCTCCAGCACGTTGAAGCCGGTGAAGTACACCAGCAGCATTGCCGCCATCCACCACAGAGTATGAGGAAACTCAGCCAGACACAACTGGCCGATTAGCACGGCTGCGATCGCGGCCAAAAGCACGCTTTTCATCTTGCCGCGCTTTTCAGCAACGATGATGGCCGGCACCATCAGGCAAAACGACAGCCCCATCACGGGCAAGTAGATCTTCCACGACGATTCGAGCGGCAGACCGCTGGACACCAGGATCTGCGGCACCACCACGAACAGCGCCGTTTGCGTGGCATGCAGTGCGTAGACGCCAAAATTCAAGCGCAGCAACTCGGTGTTGTGCAGCACCTCGGAGAACGGCGCCTTCACATGCACGGGCGGCTTGGGCGCGTCGGGCACCACCCAGATCACCACGCCGATCGCGACGATCGAGAGGATACCGACCGCGCTGAACAGGCCGCTCATGCCGATCCAGCGAAACACGATGGGCGCCGCGATGATGGCGATCGCAAATGAAATACCGATGCTGCCGCCGACCATCGCCATGGCCTTGGTGCGGTTTTCCTCGCGCGTGAGGTCTGCGATGAACGCGGTAACGGCCGAGGAGATTGCGCCGGCGCCCTGGATCGCGCGGCCGATGATGATCCACTCCAGATCGTGCGCAAGCGCTGCCACCACGCTACCCAGCGCGAACAACACCAGCCCGGCAATAATGACCGGTTTGCGCCCGAGCAGGTCCGAAGCCCAGCCATACGGGATATACAACAGCGATTGGGTCAAGCCATAGATGCCGATCGCCAGGCCGACCAGCGCGGCGTTGTCGCCGCCGGGGACCGTTTTCGCATAGACGGAAAAGACCGGCATGATCATGAACAAGCCCAGCATGCGCAACGCGAAGATCGCGGCTAGCGACACTGTGGCGCGCAACTCGGGGGCGCTCATGCGGGCGGAGGGTGCTCGGGTGTTCGACATCGGGTCAAGGATCCGGAAGGAAACTACATTGCAGCCAACGATAATGCAGCGCTGCGCACGCTATTGAGATATTCGGGATAAGCAGTTTTTGCCCAGCAGCGCTCAAAGCGCTAGCCGAGCCGCGACCTGAGTGGCAACCGCACACCGTGGCTCGTCGCCTCTGGATATACAGGTACGGCGCTCATCAAAAGTCGTTATAGTAGCAGGTTTGGCCTCCCCGCTTTTCGATAGGCTTATGGAAGAAATCCGCATACGTGGGGCTCGCACCCACAACCTGAAGAACATCAATCTGGACTTGCCGCGCCATAAACTGGTGGTCATTACCGGCTTGTCCGGTTCGGGCAAATCGTCGCTCGCCTTCGATACGCTGTATGCGGAAGGGCAGCGCCGCTACGTCGAAAGCTTGTCGGCCTACGCGCGCCAGTTCCTGCAATTGATGGAAAAGCCCGACGTCGATTTGATCGAGGGGCTGTCTCCGGCGATCTCGATCGAGCAAAAGGCCACTTCGCATAATCCGCGCTCGACGGTAGGCACCGTCACCGAGATTCACGACTACCTGCGGCTGCTGTACGCACGAGTCGGCACGCCCTATTGCCCCGACCATCACCTGCCGCTGGAAGCCAAGAGCGTTTCGCAGATGGTCGACATCGTGCTGGCCATGCCCGAAGACACGCGCCTGATGATCCTGGCACCGGTGATCGCCAACCGCAAGGGCGAGCACACGGAGTTGTTCGAGGCCATGCAGGCCCAGGGTTTCATCCGCTTTCGGGTGCGCTCGGGTGGCGGCACGTCCAAC
>Ga0302220_10001247_pt1 | contig 19979 bp, 12 predicted proteins | sample II_Palsa_E1_3_FD_194572 | JGI IMG/M metagenome (GOLD analysis project Ga0302220, IMG submission 194572) | Peat permafrost microbial communities from Stordalen Mire near Abisko, Sweden - II_Palsa_E1_3 | ecosystem: Environmental > Terrestrial > Soil > Palsa > Peat permafrost | place: Sweden...
GTGCCAGCCGTACCGCCCAGCGTGACCGTGCCCTTGGTCGAGTCGTTATAAGCAACAAACGAGTTCGTGACGTGACCGCTCGTGTCGACGTTCAAACCTGCTGCCGTCAACTGGCCGAGGTTCACTGCGTCCGTTGCAGTCGTGCCGGCAACCAGGTTGTGGATTTGCGCGCCAGTCGTGCCGTTGCCCAGCGTGATGCCCGACTTCGATGCGTCGTCATAGGCGACGAACGAATTCGTCACGTTACCGCTCGTGTCAATGCTCAGGCCCGCTGCGGTCAACTGCGCCACGTTCACTGCGTCCATTGCCGTAGCACCCGCCTTCACGTTCGACAGCGTCGTGCCAGCCGTGCCATCCAGCGTGACCTTAGCGTGGGTCGCGTCGTCGTACGCTACTCCGTTAACACCTGGACCGCCGGTGCCCGAGGCCGCTGCGGTGATTGCATCAGCAACGTCGTGATAGGTATTGCCGTTGACCGTGTAGGTCGGCGCAACCACATTGCCGCTGCTGTCAATTGTCGAGCCGCCGCCCATTGCGGTCGTAACGCCCTTCAACTGCGCAACGTTCACTGCGTCTGTGTCAGCTTGACCAGCAGCCATGTTCGTGACGCGACGCGTGTTGGCCTGATTCTGGATCGTGTATGGCTTGCCCGTTGCGTCGTACGCCGTGTACGAGCCCGTGCCGTCGCTGCCCACTGAAACAGTGTTCGCTACGTTGGCAACCGATCCCGAACCCAGCGCCACTGCGTCGCTTGCTGACGCATAGGACTGGACACCCACTGCCGTGGCGCCCACGCCGGTGCTGAATGCGTTGGAACCAATCGCGATAGAACCTGCACCGGCAGCGCGTGCGACGTCCGAAGGCGGAGTCGAACCCGTGCTGTCGCCCACGCCCGCGACTTGCGAGTAGTAAGCTGCTGTCTTGTATGCGATTGTCAAACCCGCGGTATTAACGCCAGAACTCGATGCGCCTGCCTTCAAAAGATGCGGGGCCTCAAGGTTGCTGGTACCGGTCTCGTTCAAAATGTCGTAGACCTGGCCAACGTTGGCAGCGTCCGTATCTTGCACGCCGTTTGCAACGTTGCTGATAACCGTGCCCTTCGGCAACAGACCTTCGGTACGATTGCCGTCCTTGAAGTACGCGCTGTTGCCTGTTCCTGCAGCAAGCGTAATCGCAGGAGATCCTGATGCGACCGAACCCGCTGCGTAGGTCACAGCTTGATTCGTCACGTTTCCGGTCCCGTCGAGTGTGAACCCGGCGGACTTGAGTTGGGAAACTGCGACCGCATCGGTATTGTTGATGCCGGCTTTCAGGTTGGTGATAGTCGTGCCTGCCGTACCGCCCAGCGAGACCATGCCCTTGGTGGAGTCGTCATAAGCGACGAACGAGTTGGTGACGTGACCGCTCGTGTCTACGTTCAAACCTGCTGCCGTCAACTGGCCCAGGTTCACTGCGTCCGTTGCCGTCGTACCAGCAACCACTTGGTGAATCTGTGCGCCAACCGTGCCGTTGCCCAGCGTGACGCCGGTCTTGGCCGTGCTGTCGTACGCCACGAATGCGTTCGTTGCCTTGCCGGTCGTATCGACATTCAAACCTGCTGCCGTCAACTGGCCCAGGTTCACTGCGTCCGTTGCTGTAGTACCAGCCTTCACGTTTGAAATCTTCGTGCCTGCGGTACCTTTCAGCGTTACCAGGTCCTGCGCCGAGGTGTCGTACGCTACGAATGTGTTCGTCACGTTGCCCGACGTGTCAACCGTGATACCCGCTTCCTTCAACTGCTTGACGTTGACCGCATCTGTATCCTGCGTGCCGCCGAGCACATTGACGACCTGACGCTCGGAGCCGGCTGCACCGACCGACACCGTATTTGAGCGGTTGGCAACCGACCCTGCACCCAGCGCAACGTTGTTGGAGTTGCTGGTCGTCGTGTTCGCGCCAAGGGCCAGTGAACCGACACCGCTCGCCGATGCATTTTCGCCAAGGGCCACTGCAAGCGTGTTGAACGAACGCGCATTGCGGCCGATCGCCGTGCTGCCACCCATGGCCGTCGCGCCGTATCCGAACGCCAGGCTTTCTGACGACGCCTGGGTATTTTCGCCAATCGCCACGCCCGAACCGGTTGCGTATGCGTTGTTACCGATTGCCAGACCGCCGTTTTCTACGCCTGGAAAGTGAATCGTGTCGGTCTCCACGTCCACGGTTGCGTCCGTGCCAATCGCAACGCCGTTGAGCACGCTAACCGATGCGCCCTGGCCGTTCACGACCTGATCGGGGGTGGCGGACATTGCTGCCGACATCCCGGCAATGCTCATACCGCCAACCGCGACTTGCGTCAGGATGGCTTTCGAGATGGCCGTCTTGGCACGCTTGCTTTTGCTACGACCCGTAGCGAGTTCTGAAACAGCGACCCATGATCCTGTCGATTCATTCCAAACTGATTTGTATGACTTGTTCATGCTGTGAGTACCTTTACAAAATAAGAAAATCGCCTTGCGGCTCGGCAGAGAGATCGATCGCCATCTTTTTTTCAGATGACCAATTCGGTTTGCAGCTTCCGCGTAACGCTCGGCATTCGATGCCTCTTTCGGTCACTTCGTACCGAAGCACTGAAACCGGGTTACTTGGGAAAGCCCGGTTGTTGTGAACGCAAACGAACTATAGGTTTTGCATCGAGGGGACTTAATGCGAAAACTCCTAATTCGAGTCTCACAAATCAAAGCGGCTTGTTACTGCAATGGAAATCTGTTCGGCTCAAACGCCGCGGTCTCTGTCGCTTACGATCAAACCCTTGCTGGATATGGATCTACCGAGGCCTTCTTATGAATGTTTCAGACAAAATCACTTGGCTCAGATTATTCTTATAAAGCGCATCTGTTGCATTGAGACAACCTAATTCACGAAATTTGAAATATAAATTCCGACACGATCGTTAAATATCCGACATATTCGTCGCTCGATCACTGGTCAGTTTTTACGTTCATAAACTTCACGGTGAAAATAAAAGAGCCATTTAACGCGGACGCGTTAAATGGCTCTTTGAAGAAGGGCAATTAAGGCCGATCTCGATTTCAATCACATTTGTCTATTGGGAGTTCTACGGTTAGATAATGTCAAGCACCCGACAACCAGCTATTCATCGTTCCATTATTAAGATGGACTTTAAGAACATCCTGATAGGCGTCGAACCGGGCAGTCGTCTCGCTGACCTGGTTGTTGTAGAAATCGCTTTCGGCCGACAGCACATCCAGCAACGTGCGACGGTTCAGGTGGTACCACTGCTCGAAGAACTGTTTGCGAATCAAGTCAGTCTCGACTGCCTGATCCTCGTACATCTTGGCGCGGGTGCTAAGCGCGATGGCATCGCGGTGGGCATCACGAACCTTGTACTCAGAATCAAGCACCAACTGATCACGCTTGTCGCTGCTCGAATCAGCGCGAGACAGCGCTGCTCGCTCAGCCGCACGCTGGCTGCCGCCCTGGAACGGCGTCCATGACAACTGAAGCATGGTTGACCAAGGCTGACGGTTACCGAACACATCCGGCGCCGTGTTCTTGTTGATGACCCAGTTCAGCTTGGGCAACCCGTCGGCACGCACGGATTTTGCGCTCAGCTTGGCGGCCTCGGCCTCGGCATTCAGCTGCTCGATCTGCGGATTCGTCGAGACGGCCGCCACTGCGTCGTCAAGACCGTCCAGCTGGAGTTGCCAGCGCGTGCCTCCCGGCATGGGCGTAGGTTCGGAACCCACCAGCTTGTTGACCGAGAGTTGCAACGAGCGAAGCTGCGCAGCCACGACTTCCTGCGACGTCTGCGCCTGCAGCAACCGGGACTTCGCCTGGGTCAGCTCACTCATGCGGCCCGGATCGATTCTTACGATCTCCACAAGCATGTCGACCAGCTGGGACATGCGCTTTACATAGCTTTCGCCAATGGCATAGATCTCACGGTTCTTGGCCAGTTCGACCAGACTCTGCGAGACGTCGTACGCGTTCTGTTGCGTGACTGTCTGGTAGTAGAACTCGGCGGCATCGGCAGTCTTTTTGCGGCTGTCGATGCTTTTGCTCGTCTTGCCCCAGTCGTAGATCATGGTCGTAATGGCGACGCTGGCGGTAGGCCGGTTGTACTGGTTGAAACTGGCGCTGTCGCCGGTAATGCTGGGCGAGTTCGCGCCCACCTGCACTTGCGGATAGCGCTGGCCCTTGACCTGATCGACGTCAAACTTCGCCGCCTCCCAATCGTTGCGCGCTTGTCTGATGGTCGGGCTACGCTCGGCGGCCGCATCGGCCGCGTTACGCAACGCAGCCCGCACCGCTTGTTCGGGAACCACGGCCTGGTTGTTGCGCATACGCGCGCCGGAGCCGTCGTCCAGCCAGTCCGAGAAGCGGTCCGCCGGGCTCGCGCCGCCAGCCGTACGGCGAGTACGCGCCAGAGAACCGGCGGATACCGTGCCCGGCTGGCTGTCGAGTGCCTGCTGCTTCGAACCCGTACGTCCGGCGGACGCCGTAGCGGAATCAGTGGGCGACGTCGTGTAGTCGTCGTCGGCCACCGTGGCGACCGCTCCGGTAGCGAGCGATCCACGTAAAGATTGCAGATCGGCTTGCAGATTCGGCGCGCGGCCTCCCGCCAATGCGGGTACTGAAGCCGGAACTGAGGCACTGGTGGACCGGATCGGCCACGCCGGGGCAACCAGGCGCGGCGCTTCAACATCGCGCGCTCTTGCCGGTTCAACCGCGCTCTGGACGGGAGCGGCTGACGCCACGGTGACGGGCTGGACGGGATCGACCAGGCCCATGTCGCTGAAACCTCTGCTCCGCTGCGGTGCGCTCGACGCCGCAACCGGCGCTTGCGGCGCTGTATCGGCCATCTCCAGCTGTGGCTGCGGTGCGGCGCGGCGCTCGACAACAACCGGCGCCGCCACGGCCGCTACCGGCGTGCTCACGGCCAGCGGCTTTGCCACTGCTCCGGGAGTCATTGCGCGGGCAAGCGCCACAGCGCCGGCCATGCCATTGTCCGACGCGCTGCCTTGCGTCAAGGGAGCCTGCTGAGGCATCCACGCCATCTCGTCGAGTGCGGACTTCGCTTCAGCATCAGGCGCCGCGAACGAGAGCGCAACGACGCCCGTTGCAACCAACACGCCCATCGACGAAAACATGGTCCGGCTTGGGGTGATTTGATAGGGAAGCTTCACTTTGAGCTCCCCGTGGACACGGCTGAGCCGTGCCAGGTTTGTGGGATTAGACATGTTGGCTTATCTCTCGCGGAACGCTTCACGCGACTTGAAAATAGGTTTTAGCAAGTACGAGAGAACAGTCTTTTCCCCGGTACGAATTTCGACGTTTCCGGTCATGCCCGGAATGATCGGCAAGTGCTTGCCGGCAGCTACGAGCTCGCTCTTGTCAGTCAGGACCTGAACGCGGTAGTAGGTCGCATCCGGCTTGCCGGCGGCGGCTTTCTCGTCGGTCAGCGTGTCCGGGCTGACGTCGACCACGTGCCCCTTAAGGCCGCCATAAATGCCGAAGTCGTACGCCGAAATCTTGACCATGGCGGAAAGCCCTGGGTGAATGAAGGCCACGTCTGAAGGCTTGATACGAGCCTCCACCATCAACTGGTCGGCGTAAGGCACGATGCTCATGATCTGGGCGCCGGGCTGGATTACGCCGCCGATGGTCGTGACCTTGATGTCCTTGATCGTTCCCTTGACGGGCGCCAGCACCACGGTGCGCTTGAGCACATCCGCGCGGCCCACGAGGTTTTCCTTCGTTTGCGACATTTCCAGGTCGAGGCGCGACAGTTCGTCGTTAGCATCGGACTGGTATTTGTTGCGGCGATCAACAATCTGCGACTGCAGGTCATTGGCACTGCGCTTCATGCGAAGGATTTCTGTCACCGAGATCAGACCGCGTTCAGCGAGCGGCTCAGTCATGTTGATTTCCTTCATGGCAAGCGAATAACTTGTTTGAAGCGATCCCACGGTATCTTCGAGTGCATGCCGACGCGCCTGATACGTCTGCGTCTCGCTCAGCACAATTGCCTTGTCTTGCATTACGTCAGCAGGAAACACGAGTGCGGTGTGATTTGCTTCGGCGCGCAGGCGCGCCACTTTCGCTTCGAGCCCGATCAGCTTCGCTTGTCCTTCGGCATACGAAGAATCGGCACGCTTTGGATCGATATTGAGCAGAAGTTGGCCCTTCTCCACCACATCGCCTTCCTTCACTTTCATGTCGGCGAGAATGCCGCCCTCAAGGCTCTGGATGATCTGTTCGCGCATGACAGGAATGACCTTGCCCTGCCCTTGCGTGACTTCCTCTACGTGAGCAAGCCTCGCCCATACCAGTCCGCCAACAATCACGGCGGCGACCAGATAAAGCACAGCCAGCGTGCCAGGGATCGACTGAGCGAGAAGCGACTCGCGCAGATCACTCAGATAGGCGAGATGGGCAGGATGAATCCCGATCTCGGCGTTCTTCCGGCGGCCCGCCGGGGTCAGCGAGCGCAGCGCGCGCACTAATTTGGTAGATAGCTTCATGACGGTTCCTTCACGGCGTTTTCAGCCCGTGTGTCGGGATGCTGTGTATGAGTGACCGCGGGTGCAGCAGCGGGTCCGCGCAAAGCGGCCAGCACAGCGTCCTTCGGTCCGTCGGTGGCGACTTTGCCGTCGTCAATGACGATGATTCGATCTACGAGCTGCAGCAACGAAGGCCGGTGCGTGACCACGACAAGCGTCGTGCCATGCGTTGCGCGGGCGAGATCGTTGATGAATGCGGCTTCAGTCTGCGTATCCATGGCGCTTGTCGGCTCGTCCATGAGCAGCAGGGCAGGACGGGCGATCAGGCAGCGGGCCAGCGCGACGAGCTGTCGTTGTCCGCCCGACAAACCGTCACCGTTTTCGCCAATCGGCATGTTCCAGCCAGCGGGATGTTTCGCCACCATGGCGTCGATGCCCGTGAGCTTGCCAACGCGCAGCAGTTCATGAATGGAGGCGTCGGGGCGTCCGATCATCACGTTTTCGCGCAGCGAGCCATAGAAGAGGCGGCTGTCCTGCGCCACATACCCTACGTTCGCGCGCCAGTCGGCCGGGTCGATTTGCGAGATATCGAGGCCATCGTTGAACACTTGTCCGCTTGTCGGCCGATAAAGATTCGACATGACGCGAAGCAAGGACGACTTGCCGCTCCCTACGCGGCCAAGAATGGCTACGCGTTCTCCGGCATTGATCTTGATGTTGATGCCCTTCAGGAACTCTACTTTCGGGCCATTCAATATTGGGTAGTGAAAACCCACCTGACGCAATTCGATCGAGCCATTGATGGCCGGGTTGTTCAGATAGGCGACTTCCGGGTCGCGCTCGGTCGGCAACTGCATGAGTTTGCTCAATGAACCAAGCGCGGCTTTCGACTGCTGAAAACGCACGGCAAGACCCGTAACCTGAGCCAACGGCGCCAGGGCGCGGCTTGCAAGAATCACGCTCCCGATCAGGGCGCCCTGAGTCATCTTCCCGTCGGCGATCAGGTACACGCCGGCCACCACGATCATCACTGTCTCGAACTGCGTAATCCACGAGACAAAGTTCATCGCCAGAGCGGAGAGACGCTTTGATTTCATCGACGTGTCGGAAGCTTTCGCCGAGAATAATTCCCAGCGCTCCTGCATGTAGCGCTCGCCGCCGGTTGCCTTCAGCGTTTCAAGACCTTCCACGGTTTCAATCAGGACACCTTGCTTAAGTGACGACTCACGCAGGTTCTCCTTCATTGTCTTGGCAAGAGGCCACTGAATGAACACGCTCACACCAATGATTACCGGGACCAGCAGCAGCGGAATGAATCCGATCACGCCGCCAATACCGAAGATCACCGCGATAAAAAGAAACGTGAACGGCAGGTCAGAGATAGTGGCGAGCGTCGCGGACGCCACGAAATCACGAACCGATTCGAATTCACGCAACTGGTTTGCAAACGATCCCGCCGATGCAGGCTTGTGCTCCAGGCGAATCGACACCGCTTTTCGGAACAGCATGGCGCCCATGATGAGGTCGGCTTTCTTGCCCGCAACATCCAGTACATGCGCTCGCACATTGCGTGAAATGAACTCGAACAGCATGGCAAGCGCAACGCCGATAGCCAGTGACCACAATGTCGTGAAAGCCTGGTTCGGCACCACGCGGTCGTAGACGTTCATGGTGAAGAACGTGCTGGCAAGCGCGAGTACATTGATGAGCAACGCGGCAAGCGCGGCGCTCCAGTAGTAACGTCGAAAACGCCACAAGGTGCTGAGCAGCCAATGGCCGTTGCTCTCTACCTCCGGCTTTCCCGCGCGCTCGTCGGCTTGGCCGATCGGCTTGGCGAGCATGGCGAAGCCGGTGTAGTTCTCCTTCAACTGGCTCACGCCGATAGTCGTGACCTTCGAGCCCGACTCCGGCAGGATGACCAGGTAACCCGCTTCCATCTCATCCGGCTCGTCGGGTTTCATTTCGGTCGACGGCTTGATCTTCTTGACTCGTTCCGGCGCGCGGCCGATCAGGATGCAACCGCCGTGGTCCTTGCGAAACAACACGACCGGCAGCAGCAGCGGCGAAACTTCAGCCGGCTGGCGCTCGACGATCCCTACGGAAAAACCCGCTTGCTCCATGGCAAGCTGCGCTTGTTTCGGCGATATGAAGCGGCCTGCCGGCAGGCCCGACAGCATTGCGGCTTCGCTCGTGGGCTTACCGTGATAAGCGGTCATCCACACGAGGCTTTTCAGCAACGTGTCGTCAACCTTCGTGGTGAGCGTGAACTTTTCTTCGCCGCCATCGGGTTGAAGCGGCGACGTTGCGCCCGGTACATCTTTTTTCATGGCATTTTGACTTTTGAGCGTCCGGTAGGGAGGTCTGGCCTCCGGACCGGCCGGGGTGGATACGTCGCTCTGGACGACGTGAAAAGATTCATCGCGGGATGCATTTATTTCAGCGGGTGCATTATCTGCACGGGCTCGGACGCGGAAAATCGGAACCGTCTTAAATACAAACAGGGAAAGGAATCCGTAATTGGTGCTCTGCGCACCGTTTAATGCGATGAGTTGATTCTCGGCGTCAAGGCTTCAGAGAACCATGAGAATGGTCCTAATTAAACGGATGCCGGATTGGCGAAACGGTGGTGTTTTTTCACGCCGGATCGGCGATTTGGCGGGGAAATGCGAGCAGCGGCGGGAGTTCAGCGCGCGGGCATGGTGTGAAGCCGCTCTCCTGTCAGCGGCGTTTCGGTTATTGCAAGTATTGATCTGGATTAGAACGGCTTTCGATCAATCAAGGCGCGTGGATGAACATTGGAACCGGAAATCCACTTGCGATAAATAGCGGGCGCAGGAACGCGTGTTTTCGCGGCACGCAAACGCGGATTAACACGCGCACATGGCCAACTGCGATACCGCTTGAGCAATCAGGCGCCGCTTAACTGCTTTAAGCTGCCAGGCTAGAACTCAAAGGGAAGATCCTTCTATGTCCGTGCCCCCTCTCCTGCTGGAAATCTGTGCTGGTTCTGTTACGTCGTGTCTGGCGGCGCAAGAAGGCGGCGCAGGTCGTGTCGAGTTTTGCGACAACTTGCTGGAAGGCGGCACAACGCCGTCTTATGGCGCCATCGCCAGTGCGCGCGAGAAGTTGCACATAGCGTTGAACGTAATCATCCGCCCGCGCGGTGGCGACTTTCTCTATTCAGATGTCGAGTTTGATGTGATGAAGCGCGACATCCCCGCCTGTAAAAAGCTCGGCGTGGACGGCGTGGTGATCGGACTGCTGAGCGCCGACGGCGACGTCGATGTGGCCCGTACCAAAGCGCTGGTTGAACTGGCCGCGCCCATGCCAGTCACCTTCCATCGCGCCTTCGATGTAGCGCGTGATCCGTTTAGAGCGCTTGAAGATGTCATCCTTGCCGGCTGCGTTCGGTTGCTCACCTCAGGTCAGGAAGCGAGCGCGCCCGAAGGCGCGGCGTTGATCAGCAGGCTGCGCGAGGTCGCTGGGGAGCGCCTGATCCTGATGCCCGGCGCAGGCGTGCGGTTGAACAACATTGCGCAACTCGTCTTTGAAACAGGCTGCGTCGAATATCACACTTCCGGACGTGCGCCCTTTTCCAGCGGCATGCGCTACCGCAATGAGCGCGTGAAAATGGGCGGCCCGGGGCTGGATGAATATTCAATCGTGGAGACTTCCGCTGACCTGGTGAAGCAGATCATCGCCAAGGCGAATCAAGGTTGGGAAGATCTGCACCGGGTTGGTTGATAACGCGGCGCCCGGACGTAGTCCAGCAGATCCCGGCTACGAGCGGTTCGGCCGAAGGCTCATCAGATGCAAAAACGCCGGCACGTGGGGCCGGCGATTCTTTCGTTGCAACACGCTTGTTTGCTTAGAACGGCTTGACCACGACCAGCAGTGTCGCGCCGAGCAGCCCGAGCACGGGCAATTCGTTGAACATCCGATACCACTTGTCCGAGCGCGTATTCTCACCGCGCGTGAAGCGGCGCAGCAATACGCCGCAGTAGGCGTGGTAAATAATGATCAGGACAACGATTCCCAGCTTGGCATGCATCCAGCCCTGCCCCTGACCAATGCCGACCACCAGCAACAGCCATAGACCACAAGCCAGCGCCGGCACGGCTATAAACGTCATGAACCGGAACAACTTGCGCGCCATCGTCAACAAGCGGGCCGTCGCCGCCGGCTCGGTTTCCATCGCCAAGTTGACGAAGATGCGCGGCAGGTAAAACAGGCCCGCAAACCACGAGGCCACTAATACTATATGCAGCGATTTGATCCAGAGCATCAGAGGTGTTTTCTCGCTGTTATGTTCGTACTTCGCCGTGACCTAAAACCACGTATTTCAGCGATGTCAAACCGTCCAGCCCAACCGGGCCGCGTGCATGCAGCTTGTCGTTCGAAATACCGATTTCAGCGCCGAGGCCGAATTCGAAACCATCGGCGAAACGCGTGGATGCATTGACCATCACGCTGGCCGAATCCACTTCGCGCAGGAAACGCATGGCGCGGTCGTGGTCTTCGGTGACAATGGCGTCGGTGTGATTCGAGCTGTATGTGTTGATGTGATCGATGGCTTCGTCGAGGTCCTTCACCAGCTTGATCGACAGAATGGGGGCGAGGTACTCGGTGCTCCAATCTGCTTCGGTCGCGTCAACGAGCGGGCCATCGAAGTTAGCTTTTTCAAGGACGGCGCGCGCTGCGGTGTCCACCCGCAACTCCACCTCCTTCTCCCGGAACGCCTTCGCCAATACAGGCAGCGCTTCTGATGCAATGCTTCGGGCGACCAACAGTGTTTCCATGGTGTTGCAGGTGCCGTATCTGTGCGTTTTGGCGTTATCGCAGACGTTGAGCGCCTTGGCCATATCCGCGCGATCGTCCACGTAGACGTGACAGATGCCGTCGAGGTGCTTGATCATCGGCACGCGCGCTTCGGCCATCAGGCGCGCGATCAGGCCCTTGCCGCCGCGTGGCACGATGACATCGACGTACTCGGTCATGGTGATCAGCTTGCCGACCGCCGCGCGATCCGCGGTCGCCACAACCTGCACCGCGTCCTGTGGCAAGCCGGCCGTTTCCAGCCCTTCGCCAATCAACTGCGCCAACGCGGTGTTGCACTCCAGCGCCTCGGAGCCGCCGCGCAGAATGGTCGCGTTGCCCGATTTCAGACACAGCGCTGCGGCATCGATAGTCACGTTCGGCCGCGATTCATAAATGATCCCGATCACGCCCAGCGGCACGCGCATCTGGCCGACCTGGATGCCGCTCGGACGATACTTGAGACCGCTGATTTCACCGATGGGATCTGCCAGCGCGGCCACCTGCCGCAGGCCTTCGATCATCGTGTTCATGGCTTTATCGGAGAGCGTCAGGCGGTCGATGAACGCGGCGTCAAAACCTTTATCGCGAGCGCGGGCGAGATCTCGCGCGTTCGCTTCCTTCAGCGTGGCGCGCTCGCGTTCTATTGCGTCCGCGACCGCTCCGAGCGCGGCGTTCTTCGCCGCCGTCGAAGCACGCGCCATGGCGCGTGAAGCCCGTCGCGCGCGGCGGCCGAGGTCGGTCATGTATTCGTCGATGTCGGTCATCGTCATTCTCTTGGGTTTCGTTCGACGCGCGATGGTGCGCGGGTTTCGGTCTTCAGCGTTGCAGGACCGAGGGTATCGATCTTATGCCGGAGTCAGGCTGGGCGCTTGGCCGGTGGCGCCGTGCGTTGCAGCGGACTACCCGACGACGCGACGGTCATCGCCAGTTCGAACATGCCGTCCCACGGATCGGGCGGCGGATCGCCCGGGCTCGCGCTGCCTCGCGGGCCTGTGCCGCCCGACAGGCCTTTGACTTGCCGATCCAGCTTCGCCGCCAGCGACAGCGCCTTCTCCAGCGCCGTTTCCGACACTCGCGTGAGGGCAGGGCCAATCAGCCGTTCGCGCGGCCCCCACACGCGATTCTCGCGCAGCAGCGTGGCGAGCGGCTTGCCTGCCGCCACGCCACGTTTCATCCGTAGCAGCGTGCGTATCTCTTCAACCAGCGCCCAGATCACGAGCGTTCCGGCTTCGCCCTCGCCTTTCAGGCCGTCGAGCATGCGCGTCAGACGGCCGACATCGCCGGTGAGCATGGCTTCATTGAGCTTGAATACGTCATAGCGCGCGACGTTGAGCACGGCTTCATGGATCTGTTCGAATGTCAGCACGCCTGCGGGATAAAGCAGACCCAGCTTCAGGATTTCCTGATGCGCGGCGAGCAAGTTGCCCTCCACCCGTTCCGCGATAAACACCAGCGCCCGCCGTCCGTCCTCGCCGGGAGCCACCCGCTGGTTCTGCAATGTCAGGCGCTGGCCGATCCACATGGGCAACTGCGCGCGTTCAACCGGATCGATCTTCATCATCACGCCCGGGCCGCTCAGCGCCGTGAACCACCCGGACTTTTGCGTGGCGGCGTCGAGCCGTGGCAACGTGATAAGCGTGAGGACATCGGGGTTATCGGCGGCGAGGGTTTTCAGCGCCTCCCCGCCTTCCTTGCCGGGCTTGCCGGTGGGAATGCGCAATTCGACCAGTTGGCGGTCGCCGAAGAGCGACATCGACTGGCTCGCGCCCAGCAGCGAACTCCAGTCGAAGTAACGATCGACCACAAACACCGAGCGATCCGTGAAACCCTGCGCCCGGGCGCTCGCGCGAATCTTGTCGCACGCTTCCTGCGCAAGCAGATGCTCGTCGCCATAGACGACGTACAAGCCTTTCAGCCCTTTCGCGAGGTGCGCGTCGAGCGCGTCGAGTCGAAGTTGCATGGTTTGCGGCGTTTGCGCGCTTACAGCGGCGGCACAGGCAACGGAGCACGCGGCGCAATGCCCGGTAACGCCTCACTCGGCGCCGGATGCAGCGAACGTACGACGGCAAGCCGGCGCGTCAACTGGTCCACAGCGTCGAACTGCATGTCGCGATACAGCGTCTGCGCTTCAGTACCCTTCGCCAGCGTGAACTGATCGCTATACGTCAGCGCCCGGTTCAGCGAAATCACGCTCGGCGGAATCAGCAAGGTGCCGTCGGCACCCACCATCGAGTAATTCAGGTTGTAGTCGAGTTCGTACTCCTGCACGACGCCTTGCGCATTCAGGCTCAAGGTCTTCATGCCATTCCCGCCGGTCAGCGAGAGGATAGCGTCGGGTTTTTCCGACACCTTGACGATCACGGTGTCGCTGCCGCCTTCCACGACACGCTGGAGACGTCCGAGCATTTCCGGCGTGCCGCCGCTAATGGCTAGCCGCTTGAACGCGTAGTCCTGCTGCCCACGCAACTGGAAACCGCATGCCGACAGCAGCACCGCGCTGCACGCAAGCGTCAGGATGGAGCGCCGGCTGATCGCGCGCTTCGTCTTCGTGTTGGTCGAACTCAAGCTGACAGCTTTCCCGCTCACAACGTCCTCCAGGATTTTCACGGCGCGCGATCTCCGGCTCATACGACCACGTTGACCAGTCGGCCCGGCACCACGACGACCTTCTTCGGCGCGCGCCCTTCCGAAAACTTCGCGAACATCTCATGCGCGACCGCCGCCTTTTCGATGTCTTCGCGCGACGCGTCCTTCGCCATGGTCAGCGACCCGCGCACCTTGCCGTTGACCTGCAGCACGAGTTCGATTTCGGCCTGTTCGAGCGCGGCTTCGTCGACTTTCGGCCAGGAGGCGTCGAGCAAACCACCGTGCAGTTCAGCGTAACCGAGTTCCTGCCACAACTGGAACGTGATGTGCGGCACGACCGGGTACAGGACGCGCAGCAGTACCCCAAAGGTCTCGCTGAGAACAGCAGGCGTTGCGTCCTTTGCACTATCCACAGCGTTGAGCATCTTCATGGCCGCCGAGACGACCGTGTTGTACTGCAAGCGGCCGTAGTCGAAATCGGCCTGCTTCAAGATGGTGTAGATCTCGCGGCGCAGCGTGCGGTCGGAGTCGTTGAACTTCGATGCATCGAGCTTGGCGTGCGTTTTCAGTAAGTCGGCACGGCCATGCGCGAGTTGCCACACGCGGCGCAAGAAGCGGCTCGCGCCTTCCACGCCCGTGCCCGACCACTCGAGCGACTGCTCGGGCGGCGCGGCGAACATCACGAACAGACGCGCGGTGTCCGCGCCGTAGGCATCGATCAGCAATTGCGGATCAACGCCGTTGTTCTTCGACTTCGACATCTTCTCCACGCCGCCGATCACCACCTGCTTGCCGTCGGCGTTCAGCACCGCGCCGACCGGACGGCCTTTATCGTCATGCGTGACGGTCACGTCGGCCGGGTTGATCCAGGTCTTCTTGCCCGCCGCGTCTTCGCGGAAGTAGGTTTCGTTCAGCACCATGCCCTGCGTGAGCAGGTTCTTCGCCGGCTCGCCGAACTTGACCAGGCCCAGGTCGCGCATGACCTTGGTCCAGAAACGCGAGTACAAGAGGTGAAGAATCGCATGCTCGATTCCGCCGATGTACTGGTCCATCGGCATCCAGTAATCGGTGCGTTCGTCGACCATTGTTGTTGCGTCGGGCGCGGCATAACGCGAGAAATACCAGGCTGAATCGACGAACGTGTCCATGGTGTCGGTTTCGCGCTTGGCCGGCGCGCCGCACTTCGGGCACGTGCAATTCACGAACGCTTCAGACTTGGCGAGCGGATTACCCGTGCCGTCCGGCACCAGGTCTTCCGGCAGCACAACAGGCAGATCCGCTTCCGGCACCGGCACGTCGCCGCAGGTATCGCAATGGATGATCGGGATCGGCGTGCCCCAGTAACGCTGGCGCGAAATACCCCAGTCGCGCAGGCGCCACGTAATTTTCTTGTCGCCCAGGTCCTGCGCTTTCAGGTCGGCGGCAATCGCCGTGGTCGCTTCTTCGAAATCAAGGCCGTCGTACTTGCCGCTGTTGATCAGCGTGCCCGTGCCCTTCTCGCCGTACCACTCTTGCCATTCGTCCGTGCTGTAGGTCTTGCCCTCAACGGCAACCACTTGCTTGATCGGCAGCGCATATTTCTTCGCGAACGCGAAATCGCGTTCGTCGTGCGACGGCACGCCCATCACCGCGCCTTCGCCATAGCTCATCAGCACGTAATTGCCCACCCACACTTCGACCTTTTCCTGCGTCAGCGGATGCGAGACGAAGAAGCCCGTGGGCATGCCCTTCTTTTCCATCGTGGCGACGTCGGCTTCAGCCACGCCGCCGCGTTTGCATTCTTCAATGAACGCTTGCAGACCGGGGTTATCGCGAGCAAGGCGCGTTGCCAGCGGATGTTCAGCAGCAACCGCGGCGAAGGTCACGCCCATGATGGTGTCAGCGCGCGTGGTGAACACGCGCAGCAATGAGCTTTCGCCGTCGATCTCGTACGGGAAGCCAAAATTCACGCCGAAGCTCTTGCCGATCCAGTTCTGCTGCATGACCTTCACGCGCTCGGGCCAGCCAAGGCCCTCCAGGTCGCCGAGCAGTTGATCTGCGTAGTCCGTGATGCGCATGTAGTACATCGGGATTTCGCGCTTTTCGACCAGTGCGCCCGAACGCCAGCCGCGCCCGTCGATCACCTGCTCGTTGGCCAGCACCGTCTGGTCTTCCGGATCCCAGTTCACCGTGCCGGTCTTCTTATACGCGATGCCCTTTTCCAGCATCTTCAGGAACAGCCACTGATTCCACTTGTAGTACTCGGGCTTGCAAGACGCAATTTCCCGCGACCAGTCGATAGCCAGCCCCATCGACTGCATCTGCTTCTTCATGTAGTCGATGTTGTCGTAGGTCCACTTCGCCGGCGGTACGTTGTTCGCCATCGCGGCGTTTTCCGCAGGCATGCCGAACGCGTCCCAGCCCATAGGCATCAGCACGTTGTAGCCGTTCATGCGCAGGAACCGGTACATCACGTCGTTGATGGTGTAGTTGCGCACGTGGCCCATGTGCAGCTTGCCCGACGGATACGGCAGCATGGACACACAGTAGAACTTCGGCTTGTCGCTGGTTTCGCTCGACCGGTAGACGTCTTTCGCGCGCCAGTCGCTTTGCGCTGCGGATTCGACGTCGGCGGGTACGTATTTATCTTGCATGGTGTGGTTTTGGCGGTTTTGCCTTTCGGCGTTGCGGCAATGCTGCCTGGCGGCGAGCTTGCCTTGCGGCGGTGCTCGGCTGGCGTCGGTTCGCGGGTTTTGCCCAGGTTTTACAGGGTCTTACCGGGATCGCGGCCGTCGGGCCGCTGCCTCGCGCCATTCCAACCCCGATGGGCGCGCCCGCGCGGCCAAAGCGCAATTATACCGTTGAGGCAGAAGGTTCTGGCACTACGCGTGTCCGCTGCGTTGGACTGGCTTGAATGCGCGCAGCGCTCGATGCGAACCCTTTGGGCGAGTCCCGGGACTTTTATCCCGGCGAAGCGGTGCGCTCGCCGGTTTGGCTGGGAGCGTTGCGGGAACAGGTTATGGATGCGCCGGCTGCTTCACCTGATCCGTCACGAAGCCGATCTTGTCCAGCCCCGCGCCCTGCGCCGCCCCCATGACCTGCGCGATCACGTCATAACGGGTCGCGCTCGATGCCCGCAAGTGAATCTCCGGCGGCGTCGCGCGTTTTCCTTCAGCCACGAACTGAGTGCGCATCTGGGCGAGCGTAATCGGCTTGTCGTTCCAGTAAATCTTGCCCGTATCGTCGATGGAAAGCGTGATCGTCTCCGGCGTCTCGCGCGCCACTTGCGACGCGACCTTCGGCAAATCAAGCCGGATAGCATGCGTGAACAACGGCGCCGTGATAATGAAAATCACCAGCAAGACCAGCATGACGTCGATCAGCGGCGTCATGTTGATCTCGGCCATGGGGGCGCCGTTCGATTTCTTGTCCAGTCCGCCGAATGCCATGCTGTGCTCGTCCGGGTGCGGGGATTGAAGGGTCGGCGGGTGCCTTGATTAAACTACGCGATCTTCAACGGGCGCGCTCTTGACGCGGCGTGGCGCCACGCCGCTCGTGTAGGCGTGCAGGTCGTGGGCGAAACCGTCGAGTTCTTCCGATATCTGCCGCACCAGCCGTCCCAGCACGTTGTACGCGAGCACAGCCGGAATGGCGACGACCAGCCCGAACGCCGTCATGATCAGCGCCTCGCCCACCGGCCCCGCCACGTTTTCGATCATCGCCTGCCCACTCGCGGCAATGCTGCCCAGCGCGTGATAGATGCCCCACACGGTGCCCAGCAAACCGACGAACGGTGCCGTGCTCCCCACCGATGCCAGCAAAACCTGCCCGAATTCAAGCCGCCGTTGCGACGCGAGCAATGCATGCCGCAACGCCCGCAACACCCGTTCGCCGGGCTCCACATGAGCAATCAATGCGCCCGGCATTTCCGCCTCCGACGCCCGCCATGCAGCAACCGCGAGCGGCAGATACACGCGTTCCCTATCAGCTTTACGCAACTCCGCGATGCCTTCGGCCAGCGTCGGCGCCTGCCAGAAGCGCTGCACGGCGCGCGGCCCCTGACGTTTCGCGCGCACCAGGACCCACGCCTTCACGATGAGAAAACACCAGCTCGCCACCGACATGGCCAGCAGCACGCCCGCGACGCCATGCGTGATGCCGTCGCTGCTCTGCAAGTAATGGATGATGCCGGTTGTGGCCATCGGAAAATCCCGGGTTTGGGTGGCTCAGGCTCAAGCTCAGGCTCAAGCTCAAGCTCAAGCTCAGGCTCAAGCTCAAGCTCAGGCTCAGGCTCAGGCCAAGCGCAAACCGAGCACGTCCTGCATGTCGAAAAGCCCCCGCTCGCGGCCGGCCAGGAAGTGCGCAGCGCGCAACGAGCCCTGCGCGTAAGACAGCCGATTAGCCGACTTGTGCGTGATCTCGATCCGCTCGCCAATGCCCGCGAACAACACAGTGTGATCGCCGACGATGTCACCGCCGCGAATGGCGGCAAAACCGATAGTGGAGGGATCACGTTCGCCGGTCACGCCTTCGCGGCCGTACACCGCGCAATCCTTCAGTTCGCGGCCGAGCGCGTGGGCGATGGTTTCACCCATCGCAAGCGCGGTGCCCGAGGGTGCGTCGACCTTGTGGCGGTGATGCGCCTCGATAATCTCGATGTCGTAACCTTCGGCGAAATGCCGCGCTGCGAACTCGAGCAACTTGAGCGTCACGTTCACGCCCACGCTCATGTTCGGCGCAAACACGATGCCGATTTTGTCACCGGCGGCACGCAATTGGGCTTTCTGTTCATCGTCGAACCCGGTGGTACCGACAACCATCTTCACGTTATGCCGCAACGCCGCTTCCAGATGCACGAGCGTGCCTTCCGGACGCGTGAAGTCGATCAGCAGATCCGCATTGGCGAAAACCTGATCGATATCGTCCGTCAGTAAAACGCCCGTCTCCTGGCCGAGGAACGCGCCTGCGTCCTGGCCGAGTTGCGGCGATCCGGTTTTGTCGAGCGCACCGGCCAGCGTGGCGTTGGCGTCCTTGAGAACAGTTTCTATGAGCATGCGGCCCATGCGGCCCGATGCGCCGGCGATGGCGATTTTCATGGCGTGTCTCGCGTGAGTTGGAGCGACGAAGTCAGAAACATGGAAGCGATGCGGCCGCCGCTTGGCTCGCGGCCGCCCGAACAGGATAGGTCATCGACGATCAAACCAGACAAAGCAGGCGGGCAACGTCTGTCGGCCCGCCGTTCTGCTTAGTTGGTAGTCGTCGCCGGCACGGAGGACGCGCCTAGACCGTTGCCCGTGTTCGCCGGGGCAGGCGACGTGCCTTGCGGACCCACAGCGGTGCTGTCCGGGATCGTGACGGGAGCCGGACGACGCTGCAACTGGATCTGCGAGTTGCCTGCGGCGCTGACGTTCGGCGGCAATCCCGGGTTCCCCGGCACAGTCGGCATGGCCGACGAGCGGGTGCGGCCCGTGGGTGCCTGCACGGCGTCGGTCGCGCGATTGGCGGCCTGGGCGGCTTGCTGGTTCGCGTCGCCGGCAAATGCGTTCGATGCATTCGATGCATCCGGCTGGATGCCCGGCGCACTTGCCGCTCCCGCGACCGCTGCGCCGCTGGCTGACGTACCCGCTGCCGCCGTTGCCGCCGCCGTTGCGCTGGCGCCGTTGGCAGAAGCGGCCGTGGCCGCAGCCGTAGCGGCGGTCAGCTTAACGCCCTTGTCGCCATCAATTTCAGCAAGCAATTCGAGATTCGACGGCAAATTCTCGCCGCCCGACCAGCTCGCCACGGTATTGCCCGCGAAGAGCACGACGAAATCACGCTGCTGCACGACCGACGTGGATCCGCGCTTGAAGTAGAAGACGTAGTCCCAGCGATCCGCGTGGAACATGTCTGCCAGCAAAGGCGTGCCGAGCAGCGTCTTCACCTGGTCGCGCGTCAGGCCGACCTTCATCTGGCTTGCCGCTTCCGCCGAAACGAAGTTCCCCTGTACCACCGTAATCCGATACGGTGTGATGTGCTGCGCGAAGCTCTGCGTAACGCTATCGTAAGTGGAACAACCGGCCAGGACGGTCATAGTGGCGGCAGCGATCAAAGTTC
>Ga0302220_10001248_pt1 | contig 19970 bp, 18 predicted proteins | sample II_Palsa_E1_3_FD_194572 | JGI IMG/M metagenome (GOLD analysis project Ga0302220, IMG submission 194572) | Peat permafrost microbial communities from Stordalen Mire near Abisko, Sweden - II_Palsa_E1_3 | ecosystem: Environmental > Terrestrial > Soil > Palsa > Peat permafrost | place: Sweden...
GACGGGATAGACGTTATCGAAGTCAGGGAGGATTCCGGCGGTGCGCTCAACGGCCGCCTGACGGCGTCGGAGTGGCTGATGGAGCTGCCGGGAATTTCGTCGGACGCTGCTACCGCGGCGGTCCGGCAGTTCCTGGCTGCCGCCGCCGCCCCGGTGGAGAGGCTGACCAGCAAGGGTGTCCGCCGCCTGGACGCCCGTGGCGTCGTGCTGACGATGGACGTCAGCCTGCGCGCCTTCACCGGATACTCAGGCGAATGTGCGATAATCCGAATGGTTGTTCGGCATTCGGAGCCTGCTGTGCGGCCCGAGGATGTACTGACCGCGCTGCGGCAGATCGCCGGCCTGGTGCCCGCCTCGGCGCCGGCCGTGACAAGGGTGGCCCAGGGCGTGGTCGGAGACGGCGGACTGGCCGGACCAGTGGGACAGCCAGTCGGACAGGCTGCTCTCTCGCCCACTGCAGAACACAAGGACGTGCCATGAGGGCGCCCGTGCGCCCCATGGGCTGCGGACCCCTGCTGCCCGGCAGCACGCTGGTCCGCTTTTCCGCGAGGCGGCCCAGCCGCTCTGCGGCTGCGCGGAATGCGGGGCTTTTCCCGCGGCCCCGCGCAGAACTGAGACAGGTAACGAACCTGGGTGCCGTAGCCGCCATCCTGGCCGGCTCCGCCCAGGGAAGAGGAAACGATGTGCTCCCGCGCGGCGCGCAGGACCCCTGGCGGGTCCGCGCGCCCGGGAGCTTGACGGGAGACTGCCCGGATGCTCGAGAACGAGCCGAACGACAGAGAAGTTAATGATGGGTCAGGTGGACCAGACCATGGCGCGGTAAGCGCCGGGACCGGCCGGGGCCGGGCAGCGAGCCGCCCGGCCGGACCGCCGGATCCAGTTGGTCCGGTGACGTCGCCTGCGTCGTCGGCACCGCCCGCGGAGCGCGCGGCGCCGCCTGCAGTGCCGCCCACGGTTTCCTTCCAGCCGCCGCAGGTCCTGTTCCAGCCCCCGCCGGTGGCGGTGAGCGCGCCCGGCCAGACCACCCAACCTGAGGCCCAGGCTCCGGCCCCGGACGCGGACGCCGGCAACGAGGGCAGCCGCCGCACCGGAACCCGGCGCCGCAGCAGCGGGGGCCGGGCCAGCAAGGCCGCCGCCGAAGGAACGCCGCCCGCAGACTCCGCCCCGCCCAGCAGCGGCGCCGCTTCCGGGGAGACCGGAGACTCCGGAGTCTCCGGGCCGGACGAGGCCGACGACGGGACCGAGGACGGCGCCCAAACGGAGACTCCAGGCCGCCGTCGGCGCCGGCGGGGCGGCCGGAGCCGCGCTCGCGGCCGGAGCGGCAACGGTGAGGACGCCGAGGGCGACGGCGACGCTGAGACGGACGGCGGTCCGGAGGGCCGGTCCGGCGGTGACGCGAGCGCGGGGGACGTAAAAGCGGGCGACGAGACCGCCGATGACGACACGGACGCCGACGACCGGGACGAGGCCGATGACGACGAGAACGGCGGTGCGCAGGGCCGGCGCCGCCGGCGCAAGCGCCGCCGCGGTTCCAGCGGTGACACCGAGCGCGGGGGCACCGAAGACGATCCGCCGGACACGGTGGTGCACGTCCGGGAGCCCCGGGCCGCCGCGAGCCGCCCCGCGGACGACGTTCGCACGATCAAGGGCTCGACCCGGCTGGAGGCCAAGCGGCAGCGGCGACGCGAAGGGCGCGAGTCCGGGCGCCGCCGGCCCCCGGTTGTCACCGAGGCTGAGTTCCTGGCCCGCCGCGAGGCTGTCGAGCGGACCATGGTCGTGCGCCAGCGCGGGGACCGTACCCAGATCGCCGTGCTGGAGGACGGCATCCTGGTCGAGCACTACGTGAATCGCGCGAGCCACCAGTCCTACGTCGGCAACGTCTACCTCGGCAAGGTGCAGAACGTGCTGCCGTCCATGGAGGCGGCGTTCGTCGACATCGGCAAGGGCCGCAACGCCGTGCTCTACGCCGGCGAGGTGAACTTCGACGCCAGCGGGCTCGAGGGCCACTCCAAGCGGATTGAATCGGCGCTGAAATCCGGCCAGTCCATCCTGGTCCAGGTGACCAAGGACCCGGTCGGCCACAAGGGCGCCCGGCTGACCAGCCAGGTGAGCCTGCCCGGTCGTTACCTGGTGTACGTGCCGGGTGCGTCGATGACCGGCATCAGCCGCAAACTGCCGGACACGGAGCGGACCCGCCTGAAGAAGATCCTCAAGAAGATCATGCCCGAGGACGCGGGCGTGATCGTCCGGACCGCCGCCGAGGGCGCGGCCGAGGAGGAGCTGGAGCGGGACGTCGCCCGGCTGGCCGCGCAGTGGGAGAACATCGAGCGCAAGGCCAAGACGGCCAGCGCGCCGGAGCTGCTCTACGGCGAGCCGGACCTGACCATCCGGGTCATCCGGGACGTGTTCAACGAGGACTTCAGCCAGCTCATCGTGGCCGGTGAGGATGGCTGGGCCGAGGTCGACGAGTACGTCAGCTACGTGGCCCCGCATCTGGCCGAGCGGCTCAGCCGCTGGGACGCCAGCGACGGCCGGGACGCGTTCGCTGAGTACCGCGTCGACGACCAGCTGGCCAAGGCGCTGGACCGCAAGGTGTGGCTGCCCAGCGGCGGCTCGCTGGTCATCGACCGCACCGAGGCGATGACCGTCATCGACGTGAACACCGGCAAGTTCACCGGCCAGGGTGGGAACCTCGAGGAGACGGTTACCCGCAACAACCTGGAGGCCGCCGAGGAGATCGTCCGGCAGCTGCGGCTGCGCGACGTGGGCGGCATCATCGTGATCGACTTCATCGACATGGTGCTGGAGAGCAACCGTGAGCTGGTGCTGCGCCGGCTGCTGGAATGCCTGGCCCGTGACCGGACCAAGCACCAGGTCGCCGAGGTCACCTCGCTGGGCTTGGTCCAGATGACCCGCAAGCGGGTCGGGGCGGGCCTGCTCGAGGCGTTCTCGGTGCCGTGCGAATGCTGTAACGGCCGCGGCGTGCACGTGTCGCTGGACCTGGCCGACCTCGCTCAGCCCGGCGAGCCCGTGCCGGGCCATAGCCGCGGCCGCAGCCACGACAGCAAGCCCAACGGCAATGGCAGCGGTAACGGCCGCAAGGGCCGCAACGGCGAGAGCCGCCGCCAGTCCGACGAGTCCAATGTCGCTAATGGCAGCGTGCCCCTCCCGTCGCCCGCCCCCCAGGAACCCGCCCCCCAGGAACCCGCCCCCCAGGAACCCGCCCCCCAGGAACCCGCCCCCCAGGAACCCGCCCCCCAGGAAGAGGTGACGGGCCCTTGACCGCCGTGAGTTCCTGCGCAGCCCGGAAGCTCTGGTAGCCTTTGGTGTCGGCGCATGGGACGTGCCCGTTACGGGGCCCCCGCAGCGCCAGTTGTAAGTTCAGGCGAGCCCGTCGTTGCGACACCGGTCCCCGGGGCAATTACCGGGTGACTCGCGAGGGCACGCACGAGGGAGAGAGAGTTCTCGGGTGTACGCGATTGTGCGCTGCGGCGGCCGGCAGGAAAAGGTGTCGGTAGATGACGTCCTGAACGTCGACAAGCTTCCCGGCGACGTCGGCTCCAGCATCACGCTGCCGGCGGTCCTGGTGGTCGACGACAATAACGTGATCAGTGACCCGGCCGAGGTCAGCGGGTACGAGATCACCGCGGAGATCGTCGGTGACGCTGCCGGGCCCAAGATCAACATGATCCATTACCGGAATAAGACCGGCTACCGGCGCCGTCTGGGCCACCGCCAGTGGTACACGCAGGTCCGGATCACCGGTATCGGCGCGCCGAATAAGGCGGACACTGCGAAGGCGAAGAGCTGAGATGGCACACAAGAAGGGCGCCTCATCCAGCCGTAACGGCCGCGACTCCAATGCTCAGCGGCTTGGCGTCAAGCGTTTCGGCGGCCAGCGCGTGAACGCAGGCGAAATCCTGGTCCGCCAGCGGGGCACGCACTTCCACCCCGGCATCGGCGTGGGCCGTGGCGGCGACGACACGCTGTTCGCGCTCACGGCCGGCACCGTATCGTTCGGCTCGCACCGCGGCCGCCGGGCCGTGAGCATCGTGCCGGAGTCAGAACAGCACACCACCGAGGGCTAGGCCCGCGGCACACTGACATGGCAGAGGCGGACCGGCTTCCCGGTCCGCCTCTGCCATGTCCGGCCGAAACGAGAAAACGCGAGAACGGGAAGGAGGCGACGTTGTGGCGGAGTTCGCCGATGAGGCGCTGCTGCGTGTGACCGGTGGTCACGGAGGTCACGGCTGCGCCTCCATCCGGCGTGAAAAGTTCAAGCCGCTCGGCGGCCCGGACGGCGGCAACGGTGGCCGGGGGGGCGACGTGATCCTCGAGGTCGACCCCGGCGTGGCCACGCTGCTCGACTTCCACCGCCGCCCGGTCCGCAAGGGCGGCAACGGCCGGTCCGGCGAGGGCTCCAACCGCAGCGGCGCCCAGGGCGCGGACCTGGTCGTCGGGATCCCCGACGGCACCGTGGTCAAGACGAGCGGCGGCGAGGTGCTGGTCGACCTCATCGGCGCCGGGACGAGGTTCGTCGCGGCGGCCGGGGGCAAGGGCGGCCTGGGCAACGCCGCGCTGGCCTCACCGCGGCGCAAGGCCCCGGGCTTCGCGCTCAAGGGCGAGCCGGGGGAGGAGCGCCAGCTCGTCCTGGAGCTGAAGAGCATCGCCGACGTCGGGCTGGTCGGCTTCCCCAGCGCGGGCAAGAGTTCGCTGGTCGCCGCCATGTCCGCCGCCCGCCCCAAGATCGCCGACTACCCTTTCACCACGTTGACCCCGAACCTGGGCGTCGCCGAGGCCGGGGACGTCCAGTTCGTCGTGGCGGACGTGCCGGGCCTGATCCCCGGGGCCAGCCAGGGCAAGGGCCTGGGGCTGGAGTTCCTGCGGCACATCGAGCGCTGCGCGGCCCTGGTGCACGTGATCGACTGTGCGACCGAAGAGCCCGGCCGGGACCCCATCACCGACCTCGATGTGATCGAGGCGGAGCTGGCCGCGTACCAGGATGCGACCGGCGCGGACCTGTCCAGCCGGCCCCGGCTGGTGGCGCTGAACAAGATCGACGTCCCCGCGGCCCGGGAGCTCGCCGAAATGGTCCGGGACACTCTCGCCGCCCGCGGCCTGGCGGTCTACGAGGTCTCCGCGGCCACCCGCGAGGGCCTGCGGGAGCTCGGCTTCGCTATGGCCGGGCTGGTCGCCGCGGCCCGCGCCGCCGCCCCGGAGCCACAGCCCACCCGCCGGGTCATCCGGCCTGCGCCGGTCGCCGGCCCCGACTTCGAGATCGTGCGTGTCCAGCCCGGAACATACCTGATCCGGGGCGAGAAGACGCGCCGCTGGGTGCTGCAGACCGACTTCAGCAACGACGAGGCCGTCGGCTTCCTCGCCGACCGGCTGGCCCGCTTGGGGGTCGAGGAGGCGCTGGGCGAGGCGGGCGCCGAGCCCGGCGACGAGATCCTCATCGGTGACCCGGACGACGCCGTAGTCTTCGACTGGGACCCAACCGTGCAGGCGTTTGGCGGCCGCGGCCCGCGCGGCACCGATCACAGGCTGACCCCGTGACGCGGCCTGTGCGCGCCGACATCGCGGCGGCGCGCAGGATCGTGGTCAAGGTCGGGTCCTCCTCGCTGACGACGGCCGATGGCGGCATCGATGATGACCGCATCGTCGCGCTGGCCGATTCGCTGGCCGAACGGGCCCAGCGCGGAACCCACCTCGTGCTGGTGTCCTCCGGGGCGATCGCGGCCGGGATCGCCCCGCTGGGACTGTCCGCCCGGCCCCGGGACCTGGCCACCCAGCAGGCCGCCGCCAGCGTCGGGCAGGGGCTGCTCATCGCCCGCTACGCGGCGGCGTTCGCCCGGCACACGATGCGGACCGGCCAGGTGCTGCTGTCCGCGGACGACCTGATGCGCCGGGCGCACTATCGCAACGCGCAGCGCACCCTGGACCGGCTGCTCGACCTCGGCGTGCTGCCGATCGTCAACGAGAACGACACGGTGGCGACCGACGAGATCCGGTTCGGTGACAACGACCGGCTGGCCGCGCTGGTCGCGCACGTGACCCGGGCCGGGGCCCTCATCCTGCTGTCCGACGTGGACGGCCTCTACAACGAAGATCCCCGCCACAGCGGCGCCCGCCGCATCACCGAGGTCCGCGGCCCCGCCGACCTGGATGGCATCCGTATCGGCGGCAGCCACGGCGCCGGCCCGGGCACGGGAGGCATGACCACCAAGGTTGATTCGGCCCTGATCGCGACCGGCGCGGGTATCCCGACCGTGGTGGCCAGCGCCGCCGATGCGGCCGCGGCGCTGGCCGGTGAGCCGGCCGGCACCTACTTCGCGGCCACCGGCCGCCGGCCGCGCACCCGCCTGCTGTGGCTCGCCCATGCCGCTGCGGCCCGCGGCCAGCTCAAGCTGGACCAGGGCGCCGTCGAGGCCGTCGTGGCCCGGCGCGCGTCCCTGCTGCCCGCCGGGATCACCGGGGCGGAAGGCACCTTCGACGCCGGCGATCCCGTCGACCTGGTCGACGCGGATGGCCACGTCGTGGCCCGCGGCCTGGTCAACTACGACGCCAGCGAGATCCCCACGCTGATGGGCCGCTCCACCCGCTGGCTCGCCCGCGAGCGCGGCCACGAATACGAGCGCGAAGTGGTCCACCGCGACGACATGGTTATCCTCGCCCCCGGGCGCGGCCGGCCCGCCCCAGCCGCCCGCTGACCCAGCCCGGTCCGCGTTACCCCGGCTGGGCGCCGGTGTACCGGGCCCGGGCGACGCGGGTCTCGTCCCAGACCGGGTCACCGGAGACGTAGACCGTGCCGTCCGCGCCGAAGATGAGGAAGCTGTCGAAGGAACGCGCAAACCAGCGGTCGTGGGTGACGGCGAGGATCGTGCCCTGGAAGGCGAGCAGGCCTTCCTGCAGGGCCTCGGCGCTGGCCAGGTCGAGGTTGTCGGTCGGCTCGTCGAGCAGCAGCAGGGTTGCCCCGGCCAGTTCCAGCAGCAGGATCTGCAGCCGCGCCTGCTGCCCACCGGACAGCACGCCGAAGGGCTGCTCGGCGCAGTGCTGCAGCTCGTAGCGGGACAAGGCGGACATCGCCTCGCCCTGCCGCCGCGCGTGCTCGGTCATCACTATCTCGCAGGGGGTCCGGCCCTCGAACTCCGGCCGCGCGTGGGTCTGTGCGAACAGGCCCGGCACGACGCGGGCACCCAGCCGCGCCACGCCGGAGTAAGGAACTCTGCTCGCCGGATCGGGGCCGCCCGGGCCCGCGTCCTCGATCGCGCCGCCGCCTGCGTCTGTGGCGACCTGGGCCAGCAGGCGCAGAAAGTGTGACTTGCCGGAGCCGTTAGAGCCCAGGATCCCGACCCGGTCGCCGTACCAGATCTCCGTGCTGAACGGCTTCATGAGCCCGGTCAGTTCGAGGTTCTCGCAGATTACGGCGCGCTTGCCGGTCCGGCCGCCGCGCAGGCGCACGGTGACGTTCTGGTCCGGGGGAGGGGCCTCCGGCGGTCCGGCCTCCTCGAACATGCGCAGCCGGGTCTGCGCGGCCTGGTACCGCGAGGCCAGCGCATCGCTGTACATCGCCTGCTGGCGCAGGGTGAAGACGAGCTTGCGCAGCTTGGCGTGCTCCTCGTCCCAGCGGCGGCGCAGTTCCTCCAGCCGGCCGATCCGGTCCTGCCGGGCCTGGACGTAGCTGGCGAAATCGCCCCCGTGCACCCAGACGCGCCCACCCTCGACCGTGATGATGCGCTCGGCCGACCGGGCCAGCAGCTCACGGTCGTGTGAGATCAGCAGGACCGTCTTGGCGCTGGCGCGGAGCTGTTCCTCCAGCCAGAGCTTGCCCGGGACGTCCAGGTAGTTGTCGGGCTCGTCGAGCAGCAGCACCTCTGCGGGCCCCCGCAGCAGGGCCTCCAGTACCAGGCGCTTCTGCTCGCCCCCGGACAGCGTGCTCACCGGGCGGTGCTGGGCAGCGTCCAGCGACGTCCCGAGCGCGGCGCCGCAGCATACGTCCCACAGCACTTCGGCCTCGTAGCCGCCCGCGTCGCCCCATTCGGCCAGCGCGGTCGCGTACCGCAGCTGGGCTGGTTCGTCGTCGCGGTCCATCATGGCCCGCTCGGCCGAAGCCACCGCCTGACCGGCGGTGCGGAGCCGGTCCAGGGCCACCGACACCAGCAGCGACCAGACGTCCGAATCGTCGCGGATGCTGCCGATGAACTGGCGCATCACGCCCAGGCTGCCGCCGCGCGAGATCGTGCCACCCTGGGTGGGCAGGTCGCCCGCCAGCAGCCGCATCAGCGTGGTCTTCCCAGCGCCGTTCGGGCCGATCAGGGCCGCCTTCGCGGCGCTGCCCACCCGGAACGACACGTCATCCAGCAGCGTGCGCCCGTCCGGCAGGACGTAGCGGAGATGCCCGGCTTCGATGTGACCCACCCGGTGATCCTGTGATCACCAGTCGGCTTACCTAAGCGTCGCTGTCGCCGTTGCCATTGCCTCGGCCGCCGCCAGCCCCACCGAACCCGCCGCCGAACCGGCCGAACAGGCCCTCGCCCGCCCGCATGGCGTTCTCGGCGGCGCCACGGAACATTCCGACCAGCGGGTCATCGGTCCTGTTCCACGACTCCTGGTAGGACTTGGCCGCAGCCCGGATCTCCTCGCCGATCGTCGCGGTGGAGTCGGTGTCCCGGCGCGGATAGTCCCCGGCCAGGATCCGCTCGTACTCGCCGCTGTTGATCCACCGGTCGATCTCGGCGAAGCGCACCACCGCGAACGGGTGCGTGTTGCCCTGCAGCTGCAGGATCTTGAGCAGGCCGTCCCGCACGTCGGGCACCGCGTCGTAGTCGTGCGCCTGCTCCAGGAAGGCGTCCGAGTTCAGCTCCGACAGCCGGGCCCCGCCGGCCAGCTTCATCAGCATCCGGCGGGCGGCGTCCGGGTCCTGGCTGGCCAGCAGGCCCGCCCGGTCGCAGGACAGCTCGGACTTGCGGTACCACTCCTCCAGGCCCAGGATGATCCCGCGCAGGCCGATGTAGCCGATCGGCATCCAGGCGATCCGGGCGGCCAGGTTGATCAGGTGGAACAGCATCGTCCGGTACACGGCGTGCCCGGACAGCACGTGCCCGAGCTCGTGCCCGACGACGGTGCGGAGCTCCTCCGCGTCGAGCAGGTCAACCAGGCCGGTGTTGATCACGATGAACGGCTTGTCCGAGCCGAGCGTCATCGCGTTGGCGATGGGGTTCTGCGTGACGAAGACGTCAGGGAGCTCCGGCAGGTCCAGGATGTAAGCCCCGTCCCGGACCATGTCGTTGATCTGCGGGAACTGCCGCTCGGACACCCGCACCCCGCTGGCCAGGAACTGCAGCCGCAGCGAGCGCTCGTTGAAGAGTCCGGACAGCTTGCGCAGCAGGACATCGAAACCGGTGAGCTTGCGCATGGCCACGAGGGCGGAACGGTCAGCGGGGTGCTCGTACGCGCGGGAACTGATACCTGGCAGGCGTACACGCGCTCGATCCGGCACTGGAGTCATATCTCGTATGTTAGCGCCGTCTGGGAGAGCCGGCACCCGCCAGCTGAGCGTGGCTTATAGCATCCCGGTATGGACGCTGGCCGGGACAGTCGGCGCATTGGGGTGATGGGCGGCACGTTCGATCCGATCCATCATGGTCACCTCGTTGCCGCAAGCGAGGTCGGGCACATCTTCGAGCTCGACGAGGTCATCTTCGTGCCCACGGGGCAGCCCTGGCAGAAGGACGGGCGCGAGGTGTCGGCGCCCGAGGACCGGTACCTGATGACCGTGATCGCGACCGCGTCGAACCCGCGGTTCAGCGTCAGCCGGGTCGACATCGACCGGCCCGGCCCGACCTACACCATCGACACCCTGCGGGACCTGCGCGCGGCCGCCGCGCCGCAGGACGAGCTTTTCTTCATCACCGGCGCCGACGCGCTGGCCGCCATGCTGTCCTGGCATGACGTGGCCGAGCTGTTCGCGCTGGCCCACTTCGTGGGCTGTACCCGTCCAGGCCACCGGCTCGACCAGGCCGGCCTGCCGGAAGGCAAGGTCAGCCTGGTCGAAATCCCGGCCCTGGCCATCTCTTCCACCGAGTGCCGTCTCCGCGTCGCTGACGGTGAGCCGGTCTGGTATCTGGTCCCGGACGGCGTCGTCCAGTACATCGCCAAGCGCCACCTCTACCAGTCCGGCGCGGCTAGCACCCAGCCCGCTACGACCCCGGGGTGGAAGTGGCCGTGAGCGCGATGCCGGTCGGCTCGTAACCGTCGGCCGACTGCGCCACGTTGCCGGCGTTGGCGAAGTACAGCGTGCTGCCGTGCCGTGCGACGGCCTCGTCGGTGGAGGAGTAGTTGTCGTCGCCCGGGTCGTTCGGCACCGCCGTGTCGCCCACGTTGTACGTCTGGATGATGGCGCGGTTGGCCGTGTTGATCGCGCTGACGGCGGGGCTCGGCACACCGGGCGGAAGGCCGTAACGTGGCAGACTGGGTGTAGGTAGCCCAGTCCGACAAGCCCAGCCGAGGAGGGCGAACAGCACACGTGACCGCGACCCCCAGGGCCGTCGAGCTCATCGAGATCGCGGCGACGGCCGCGGCCGACAAGCTCGCGACCGACATCATCGCCTACGACGTGAGCGATCAGCTCGTCATCACCGACGCGTTCCTGCTGTGCTCCGCAGCCAACGACCGTCAGGTCCGGTCGGTCGTTGACGAGATCGAGCTGAGGCTGAGCCAGGCCGGAGCCAAGCCCATCCGCCGGGAAGGGGAGCGGGACGGCCGCTGGGTGCTGCTCGATTACGTCGATATCGTCGTTCACGTGCAGCACGCGGACGAGCGGGTCTACTACGCGCTGGAGCGCCTCTGGAAGGACTGCCCCGTCATCCGCCTGCCCGAGCCCGTCGCCGCGGGCAGCGCCCGCGAACCGGAGACTCTGGGCCCGCCGAACGGGGACGCCCGCTGAGCGCCCAGCCCCGGGCCACCCGGCTGGTGCTGTGGCGGCACGGGCAGACCGTTTGGAACTTCGAGGACCGCTTCCAGGGCCAGACGGACATCCCGCTCAACGAGACCGGGGTGAGCCAGGCCGAGCGGGCCGCCCGGCTGCTGGCCGCGCTGCAGCCCGACGCCATCTTCTGCTCCGACCTGGGCCGCGCGGCCGCGACCGCGGCGCCGCTGGCCCGGATCACCGGGCTGCCGGTCACCGTGGAGAAGGACCTGCGTGAGCGGCACGGCGGTGTCTGGGAGGGCCTGACCGGCCCGGAGATCCGTGCGCGTTACCCGGCCGAGTTCCAGACCTGGTCCCCGCCCGACGGGGAGACCACCGCCGTCGTCGCGGACCGGGTATGCAATGCGCTGACGCGGATCGCGGACAGCCTGCCCCCGGGGTCGCTGGCCGTGATCGTCAGCCACGGCGCGGCGATCCGGCTCGGCATGTCCAAGTTCCTGGGGCTGCCCGAGGATCTGTGGGACACCCTCGGCCCGCTGTCGAACTGTTCCTGGTCCATGCTCGGCCAGCGTCGCAGTCACTGGCGGCTGCTGGAGCACAACGCCGGCAACCTGCCCGAGCCGGTCCTGTCCGACGACCGCTGAGTTTCCCGGGGCTGGCCGGTACATACCGGTGAGCGTCCCGGGATAAGGGTCCCGGGGGCCGGTACCGGACCGGAGGACACCGTGCGAACCAGCGGAAGCGACCATTCGTCCAAACAGCACTGGGTGCTGGCCCTGACGTCGGTGGCGGCGCTGATGGTCGGGCTGGACATCTTGGTGGTGACGACCGCGCTGACCACCATCCGGCTGCACCTGGGCTCCTCGATCACCGAACTCGAATGGATCGTCAACGCCTACACGCTCAGCTTCGCCGTGCTGCTGATGACCGCCTCGGCGCTGGGCGACCGGTTCGGCCGCCGGCGGCTGTTCCTGCTCGGCCTGGGGCTGTTCACGGCGATGTCGGCGGTGTGCGCGCTGGCCCCGTCCATCGGCTGGCTGATCGTGGCCCGCGCGGTGCAGGGGGCCGGCTCGGCAATGATCATGCCGCAGGCCATGGCCCTGCTGTCCGGCGCGTACCCGCCGCACCGGCGGGCGAAGGCGCTGGGGATCTTCAGCGGCGTGGTCGGCCTGGCCATCCTGGGCGGCCCGATGATCGGCGGCGCGGTCGTGCAGGGCCTGGCCTGGCCGTGGATCTTCTGGCTGAACGTCCCGATCGGCCTGATCGTCATCCCGCTGGCCGCCCGGCGGATCGACGAGAGCCGGGGGAGCCAGGCCCGGCTGGACTATGGGGGCGTTGTGCTCATCACCGGGGCCGCGCTGGGCCTGGTCTGGGCGCTCGTCCGGGGCAAAGCGGCCGGCTGGGGGAGTCCCGAGATCACCGGCGCGCTGGCCGGCGGGGCGGTCCTGCTGGCCGGGTTCCTGGCCTGGGAACGCCGGGCCCAGGATCCGATGCTGCCCTTGCGGCTTTTCCGGTCCCGCGCCTTCACGGCGGGAAACGCGGCCGGGTTCGGCCTGTTCGCGTCGATCTTCGGCACCGCGTTCTTCCTGGCCCAGTTCCTGCAGACGACCTGGCACTACGGGCCGCTGGGGGCCGGCGTCCGGCTGATCCCGTGGACCGTCACCCTGTCCCTGGTCGCCCCGGTGGCCGGGGCCTGGGCGGGCCGGATCGGGGAGCGCCCGCTCATCGTGGGCGGCCTGGTCCTGCAGGCGGCCGGGTTCGCCGGCACCGCGCTGGCCGTCCGGGCCGGTCTCGGCTACCCTGCGCTGATCGGGCCGCTGGCGCTGGCCGGGTGCGGGGCGTCGATGGCCATGCCCGCCGCGCAGAGTTGCGTGCTGGGAGCGGTTCCGCCCGCCGACCTGGGCAAGGCCGCGGGCACCTTCAACACGCTGCGCCAGCTCGGCGGGACGTTCGGTATCGCGATCCTGGCCGCGGTATTCACTGGGACCGGGAACTACGCCTCCGCCCAGGCGTTCAGCCGCGGCTTCGTCGCCACCGCCTTCGTCGCGGCCGGCTTCTCGGTCGCGGGCGCGCTGGCCGGCTCGGCGATCCCCGCCCATGCCTCCGCCTCGAATCTGCCCGCCCCTCGCCACGAGCTCATTCGCCAGCCATGAACCTGGACCAGACCAGCCATGAACCTGGACCAGAAATGACAGAGACTCTAGACATGCAGCCGGAGGAGTTCGTGCGGCAGACGGATCCGTTCCGCCGCGAGCTGCTCGGGCACTGCTACCGCATGCTGGGCTCGGTGCACGACGCCGAAGACCTGGTCCAGGAGACGATGCTGCGCGCCTGGCGCTCCTACCCCGAGTTCGACCCGGAGCGCGCGTCGATGCGGACGTGGCTGCACCGCATCGCCACCAACGCCTGCCTGAACGCCCTGGACAGCCGCAGTCGGCGGCCGCTGCCCTCCGACCTGACCGGCCCCGGCGACCTGGCCGAGGCACCGCGGCGCCCGGTGGGCCGGCACGCGGAGATCGCCTGGCTGCAGCCATTTCCCGACGCTCTGCTCGGATCGGACGCCCTCGGCACCGACGCGGGCGGGACCGCCGACCCGGCGGCGGTCGTCGCGGCCCGGGACAGCATCCGGCTGGCGTTCGTGGCCGCCCTGCAGCACCTGCCGGCCCGGCAGCGGGCCGTACTGATCCTGCGCGACGTGCTGGCCTGGCGCGCCGCCGAGGTCGCCGATCTGCTGGAGATCACCGCCGCGGCGGTCAACAGCGCGCTGCAGCGCGCCCGGGCCCAGCTGCAGGAGGCCGCGCCCAGCCAGGAGCACCCCGCGCGCCCGGCGGACCGGGCTCAGCGGGAGATGGCCGACCGGTACGTGGCGGCGTTCGTGCAGGCCGACATCGACACGCTCACCCGGCTGCTGGCCGACGAGGTGGTGCTGGAGATGCCGCCGTTCCTGATCTGGTTCCGCGGCCGGGACGGCGTCGCCGCTTTCCTCGCCGCCCGGGCCCTCGCCGCCCCCGACCGGTGGCGCGTCCTCCCGGTCGGGGCCAACGGGCAGCCCGCGGTCGGCGCTTACCTGCGCCAGCCGGACGGCCGCCATCACGCGCACTCGGTGCAGGTGTTCAGCGCGGGTGCCGCCGGGGTGACGTGGATCGCCGCGTTCGCCGAACCGGGCCTGTTCCCCACCTTCGGCCTGCCGCTGGTGTATCCCGGCTAAGCGGCCGGCAGGCAGCGGACGCCCTCGATGTCGCCGGACAGCACCGCGGACCCGGCCGAGTACGGGATCACGACCGTGCTGCCCCGCCGGATCAGCAGCGACGACCCGTCGTCGGTGGCCAGGTGGCCGCTGCCCGCGGTGACCACCAGCACGCTGTAGCTGTGCGACAGGTGCCGGCTGACCTGGGTGTCGACCCGCTCGGCGACGAAGAACGCGCCGGCTTCGTCGGGCAGCAGTGAGCCGATGCCGCTGTTCAGCGAGCGGCCGTGCAGCTCCTTCAGCCGGTCCGGCGGGCACGCGCGGCGGTCGATGCAGGCCAGCGCCTCGTCCAGCGGCAAGCCGAGCGTCGCCTCACCTTCGGGCAGCGAGAAGGTACTCCACTCCAGCATGATCGACAGGTCGGCGGGCTCCTGCAGCTCGACAACCAGGATGCCGGCGCTGATGGCGTGCGGGGTCCCGGCCGGGCACAGCACGGTGTCGCCGGCGCTCACCGGCACCCGGTTGGTCACGGCCAGCATCGCGTCGATGTCCTGGTCGCGAGCCCATCCGGCCAGCTCGGCCGCTTCCACGTCGCGGCTGAAACCGAGGTACACTGCCGCGTCCGGCTCGGCCTCCAGCACCACCCACGCCTCGGTCTTGCCGTGCGGGCTGGCCAGGTGCTCGGCGGCGAAGCTGCGATCGGGGTGCACGTGGACCGGCAGCCGCTGTCCGGCGTCGAGCAGCTTGACCAGCAGGCCCGTGTCGCTGCCGTACTTGGCCACGTGCGCGGCGCCCAGCCACGCTGACGGGTCACTGGCCACCGCCTCCGCCAGCAGGGTTCCGTCCGGCAGCCGGGTCATCCCGTCGGTCTGCGAGCCGAACCGGGCCGTGACCGAGGCGATCCAGTCTTCGGGCCGGTCCTCGTGCCCGGTGGTTCCGCGCAGCCGGTCGATGCGGCCGTCACCGCGGTAGAACATGGCCGGCATGTTCGGCCCAAGCACGATCGGCTGCACGACTGACCTCCCGGGAATCACGACGCCCCCCGAAACCATAACCGGGGACGGGCCCTGGCGGCGAGAGCGGCCCGCGGGGGGTACACCTAGATACACCAGATTTCGGGGATTCAGGGTCACTGCGGTGACCGTGGGCCGTCGGCCAGACTGACGGCACGCGGTGACCGGCGAAGGAGATCCGTCATGAGCGACACAGCGATGATCCCGGACAGCCAGGCGCAGCGGGGCACCCCGGGCGCTATGAAGTGGGGTATCGGCGGGGGCATCATCGCCGGCAGCCGCGGGCTGACCTTGGCGGGGCTGATGCTGGCCGGGCTGTTCTTGCTGCTCGTCCCGCTGATGGCGGTCTTCCTCGCCGCGGTCGGCGCCGGTGTCGTGATCGTGGGCAACGGGGCGCCCAGGGATCACCGGATCGTGCTCGGCCTGGCCCTGCTGGCCGCCGGGCTGTTCGTCGTGCGGTTCCTCGTCCCCGCTGCGCTGCTGGCCAGCCGCCGGCTGGCCAACCTCACCCGGCGGCTGGCCGGGGAGTGGTCCGGGGTGGAGATCGCCGTGCCGTACCAGCCGCCGCCGAGCTCCAGCAGCGCGAAGCTCCCGTTCCGGTCCCGGCTGCTCTGGCTGGTCAGCGACCCGGCCACCTGGCGGGACCTGCTGTGGATGACGGTCAACGCGACCGCGGGCTGGGCCATCGCGCTGCTGCCCGCGGTCCTGGCCGGGATCGGGCTGATCGAGTTCATCTACCCCGCCACGCAGCCCAACATGGGCGCGCGACTCGGTAACAGCCGCGCCGCGCTGCTCGCCATCGGCATCGCCTTCGTGCTGGCCGGGGCGGCGTCGGCGCAGTGGCTGCTGCGGGCCTACTTTGGACTCGCCCGCTCGATGCTCGCGCCGACCGGCCAGGCCGAGCTGGCGCTGCGGGTGCACCACCTGGCCCAGACCCGGTCCGAAACGCTGGACAGCGGCGCGGCCGAGATCCGCCGGATCGAGCGGGATCTGCACGACGGGGCGCAGGCCCGCCTGGTGGCCATGGGCATGACGCTGGGCGCGGCCGAGGAGCTGATCGACTCGAACCCGGCTGCGGCCCGCGCGCTGCTGGCTGAGGCGCGCGAGGCGTCCGCCAGGGCCCTGGCCGAGCTGCGCGCCCTGGTCCGCGGCGTCCACCCGCCGGTGCTGGCCGACCGCGGCCTGGCCGACGCGGTGCGTGCGCTGGCCCTGGACAGCGGGCTGAACGTGGACGTGACGGCCGGCCTGCCCGGCCGCCCGCAAGCCCCGGTGGAGTCGGCAGCCTACTTCGCCGTCTCCGAACTGCTGGCCAACGTGTCCAAGCACGCGAACGCCCGGCAGACCTGGATCGACGTGCGGCACGAGCGCGGCATGCTGCGGGTGGACGTCACCGATGACGGGCACGGTGGCGCGGATCCCGGGCGGGGCAGCGGCCTGCACGGCATCGAGCGACGGCTGGCCGCCTTCGACGGGATACTGGCCCTGAACAGCCCGCCTGGCGGCCCGACCGTGGCGACGATGGAGATCCCGTGCGCGTTGTCATCGCCGAAGACCTCTTCCTACTGAGAGATGGCCTGACCCGGCTGCTGGAGGCGCACGGCCTGGAGGTCACCGCCGCCGTGGACAACGGCACGGACCTGCTGGCCGTGCTGACCGCAGGGCCGCCCGACGTGCCCGACGTGGCCGTGGTCGACGTCCGGCTGCCGCCGACGTTCACCGACGAGGGCCTCCGGGCCGCGCTGGCCGCCCGCCGCGCGGTGCCCGGCCTGCCGGTTCTGGTGCTTTCGCAGTACGTCGAGCAGTTGTACGCCCGCGAACTGCTGGCCTGCGGCGACGGCGGCATCGGTTACCTGCTCAAGGACCGGGTGTTCGACAGCGCCCAGTTCGTCGACGCGGTACGGCGGGTCGCCGCAGGCGGGACCGCGATGGATCCCGAGGTGATCGCCCGCTTGCTGGCCCGCAATTCCGGCGACGGCGCGATCTCCGGGCTCAGCCCGCGCGAGCGTGAGGTGCTCGCCCTGATGGCGGAGGGGCGCTCCAATGCCGCCATCGCCCAGCGGCTGTTCGTGACCGAGCGCGCTGTGGCCAAGCACACCGCGTCGATCTTCCTGAAGCTTGGCCTGCAGCCTTCGGACGACGACAATCGCCGCGTTCTCGCCGTCCTCGCCTTTCTGGGCCGTTGAGGGCATAACGGCCTTCGGCCGGCGGTTACGCCGAACCGGAAGGGAGATGTCATGCCGAAGGCAGTACGGTTCGACGAGTACGGCGGGCTCGACGTCCTGAAGGTCGCCGACGTGCCGCAGCCAGTTCCGGACGAAGGCCAGGTGCTGGTCCGGGTCAAGGCGGCAGGGATCAACCCGGGCGAGACCAAGATCCGCGAGGGCTTGCTGCACGCCAGGTTCCCGGCCACGTTCCCGTCCGGCGAGGGCAGTGACCTGGCCGGGATCGTCGCCGCGACCGGTCCGGGCGTGACCGGATTCTCAGCCGGCGACGAAGTGATCGGCTTTACCAACAACCGGGCCAGTCACGCCCAGTACGTCCTGGCCGACGCGGAAAACCTGACCCCCAGGCCGGCCGGTGTGTCCTGGGCGGTGGCCGGTTCCCTGTTCGTGACCGGGGCCACGGCCTACGCTGCGGTGCGGGCGGTGGCGCTGACCGACGGTGACACGGTAGTCGTCTCGGGCGCGGCCGGCGGGGTCGGCTCGATCGCGGTCCAGCTGGCCAAGCGGGCCGGGGCCACGGTCATCGGGCTGGCCAGCGAGGCCAACCACGAGTGGCTCCGCAGTCACGGGGTGATCCCAGTGACCTACGGCGACGGGGTGGCCGACCGGATCCGGCAGGCCGCCGGCACCGTGGACGCGTTCGTCGACACGTTCGGCGGCGACTACGTGCAGATCGCGCTCGATCTCGGGATCGAGCCGTCCCGCATCGATACGATCGCCAACTTCGAGGCGGTCGAGAAGTACGGGGTCAAGGGCGACGGCAGTGCCGTGGGCGCCAGCGCCGGTGTGCTCGCCGTGCTCGCCTGGCTGGTCGCGGCGGGAGAGCTGGAGGTTCCCATCGCGGGCGCCTACCCGCTGGACCTGGTGCAGGACGCCTACCGCCAGCTCGAGCAGGGCCACCTCCGCGGGAAGGTCGTCCTGCTGCCCTGAGCTGCCCGCCCGATCTAACCCGCTCCGCCCTCAGCGGCCGGTTCCGCCGTCAGGGTCATCGCGGCGGACCGGAGCCGGCCGGCGAGGACCGGGCCCATCGCCGTCGCCGGCGTGAGCACCCCACCCCGCCGGGGCAGCCGGTCGGGGTCCAGGGCCAGGCACAGCGCGCTCTCGCCGAACATCACCGCGGTGGCCTGGTACCCGGGATCACCGCGCCCCGCGACCTCGGCCACGTAGTGCTGGCCAGCCGAGGTGCGGGCGTGGATCCGCATGCGGAAGTAGCCATTGCGCCGGGTCTTCTCGCTCGGTCCCTCACCCGGATCGGGCAGTACCCGGCTTAGCAGCCGCCGGGACGGCCGGAAGGCCAGCCCGGCGGCCAGCGCGCCCAGCCCGGCCGTGAACGTGCTGGCCCGCACCGACCCGGCGGGCCCCGGGCCGAACCCCGTCACCTCCTGGTAGCGGAACCGGCGCCCGTAGGCCCAGTCCTGCAGGGCGTTGCTCCGCCGGACCACCCGGGTGTTGATGCTGGCCATGATGAACGGCCCGACCCAGCTGCCCACGCTGTCGTCGTAACGGACCCGGGTCAGGTCCCGTTCCCGGCCGAGCTGTGGTTCTGCGCTGCGATCCGGGCTGAGGGCGTACGGATCCGCCGCGATCCGGCGCCGCTGGGGGTTGGCGCGTACCTCGTCGACCTGGGCGATGACCGAAGCCAGCGTCCCCCCGCTGAATCCGCCCCGCAGCGCCGTCACGACCAGCGTCGTGTCTTCCAGGTCCCCGTCGCCCGCCGCGCTGACCGCCTCGTGCAGCGTCAGCACGCCCAGGTCGGACGGGATGGAGTCGAATCCGCAGCTGTGCACGATGCGGGCGCCGGTGCGCGCGGCGACGTCGTGGTAGCGGTTAATGCTCTCCCGCTCGAACAGCACCTCGCCGGACAGGTCGGCGTAGTCCGTGCCCGCGTCCGCGCATGCCGCCACCAGGGCCAGTCCTTGCGGCCAGTAGGGGCCCACGGTGGTGGCCACGACCCGCGCAGAGCGGGCCAACGCGGCCAGGGAGGCCGGGTCGGCTGAATCGGCAACCAGCAGCGGCCAGTCCTTGGCCGTGTCGCCCAGCCCGGCGCGGACCTTCTCCAGGCGCGCCGCGGACCGTCCGGCGAGCCCGATGCGGGTCCCGTTCGGTGCGTGTTCGGCCAGGTAGGCGGCGACCAGCCGCCCGGCGAAACCCGTGGCGCCGAACACGGCGACGTCGAGCTCACGGTCGGAATCCATCCGCCCATCTTATGAAGCAGGCGGCTCCAGCAGGCTGAGCGAGAGCCGGTTGTACTCGTGCGGTTGCCCCAGCTCTGGCGGCTACAGCCGCCGCCTCGCGGTGGGCCAGGACATCGGCACCCCCGGCTTCGAGCGCGCCCTGCATGCCCTCGCCGGCATGCCAGTCAGGCCGGCAGTTCCCAGTTAGGCCGGCAGCCCCAGCTCGGACCGCCGGGCCGGCAAGGGGATCGGCGTGTCTGTGTTCGAACCTGGCTTCGTGCCAGGCGCCAGGCTAGGCCGGGAACAGAGCCCGGTCCGGCCTGCCGTCCAGGGGACGCACGTACATCTCGCTCGAGCCGGAGGGACCAAAGCCCCTGTCGGCTTCGCCTGCCGCAGCCAGACTGCTGATAAGCGATGCCCTCTCATCCTGCGGCGGGCCGTCGCGGA
>Ga0302220_10001254_pt1 | contig 19888 bp, 19 predicted proteins | sample II_Palsa_E1_3_FD_194572 | JGI IMG/M metagenome (GOLD analysis project Ga0302220, IMG submission 194572) | Peat permafrost microbial communities from Stordalen Mire near Abisko, Sweden - II_Palsa_E1_3 | ecosystem: Environmental > Terrestrial > Soil > Palsa > Peat permafrost | place: Sweden...
CATAATGGAGTCGTTGAGCGCAACCTGCGACAGCGTGAAATACGGATCGCCCTTGCAAAGCTGTGACCAGACAAACACCATCGCCGTGCAAGGAGCCGCCGCCAGTAGGATCAGGCCAGCGATATAGCTGTCGAGCTGGCTAACGGGTAGCCATGGCGCAAATACATGCCGGACGAAAATCCAGCCGAGCAATGCCATCGAAAACGGTTTGACGAACCAATTTACGAACAGCGTTACGCCGATGCCGCGCCACTGGCTTTTAACCTGCGTGATCGCGGCAAAATCGATCTTGACCAGCATTGGGATAATCATCACCCAGATCAGTACGCCGACCGGGAGATTAACCTGAGCCACTTCCATGTGACCGATAGCCTGAAAGAGCTGGGGGAGCATCTGCCCGAAGAGGATGCCGCCAATGATGCAGAGGGCGACCCAGACCGTCAGGTAGCGCTCGAAAAAGCCGATGGCGGGCCGTGCTCCTCCGACTGCTGCATCAGTGCTGCTCATTCGATTCCTCGGCAGGCTGCTCCCCGATCGCGCGGATTTCGCGCTGGATCGCGTTCCCGTCAAGCACGTGCAGCGGCAGGTTCACGAACTGGCTCACGCGGCTCATGATTTGCCGATAGACCTTGCTGAATATCTCGCGTTTGTCGTCATCGCTACCTTCGAAAGCTGCCGGGTCTTCAAAACCCCAGTGCGCAGTCATCGGTTTGCCCGGCCAAATAGGGCAAACTTCCCCCGTGGCCTGGTCACAGACCGTGATAACGAAATCCATATGCGGCGCGTTCGGCGTCGCGAATTCATCCCAGCTCTTACAGCGCAACTGAGACGTGTCGTAGCCTATGGCTTCGCATCGTTCGATTGCGAACGGATTGACCGCACCTGAGGGATGGCTGCCGGCGCTGTACGCGCGAAACTTGCCCTTTCCCAGCACGTTGAACAATGCCTCAGTCATGATGCTGCGCGAGCTGTTGCCTGTGCACAGGACGAGAATCGAATAGGGTTTGTCGCTCACGTGCAGCTCCTGGCGGAGCCAGTTGGCGTACAGCATGCGGCTGACGGTTGCGATTGCTCGTGCGACTGACCATAGACGGGCGCGGCGTCAAGCGTTCGGAACGTTTCCCAAGCGACGCCTTGCGGATCAATCGTCCATGACTTATTTGATCGGGCGTAGCAGCAAGTGGTATCTGTTTGCGTCTGGACCGGCAGTTCCGCGGCAGCGAAGCGTGCATTCATTTCGACGAGCTCCGCATCGGTTTCAACCTGAATGCCGATGTGATCGACGCCTGGCTTCGCGCCACGCTGCGAAATCGCAAAATTTACTGCCGGATCGGTCAACTCCCATTTACAGTAATCGCTCTTGAGCACCATGGGCTCAACGTTGCCGAACATGGCGCTGTAGAACCGAATACTGTCATTCAGGTCTTCGACCGCGATATGGATGTGCATGCGCTTCATGGCGTATCTCCGCAGCAGTTGGGAAGATCGCTCGCGGCACAAGTTGCGCCGGCGCAGCAGTTCTCCGTCAAAAATCCGATCAAACCTGTCATCGCGTCGAAGTTCGCCGTGTAGATGACGAAGCGCCCTTCCTGTCTTGGCTTCACCAGCGCAGCGTGTGACAAGTCCTTGAGGTGGAATGACAGGCTGGAAGGAGAAATTCCTAGTCGTTGCGCGATTTCGCCGGCAGCCATACCCTCCGGGCCAGCGACAACGAGCGCGCGGAAAATCGCAAGGCGCGAGTCATGGGCGAGCGCGCTCAGGACGCGTACTACAAGGTTTGAGTCCATGACCAAAACAATATACGGAAAGATTCAATATTTCAAGTATTATCGAAATATAGTTATTTTTCGCGCTCACATGAAGCCGCGATAGTTGGAGAGAGTCCCCAGCGGCGGCTTTCAGATAGAGGACAGTCGAGCAGCAGACGAGTACGTCGCCTTTGGGTTCTGGCTACTCTCAATCGCAGCCAGTGAAAGACGAGCTACTGCCGTTGATGAAACTCCTTCATCAAGTAGTCCACCAGCCGCCTCGCGGCCGGCTCTTCCTCTTCACCCGCGCGACGCAGAAACAATACCTGCGACATAGCCTTATTACGCTTGAGCGGCACATAGCTGACTTTATCGTTCTCGGCACGGCGCAACGTTCCCGGTACCAACGCGATCCCCATGCCGAATCCGATCATGGTCACCACCGTCTGCCATAGCCGCGCCTCGTGACGGATCAACGGACTAAACCCCGCTTCCACGCACAACGCAATGATGAGATCGTGATAGTGGGGTGAAACTGTGCGCGGAAACAAAATAAACCGTTCGTCTTCAAGCGCGCGCAAATCGATGCTTTTGCTCCGTGCGAGCGGGTGAGACGCCGGCAAGCAACACACAAACGGCTCGGAAAACAGCGACGTCGAGACAACCTCGTCGGGAAACTTCCCCCAATACGCAAATCCCATATCGATCTGCATGCGTTGAATCGCCTTGACCTGTTCATTGGTATTCATTTCCGTCAGCACGATTTCCACGCACGGATAGTCGGTTTCGAAACGCTCCACGGCTTGCGGCAAACCACAATGGAGCATCGAGTTCACGAAGCCCACCCGCAACCGGCCAGCGCGCCCGTGCGCGGACCCAACCACTAGCCGCTCGGCGTCCGCCGCCTGTTGCAGCAGCTTGCGTGCCTCGTCCAGCAGCACCTGCCCGGCATTCGTGAGCGAAACGGATTTGTTGGTCCGGTTCAACAGCGTCACGCCCAGTTGCTCCTCGAACTTACGGATGTCGAAGCTGAGGGCCGGCTGCGAAATGAACAGCCGCTTTGCTGCCCGGCCGAAGTGCAGCTCCTCCGCGACCGAAACGAAATACCGCAATTGTTTGAGATCCATGGATGTCTCCCCGATGCCAAGCGGCCGGAACGATAACGAACGTCTATCGTACTAGAGAAATTCTGTATTAGACGGTTATCGTTGCATTCCCCTATGCTCGGTTCAAAGATAGAAAGGAGACAAGCAAATGGGTTACACGGAGCGCAAGCCGTCCGCCGGCTTTTTGAACATCCCCGACAGCCGCGGTATCAACTTCTTCGACAGCGATCCGAGTCTGGGCCCTCTGTTGAACCTTTATCTAGGCGAAACCGGCTATAACGCGATCAAAGCGGACCTGGTCGCGCTCGGTCAACGTGCTTCGGATGAACTCGATACCTGGGCGCTCTCGGCCGACAAACATCCGCCCGAACTCAGCATGCGTACGCGCCGCGGCGAAGCCTTGCAGAGCATCGTCAAGCATCCGGACTACGTGGCGCTCGAGCGCGTCGCCTATGCGGAATTGGGGCTCGCGTCGATGAGCCATGGCGAGGCCGCGCCACCGCCGCTGGTTAAATATGCACTGACCTTTCTTTTTGTCCAGGCCGAATTCGGCCTGTGCTGCCCGGTCAGCATGACGGACTCGCTCACCCGGACGCTACGCAAATTCGGCTCGCCTGAGCTGGTCAAGCGCTTCTTGCCGTCGCTGGTATCGCGCGATTTCGACACGCTGTTTCAAGGCGCGATGTTCATGACCGAACAAGCCGCGGGCTCCGACGTGGCGCGCGTCGAGACACGCGCGGTGCGTGAAGTCGGGCTCGACGGCGAACCGATCTGGCGCCTTTTCGGCGACAAATGGTTTTGCTCCAATGCCGACGCGGACTTGGCAATGGTGCTTGCCCGCCCCGACGAAGCACCGGCCGGTATCAACGGACTCGCGCTGTTCCTGCTGCCCAAGACCCTCGCAGACGGCTCGCGCAATTCATACAGCATCGTGCGCCTGAAGGACAAGCTAGGTAGCCGCTCGATGGCCAGCGGCGAAATCGTCCTCGAAGGCGCGCAGGCCTTTCTGATCGGCGAGATCGGGCGAGGTTTTCATCAGATGTCGGACATGATCAATATGTCGCGACTATCCAACGGCGTGCGCGCGGCGGGTTTGATGCGGCGCGCAGTTACCGAGGCGTTGCACGTTGCGCGCAATCGCGAGGCGTTCGGGCGCAAGCTGATCGACATGCCACTGATGCAACGTCAGTTGCTGAAGATGATCGTGCCGGCCGAACAGGCGCGCTCGATGTTCATGCAGATTGCCCTGTGTCTTGCCGCCGCCGATGCAGGCGACGAACAGGCTGCAAAACGTGTGCGCATCCTTACCCCGCTCATCAAGTTCCGCGCTTGCCGTGATGCACGCCGCGTGACCGGAGACGCCATGGAAGTCCGCGGCGGCACAGGGTATATCGAGGAGTGGAGCGACGCCCGGCTGGTACGCGACGCACATCTCGGCTCCATCTGGGAGGGAACCAGCAATATCGTTGCACTCGATATCGCTCGGGCAGTGCAACGCGCCGGCGCGCTGGAGCCGTTGTGCGATCACCTGCTCGGCCTGCTCGAAGAAGCGGCGCTGCCATCGAGCAGTAAAGCGCTTTTGCGCAAGGTCCTCGGGCGGGCGGCCGAAGCGCTGACCCAGGCGGCAAAAAATCAGCAGGACGAGCTCGTGCGGCAAGCGGGTAGTGCGCTTTATCACGCCACGTCGGCTATCTTCATGGCGCATGAAGCTGGGCGTCTGGCCCCCGATTTCCGTCGTCTTGCCTTGAGCCATCTGGTGCTACGACACAAACTGCTGCCGGTTGATCCGCTTGCATTGCAAGCCGACGGCAAGCACGCGGAAATTTACGCTGCGCTCGTGCATGAACGCGCAGTGACTTTAGCCGACGCGCTGCAACTATTGCCACAGTAGTAGGGCGCAAGCCAAGCACAAGCCAAGCACCAGCTGGACACCAACGAAGGCACGATGCATATGACGAATTCAAACGGCGCGCTTGCCGGTATCAAAGTGATAGACCTGAGCCGAGTGCTCGGCGGGCCCTACTGCACCCAGGCACTTGCCGATCATGGCGCGGAAGTGATCAAGCTGGAACCGCCCGACGGCGATGAAACACGTGGCTGGGGGCCGCCATTTATCGAAGAGACCGCAGCGTACTTCGTCGGCGTGAATCGCAACAAGCAAGGCATCGCGATCGACCTTTCCCGCGAAGAGGGGCGCGCGCTGCTCTGGCGCCTGCTCGAAGATGCCGACGTGCTCGTGGAAAATTTCAAACCGGGCACGCTGGCGCGTTGGGGCATGGACTACGAGCGCGATTTGCGGAGCCGGTTTCCAAAACTCATCCACTGCGCGATCTCTGGCTTCGGCGCCGATGGCCCGCTTGGCGGATTGCCCGGGTACGATGCCGCGATCCAGGCCATGACCGGGCTCATGAGCGTGAACGGGGAAGCGGATCGCGGGCCTTTGCGCGTCGGCTTGCCTATCGTCGATATGGTGACCGGCCTGAACGCGGTGGCCGGCATTTTGCTGGCCCTGGCCGAACGTAGCAAAAGCGGGCGGGGTCAATCGGTGGATATCGCGCTCTATGATTGCGGCGTGTCGTTACTGCATCCGCATCTGCCGAATTACTTGGCTTCCGGCAAGACACCGGTGCGTAGCGGGAACGCGCATCCGAATATCGCCCCCTACGACAGCTATCGCACGGCGACGGTGCCGATCTTCCTGGCCGTGGGCAACGATCGGCAATTCGCGAAGTTGTGTAGCTATCTCGACGCCCCACACCTCGCGCAGGATCCGCGTTTCATCGATAATCGCAGCCGTTGCGCGCATCGCCCGGAGCTCAAGCTAGCGATCGAAGCCTTGCTCGCTTCGCATGATTGCGCACGGGTCGCGCAGGAACTGATCCAGGCCGGTGTGCCGTGTGGGCCGGTTCAGACCGTCGACACGGTTGCACATCATCCCCACACACAGCATCGCAAGATGATGGTGCAAATCGGGGAGTATCGCGGCACCGGTTCGCCGATCAAGCTTTCACGCACGCCGCCGACGTACCGTACTGCCCCGCCGGCTCTTGGCGCCGATACGCGGACGGTGCTCGCTACGCTGGGCATCGATGCGCGTACCCAGGATAGGCTTTTCGAGGCGGGGGTACTGAAAGGCTAGGCGGCATATACAGGTGCATAGAGGTGAACTGCGGGTGAAGTGTAAGTGAAGTGTAGGTGAACAAGCGCAATTCAAACCGGCGCACGGCCCGCAGAGGCTGCGCCGCTCATCGGAAATACCACGAAGACAGGAGACAACGATGGATTTTCAACAGTCCGAAACAAAGTCAGGCCACGAGCCGGCCCGTCAGCCGACCCGAGCTGCGATCGCAGCATTCATTGGCACCACGATCGAGTGGTACGACTTTTATATCTACGCTACGGCGTCCGCGCTGATTTTCGGCAGACTCTTCTTTCCGGTGAGCGATCCGTTTTTCAGCACGCTGGCTTCGTTCGGTACCTTCGCCGTCGGATTCTTCGCGCGTCCATTCGGAGGCTTGGTGTTCGGCCATTTTGGCGACCGCATAGGCCGCAAAAAGGTTTTGGTCGCGACGCTGGCGATTATGGGCGCGGGCACGGTCTGCATCGGCTTTCTGCCCACCTATGGACAAGTGGGGATGATTGCGCCGATCTTGTTGGTCGCGTTGCGCGTTGTCCAGGGGCTGGCACTTGGCGGCGAGTGGGCGGTGCCGTGTTGATGGCGGGCGAGCATGCACCGAAAGCGCGTCGCACGTTCTTCGCGTCGTTCGCCCAACTGGGCAGCCCGGCGGGATTGATCCTGTCGCTGCTGGCGTTTCGCACGGTGTCGGCAATGGATAAAGCGACATTCCTCGACTGGGGATGGCGGCTGCCGTTCCTCGCCAGTGCGCTGCTGCTGATTGTCGGTATCCTGATCCGCTCCGGGGTGGCCGAGTCGCCCGAATTCGAAACCATGAAAGCACGGAAGCTCACCGCGAGGTTGCCGATCGCGGAAGTGGTGCGCAGCGCATGGCGCACTGTGCTGCTCTGTCTGGGCGCAAACGTGATCGGCGTCGCGGGGGCCTGGTTCGTGAACACCTTCATGCTGAACTACACGACGCAGACACTCGGTTTCGACCGCACGCTGATTCTCAACTGCCTGTTTGTCGTGGCCTTCATCCAGTTGGGAACGCAGCTCACGGCAGGGTGGGTTGCACAACGACTTGGCGCGGCTAAATTTCTCAAGTGCGCTGCTGCGCTTGCAATGCTGTCGCCGTACCCGATGTTTGTACTGGTCTCCAGCGGACAGCCGGTGGCCATCGTCGTAGGCGTTGCGCTGGCGGTCATGTGCATGTCGAGTTCGTACGCCGTAATGGCCGGCTTTATGACGGACGTGTTCGCGGTGCGAGTGCGTTATTCCGCGATCTCGCTGGCGTATCAGTCATGCGCTGCTTTGGCCGGAGGGCTGACGCCGTTGATTGGAACGGTTCTTGCGTATCGCTATCCGGGTCAATGGTGGCCGCTTGCTGTGTTCTATAGCGCGCTCGCGGCGATTTCGCTGATATGCATCGTGAGGCTCGACCGCAAGCGCAACGCCGTGTCTCGCACATCGGATGCGGTGCTCGTCGAATCGTAAATGCCGATTGACATTGGAGCGCAACCGCGAAAGCGGCGCGCCCGAATCCGATTTGCACCTGACGCGGGCTTGGCGGGAAAAGCTATTTCCGCCAAGTGCCTAGGATGCATTCGGCATTGTTATGCACAGCTCTATCAACATAAAGTGTGGATAACTTCGAGCGGTATTGGCGTGAGGATCGGCAACGAGAGCGACATAAACATCGGTATCGACAAAATTAAGTCAAGCCGACGTTGCATATACCGCTCGCTTCGGCGCGTGGCGGCGTATTACGCGGCTCGTGCTGCCGCGGCGATATCCAGAGACCGTAGCCGTAAGTCCGGATCGAAGACGTCGCACACCAGCATGAACTCGTCGGCATCGGTGGCGCGCGCCAACGCAGCAAAACCCTCGCGCACCGCGTCGGGGCCACCGATCACGCCTGCCGCAAGAAACTCGTTGACGGCAGTGCGCTCATCGGGCGGTAGCTTGTCCATGAAACCCTCGATTGGCGGCTGCAGGCGCTTGCGGTTGCCGCGCATGATGCCGAGCACGCGCTGGTAGGTGCTGCTGGCGAGGTATTCGGCCTCTTCATCGGTGGGCGCGGCAATCAACGGTACGCCGATCATGACGTAGGGCTTCGCCAGCGTGGCCGAGGGGCGGAATTCACGGCGGTACAGATCGATGGCTTGCAACAGCAAGCGCGGCGCGAAGTGGGACGCGAATGTATAGGGTAGGCCCATTTGCGCCGCCAACCTCGCCGAGAACAGGCTCGAGCCGAGCAGCCAGATCGGCACCTCGGTGCCGGCGCCGGGCGTCGCGATCAGGCGTTGATGCGGCTGCGGCGCATCGAGCAAACGCTGCAGTTCCGCCACGTCGCGCGGGAAATCGTCTTCTGATTCGACCCGATCGCGGCGCAGCGCGCGCATGGTGGCCGGATCGGTGCCAGGGGCGCGGCCCAGCCCCAGGTCGATGCGGCCCGGGTAGATTTCCGCGAGCGTACCGAATGCCTCGGCAACGACGAGCGGCGCATGATTTGGCAACATGATGCCGCCCGAGCCGACTCGAATCGTTCGAGTGCCCCCTGCGACATGGCTGACGAGTACCGCCGTGGCGGAGCTTGCGATGCCCGGTATGTTGTGGTGCTCAGCCAGCCAGTATCGGGTGAAGCCCAGAGACTCGGCGTGCTGCGCTGTGCGCAGCGCCAGCGCGATGGCTTCGGCGACCGTGCCGCCCTCGCGCACAGCGACGAGGTCTAGCATGGAGAGGGCAATATCTTTGGGTGCTTTCATGGTGGCAATTTTGTTGGTTCCGACCCGCGAGCGGGTTTGGGGGTTATTTCGGGGGTTATATACGAACGCTATGCTGAAGCTTAAAGCGTTTTCACGGGGAGCGTGCGAGAAGGGGCCGTCATGAATGGGCGTAGCACGCCTGACGGCGAAGCATCACTGTGGTGGATTTTCAAAATCGCGATGTGAGCGTACGGGCAATGTGAATACGAAACGCACGATTCTCTTCCACTGGGACCCATCGCTGATATCTGATGCAGTCCGTGTGCCACAAACCGAAGCCTGAATCCATATATCGCAGGTGGTTGAGAAACGTACTCATTCGTTCGCGAAATACAGGGGGAGTCTTTGCCAATAACTTCGCTGCAAGCTCATCATATGCTTCGACTGCTTTGTCGTGTATTTTTAGAATCGCGACATACGAATCATGCAGAGTTCCACCGGAACGCATCTGATGGTACAAAATCAGATTCGTTTCTTTTTGTTTATTTTCGATATCCTTTGGCACGCCGACCAGATCATTTACAAAGCTGCAAATTCGTGCTGCCTGGTCGACTAGTTCTTTGTAGTCAGGGTCGGTGTGTATCTCATGAGGGACCTCAATACCGACAGCCCGTTCCAGAGGCAGGATATTTGGACGAATGCCTGATGTGACGGCGCGCAACTTGATAGCATCGGAGAAGCTGCGACTTGATATTCCATCGCTGCCTTTGCGGCGAACTATTTCTTCTTCTACTGCGTGTTTTGCCCATTCACTCATATTCGCAGCAAAGCGGATCCGCCATTCGCGCGAAGCACCCAACCGTTCATACTCGTCTCCAATGTGTTTAAATGCCAGCACATAGGGGTCATCTTTTCTTGCAGTGGGGACATCTTCTCCTGCAAGTGCCATTAAAGGCTCGGCGACGTCAGAATAGTCTGTAGCCACTTCCACACATTCATCATCCCAGAGCAGCCACATGGTGATGTACTTGCAATACATCAAGGCGTGCTCGTATGACGCCATCGAATGCGAATAGCCAGCATAGTGACGAGGTTCCATCGCCCGAAGATGAGCTCGCCGCTCCACGTTTTTGACAAGGCCGAGAGACTCCATCCAATCGATAGTCTCTTCCTCAATCGTGGAAGCAAACGGTGAAAGTTCCACAGGCGCGAACCAGTACTGTGGATAGGATACAGACAGAACGTGTGTCTTGACGTCTTCGGGAAGCGGTTCTTTCGAGCTATACACGGCCACATCGGATGTGCCGTTGGACGTCGAAGGCGATTCAGAAAGTAGTCCGAAACGCAATTTAAATGAGTCTTCGGGAAAAGGACAAACGGGTTGCCGCGCTGAAAAAGGCCGGCTACCTACGCGTATTCGAGGAAAAAGCCTCCAGCGGGCCACCGTGACGTATCGCTGGACCCGGCACGCCCATGCCAACGCTGGGGGCGTCATTGATGGATCGCTTACAGTCAATCTACAGGCACCAGGCGCAGCACCACTGGTCAATCCTATGCACACAAGAAAGGACGTCCTTGCAGAAGTCATGTGGTAACTTCGTCAGGATTGCCTCAGTTGGGTGACTTCACGGAGGATGCCATGTACGACGGAAGTTGTCTTTGCGGCCGAGTTCAATACAAGCTTCTGGCGCAGCCCGGAGACTTCGGGTACTGCCATTGCATAAGCTGCCGCAAAGCCAGCGGATCGGCTCATGCTGCCAACGCGCCTGTGTCTCGGAAAGAGTTCCGCTTGCTAAAGGGAGCGGATGTATTGCGTGAATTCGAATCGTCGCCAGGCATGTTTCGCGCCTTTTGCTCGAATTGCGGATCACCAATTTATGCATACCGTGTCGAACGCCCTGAGTTACTCGGAATCAGGCTAGGTACGCTAGATACGCCGCTTGAGAATCGAGCGCATGAACACAGGTTTGTCGCCGAGAAGGCGTCATGGCACCAAATCACGGACGATCTTCCTCAATACCTCGGCGCACATAAGCAAAACAAGTGAGTTCTCGTGCAACCGTCGCGCGACAAAGACACCTTCCCCTCCGAGCGCCCTTTCGAGCCATGGTTGTTACGTAAGCAGGAAGAATCCCAAATCCCCCGTTCTATTGCGTCAACCGACGTCAATAAGGATATGATTTTTACCATTCCGTACGCGTCTAGGTTTGACTCGAATGACATGAACTCAGAAGCCAAGCGCGTGAAATTTCCGTGGTGGGATGAAGAAATATTTTCACCCAATCTCCCGGCATGACAATGCGTTTGTCGTGGACGGATGGGCGATCCAACAACAACTGGTTAAGCGTTACGCTCGCTATCTGATAGTGCATCAGACGTGCAGTAATTCTCTCGGCCCACTGGAGAAGATGTCATGGCGCAAGCTGCGCAGTATTGTCTTGCGTCTCAGTGGAAAACGCTGGCATACCTAGGCTTCATGGTCCGCCTCTGGATAGGTGACGACGGTCAGTCAGTCGATTTATTGTCAAAATTTTGCTTGTCGATAACCCACCCATGTCCTCTTTGGCACTGAATTTCAGTGTGCAGGTAGTCCTTTACGATGGGATTTTCTCCCAACCGAATACAGGAATCGCCAGCTTCCAGAGTAAAGCTAGCTTTGCTGTAATCCGACTCATCATCGGATGCAAACACTGAGGTTTTTTTGGTCGCCACCCAAACTTCTTTCGTATGCGAGCAACCTGACATCAAGGCCCCCGCCGCAATGAAAATCGCCAAAGGAAGTGTTTTCACGAGCCACCTTTCGGATAGAGTCGCTTTTCTCTGACGCGCTTCGAATGCTGTAAGCCAACGGCGATGTCCTCAGGGCTAACCATGCCAAAAGCGGACCACCTCGGACCATACCGTCAGGGCCACCATCTGCTGCGCCGATTCCAGGCCGACTTGCCTCGCGCTCAGATCGTTTGCATGAATGTACTTCCCCGATTTCGGTTCTTTCAAATTCAAAGGATCAGGCAACCTCTCGATGAGGTCGAGTAGTTGGCGTTCGGTCTTCATGTCACATCTCCTGCCTGGTCGCTGGTATGGGTTTCCGGAAGAGCTTTATTTTTCTTACGGCGCTTTAGGCCGCAGTGGCGTCCCGCGCAGGGGAGTCTTGCGCCAAATCGCTCAAGCGAAAAGCGGCGGGCAGAGCCAATACGCTAAACAGCGATACATAAAACGCCGGAAAGCTCAGCCAGTGCGACTCGCGCACGAAATAGCTGCAGACCAACGGCGCGGTACCACCGAATGCAGCCGTAGGCAAAGTGAATGTGATCGCAAACCCAAAGCTTTTCGAGTTGTCTTCGAACAACTGGTACAGCACAACCATGATGACGCCGCCTATGCTTCCATACAGCAAGGCCATGACACATTGCACCGATAACAGCAGTGAAAATGCGTGGAGTTGAAGTAGCACGACGAACAGTGGGTAGGAGAGGACGGTGATCGAGCCCAGGCTCGACACCAGAATTCCTTTGTGGCCAATGTACTTAGTGAAAAATCCACTAGTAAGAATCGCTGCGATGTAACAGACCAAAGCAAGCGTACTGCTCAGATGGGCTTCGGAGCGCGAATAGTCGAGAAAAATTTCAGCGTAATTTGGCAGCCAGACGAGCAGTGTGTAAAAGCCAACTTCCATCGCGGCAACCAAAAGCGCGCCCTGAACGAATAGCTTCACACGCGTTGCACTGAAGAATTCGATCTTCTTGCGGTTCCCCGTGGGCGGCACGCCCCCTGCGATCATCCCCTTTCTAATGTTCAATATGACCAGCAAGAGGGGTATGCCCAGCAGAAAAGGGATACGCCATGCCCAGCCCTCGATTTGCGACAGCGAGAATAGATTGCCCAGTAAAAATGCTACGAGCGATGCCAGTAACACGCCAACCGCTCCTCCGGCATGGACCAACGAAGTCATGACTCCCTGTTTTTGCCGGGTCGCCCGGCTCGCAACGTAATAAGCGCTAAGTGGCAATTCGCCTCCGGCAGCGAACCCCTGAATCAGTTTGAACGTCACCATCAGGGCTGTGGCCGTGTATCCGATATCTCGATAGGTGGGCAGCAAGCCGATCAAGATGGTTGGAATGGCCATCAGCAAGGTCGCCCATTGCAACGCGAAGCCGGCGCCGCGCCGGTTGCCGAGATAGCCGAAAAACATGCTGCCTAAGGGGCGCATCAAATAGCTGACCGCGAAGACCGAAAAGCTCTTGACGATCGCGGTGAAATCATCGTCCCCGGCAAAAAATAGTCTTCCCAACGTGATTGCCAAGAATGAGGATATTGAAAAGTCGTACCATTCGAGCATGTTGGCCGTAACAGCTACATGCGTCAGTGAATTTACTTTCGGTTTCATTTGAATTAAGACCATGCGTGAGCGGGCGTAAGAATTCCTCCTTAACCGCCGTCATTAGGATTTATCTATTCGTGGGTTGACATGCGACAATTTATAGGATAACTAATTGTCTTAGTGGAAGTAGGAATCGGATGTGACCGTTCCATGAGTTACGTCACGAAGTAAAAAATCATATTCCAAGTTCTCTTCGATAGGACGCAATGGGATCAGGGATTTGGGATTTTTCCTGTTTGATGGAAACGCTAATCGTATGCCCGTGCAACGCTCATTATCGGGATCACCGCGATTCGAGCCGCCGCCTCGGCTCACGGATCGGCTGTTCTTTGCGATCTTTCCGGATCCGCATACAGCCGCCCGCATTGCGCAGCTCGCAGGGCGCTTACGTAGCGAACACGCATTGAAAGGCAGCCTACTTGCGACCCAACGCTTCCATATCACGCTGCACTATCTCGGCGATTACGCTGGCTTGCCGCAGGACATTGTGGCCAAGGCAAGCGCAGCAGCGCAAACCGTCGCGATGCCCCAGTTCGATGTTGCGTTCGATCGTGCAGCGAGTTTTTCACACAAACGGCGGTACAGTCCGTTCGTGCTCCTCGGAGGGGACGGCGTCGCCGCATTGACAGCGTTTCAGCAGGCTCTTGGCGTAGCGCTGGAACACGCTGGCTTCGAAGGCATCGTCGGGTCGGACCACACGCCGCGCTACACGCCGCACCTGACCTTGCTGTACGGCGATCACCGTGTTCCCAGTCAAATTGTGGAGACCGTCCGTTGGAGCGTGAGCGAGTTCGTTCTCGTGCACAGTTTGCTCGGTCAAAGCCAACACCTTCAACTCGCGCGGTGGCCGCTTCGATCTTGATGCAGATGTCTGGATACTGAAGCTTACGAGGAGGGCGTCAATTCAACATCCCAGTAGGGCGGCTCACCGACCTTCGCACTATAAAAGTCGACGAACGCACGCACCTTGGACGACACGGTCTTTTTCGGCGGATACAAAACCCAGATCGATGGCTGCTGGCGCTGAGCGTGTGCTTCCCATTGCGGCAGAGCATGAATCAGTCGCTCTTCGCGCAGCGCCGAGCCGACGATCCAGGTTGGCAGAAGGGCAATGCCGCAACCCGACAACGCCAAGGCCAGCATTGCATCGGAATCGTCGACGCGCAATCGGCCTTGCAATTCGACTGTCGTGGTTTCGACTATCATTCTTTCGCGCTCCATCCGCGCGAAAAACCATTTGTCGTCAGGTACCAGCGAAAACCGTAGCGACTCGTGTCCAGCCAACTCCGCGGGAACCGTCGGCATACCCCGACGAGCGAAATAGTCCGGGCTCGCGCATACAATGCGTCGTTGCGGCGCGAGGCGCTTGCCCATCAGAAGCGAATCCGGCAATGCGCCGATTCGAATCGCGACATCGATACCCGCGTCGATGATGTTCAAGGTGTTGTCGCTGAGAACGGCGTCGACGTGGATGTCCGGATACCGGCTCATGAACTCGGGCAAATGCGGCACGATGTGGCGGCGCCCGAATGCAGACGGCATCGTGACGCGCAATAGACCTTGGGGTGTGCTATTGAGCGACGACGCGGCCAACCGCGCTTCATCAAGCGCCTGCACGGCAATCAACGCATTTTCGCGAAATACTCTTCCACCCTCGGTAAGCACCAGCCCCCGCGTCGACCGATTGAACAGGGCAATCCCGAGATCTTTTTCCAGCTCGCTGACGTATCGCGAGACGGTGGACGTTTTGACGGCCATCTCCTGCGCCGTCTTGCTGAAGCTTTGTAGTTCCGCCGCATGCAAGAACGCGCGTACTGCCGAGAAATAGTCCATAGCGATAGAAAGTGAAGGCGCAGGTCGGGAAGTCACGACGTTATCACGACCTGACCTGTTTCTGTCGAGTCATGCGAGCGTCGACGCCGATGCTGGTGCCGTCTCCGTGACTGACCACAGGCAATCCATCCGGCGCGATAGACCCCTTTATGCAAAGGAGATTTCCCGCTCGGGGACTTCTGCGCGTTAATGCCCGCACCTATAGTGGGTACAGCCGCCGCACGCACATACGCACGCAAGGCCACCTCTCTTCAGAAACCTTGCCCGGCCTAGCCCCCAATCGACGCCGAAACTGCGCCAAACCGCAACCGATCTCCAAGGAGAAAATCATGCTGGACAAAACTTCCGCCGCCACACTCGCACAATCCGCGACCGAAACCGACGACGCCCAGTACTTCGAATACACCTCATCCGCCAATCCGATCGGCGCAAAACTGATCTCGCGCGTGCCATTCCGCAATTTTTCGCCGACGCTGTATGCCGACGGCGAAACGCGCGTCGTACCGCTCGACCTTTCCAAAGAGCTGGCTTGCCCAAGCCCGGCCACCGGCCCAGGATTGTGCGCGAACTTCGTGCGTATCAATACGGGCGATGAAGTCACACTCGAACCGAACGCCACCTCGCAAGTCTTCTACGCCATTTCCGGCTCGGGCCAAGTTGTTCAGGGCAGCTCGGTCTTCCCGTTTGCGCAGGGCGACTTCTTCACGTTACCAGGTGGCACCGCCGCAGTGCTGTCCGCGAACGCGACAGCAACGCTTTATTACGTCAACGACGCGCCGCTCATGACCTATCTCGGCGTGACCGGCACGAGTCCGCGTTTCTCGCCGACACTGTACCCATCTGCACGGGCCCAGGCCGAACTGAACAAGGTTGCGCAAGACGCCAATGCGGGTCGTCGCAATCGCATCAGCGTGCTGCTCGGCAATGTCAATTTCCCGCAGACGCGCACCGTTACCCATACGCTGTGGGCCATGTTCGGTATGGTGACCGGCAACTCGCAACAACGGCCGCACCGTCATCAATCGATTGCACTGGACTTCATCGTGAGCTGCGAGCCGGGATGTTATTCGCTGGTCGGGACCGAGGTCGATGAACACGGCAACATCGTCAACCCGACGCGGGTGGATTGGGAGCCGGGCATGGCGTTTGTAACGCCGCCGGGATACTGGCACGCTCACTTCAACGAATCGAACGGCGACGCTTACCTGATTCCTATCCAGGACGCCGGGTTGCAGACCTATCTACGGGCGCTCGATATTCGATTCGCACGCTGATCGGCGGTACAGCACAGCACAGGGCCGGCGGGAAGACGTCGGCCCGTTTCCTTATGCGAAGTGCGTCATGACGAAATCGACGAAGGTCTTAAGCTTCGGCGTCATATGCCGGTCCGGCAAATATACGATTTGCAGCGGCGCTCGGGGAAATGCATACCCGGCGAACAGCCGTACCAGACGGCCCGCGGCGATGTCGTTTTCGACGAGGTAATCGGGGAGCATCGCAACCCCGATTCCGCTTGAGGCTGCCATGAGAAGCGCAGGTCCGTTATTAACAGTCAGTTGCCCGCTCACGTTCACGCTTGCCGTTTCGCTTGTAGCGTCCTCGAAAATCCACTCACGCTCGGGCTGCATGTAATGAAACGCCAGGCAATTGTGCGCGGCCAAATCGTCAGGGCGCTTCGGCTCGCCGTGCCGGGCGATATAGGCCGGCGACGCACAGGCAACTCGGTTGCGGGCTTGCAGCGGCCGCGCGACCAGCCCGCTATCGGCGAGCGTGCCAAAGCGGAACGCCACATCGAACCCCTCGTTAGTCAGGTCGACGATACGATCGTTTAACACGAGTTCGACTTGGACTTCGCTGTATTCCCGCAGGTACGCCGCGAGCGCCGGAATGAGCAGATGCGATCCTAAAGTAATCGGCGCGCTTACCCTCAAGCGACCCCGCGGCTGCGCAAGCATTTCTCGCGCGGCTGTCTCCGCGCTTTCGATTCTGCCGAGAATATCGATGCATTGCGCGTAGAACGCCGTGCCGATTTCCGTAAGGCTCTGGCGGCGGGTCGTGCGGTTCAACAACCGCGCGCCCAAGCGCCGTTCGAGTGCTTGAATGTGATTGCTGACCATGGTCGCCGACATGCCGCTTCCTTCCGCGGCTGCCGTGAATCCTCCTCGATCAATCACGCGCACGAATATTTCCATCCCGGTCAGCCGATCCATTTCCAACCCCTGCTTGATAGTCTTCCGAGCTTACCGCTATTTTATCAAGCAGGTAAATGTAATTAAATGACGTACCCGATGACATATCAAACGGTGTTTTTCTTCATTCGACTAACGTTTCAACCTGGAAGGATGCATATATGAAAATTCTTATTGTTTTGAGTTCATGCGACAAGGTACCGGGGAGCGACCGCCAGACCGGGACGTGGCTCGAGGAATTCGCCGCACCGTACTACACATTTCTCGATGCCGGCGCCGTGATAACCGTGGCGTCACCGAAGGGAGGGCAGGCTCCCTTCGATCCTGCGAGCCAAGACGATTCAGCGCAAACGGATGCGACGCGACGACTTGCGGCCGATCCCGTGGCGCAGCGCACGCTGGCAAATACATCCAGACTTGCCGAGATCCATGCGCAGGCGTTTGACGCGGTGTTCTACAGCGGCGGGTTAGGGCCGGTGTTCGATCTCGCCGAGGATCCCGTATCCACTGCGCTTATCGAAACGCTGCATCGTTTGGGCCGACCTGTTGCCGCCGTTTGTCATGGCGTCGCAGCGCTTCGCCTGGCGCGTGCCGACGAAGGGACGCCATTGATCCAGGGACGTTCGGTGACCGGCTTTTCGAACAAGGAGGAGCAGGCTGCACAGGGTATCGGGGTCGTTCCGTTTTTGATCGAAGACGAATTGCGCAGACTCGGGGGACGATATTCGAGTGTGGCCGATTGGAACCCGCACGTCGTGGTCGATGGTGGATTGATTACCGGTCAGAACCCAGCTTCGTCCAAGATGGCGGCTCAGAAGGTTCTGCAAGCGTTGAGCTAACGGTTTGCGCCGGATCTGAGATCGACACGGCAGGACTGCCGGATTGACTTGGGTCAAAGAGGGCGTGCGGCCATGCGTAGTTGTTCACCGCGCGAACGCAGCCCAAGTGTGCGCTACCTTGCCACCACGCAATTTCGGCCATCGTGCTTGGCACGGTAAAGCCGCTCATCGGCGACTCGCAAGATGGTGTCGAGCGTGTCGCCGTCGGGGCCGAACTGCGATACGCCCACGCTGACGGTAACGGCGACCGGACCCCCGGTTCCGCTGGGGAACGAGGTGTTGGCCACGGCCATCCGCACGCGCTCGGCGATCAAGCGGGCTGCTTCCAAAGCGACGCGAGGCAGCAGCACCATAAACTCTTCTCCACCCACGCGGGCGACGCTGTGAAAAGGGTGGATGGCGTGGAGACATTGCTGCACGAATCGTCGCAGAACCTCATCACCGGCCTGATGGCCGTAGCTGTCATTGATCAATTTGAAGTGGTCGAGGTCCAGCGCCAACAGCGAGAACGCCGCGCCACCTTGCTTGGCCCGCGTGATCTCGATTTCGACTTGCTCGATGAACTGGCGCCGGTTCGACGCGCCTGTCAGCGGATCGGTCGCCGCGAGGTGTTCGAGTTTGTGGTGGGCGCGTTGAAGCTCCTGCAGCGTGCTTTCCGTGCGCGCCATCGCCTCGGCGAGGCGCGCCGTCAGCTCTTCCTGGCTATATATCGTTGAAAATGACCGCGTCGTGCGAAACGCCTGGACGATTCCGTAGCTCAAGAGGAAGAAGCCACCGGCGAAGATCGCGTGCGCCAGCCACCACATATGATCCCATGGCCTAGCGAGAATAAACGCAAGTGACGACAACGCGAACGACGTCACCGCGATGCCATAGATCACCATTAGCGGCGAGCGAATGCGGCGCAACATCATCACCGCGACGTTCAGCGTCGAAAAAATCAGCGCACCGCCCTCCATCGACAGCCGCACTGCCAAGCTGCTGGCGATGGGAGAGTACGCGACGCAGCCGACAACGAGATCGATGGCGACGAACGCTGCGATCCACATCAGCCACGGACGTGACTTGGTGCGTCGCTCGACTGCGTCCGGGGGTTGGTGATACGACAATAGCCCGACAAACAACAGTACCGACATGACAAGACGCGACGCCGGCCCATAGAGCAGGAACAGCCAAATGTTGTGGTGAGCCATGCCGGTGAACGCGCCGTGCAGCGCATAGACGAGTACAAAGCCGAGAAAGCCGAGCGTCAACCATCGCAAAAGCGGCTCACCCGACGACACGTAACAGCGCCATGTCACGTACGTGACAAACAGCCCCTCGAGCGTCGCTGCTGCGATCGCGAGTTCATGGAACGCATGATTTTCGAACTTGAGACCCGGATCCTGGAAGAACGCCAGGTAGGCAATCAGGTAAGCGGGAATGAGAGCACAACCGAGGAGCAACAATTGCGAATAAACCTTGGTTACGGTTCCGATTAGGCGAGGTGATTCCTTGATTGAGATGGTGGTATTCATGAGCCCTTCCCCGATGCTGTTGTTTTGGTATGTCATGCAGCGCAGCGTTGCACGATACGAGTCACGCTACGCCACGCTGCGTGCTGTTGACTGACATCGCCTCGATAAATCGATCCGCTCGCATCGGCCGCCCAAGAAGAAAGCCCTGCAGCACGTCGCAACCCAGATGGGTCAGGAACGCCTGCTGTGCCGTGGTCTCGACGCCCTCGGCGACAATCTTGAGCTTAAGCGTGTGGCCGAGTGCCACGATGGCCGATACGATCGCGGCATCCTCAGTACTGTGTGGCAGATCGCGCACGAAGCCACGATCGATCTTGAGTTCGCTCGCCGGTAATCGCTTGAGATAGAGCAGGCTCGAATAGCCTGTACCGAAATCGTCGATGGAGATCTTGACGCCCATCGTATGCAACTGCTGCAGCGTCACGAGGCTGGCCTCAACATCGCTCATTGCT
>Ga0302220_10001255_pt1 | contig 19882 bp, 16 predicted proteins | sample II_Palsa_E1_3_FD_194572 | JGI IMG/M metagenome (GOLD analysis project Ga0302220, IMG submission 194572) | Peat permafrost microbial communities from Stordalen Mire near Abisko, Sweden - II_Palsa_E1_3 | ecosystem: Environmental > Terrestrial > Soil > Palsa > Peat permafrost | place: Sweden...
TAACCGCCGTTAATCGTATAGCCGGTGAAACCTGGCGTGTCGCACAGGTTTTCCCGGCCGCCGATACAGAAGCGGCAGTGCCCGCAGGTGTGTCCGAGCCACGGTACGCCGACGCGTTCGCCGCGGGTGTAGCCGTATGTGTAGCCGTATGTGTAGCCACCGACTTCCGGTCCGAACTCCTCTATCGTGCCGACGATTTCATGGCCTGGAATCACCGGATGCAGCGGGTGCCGAAGTTCTCCATCGACAACGTGAAGGTCGGTACGGCATACGCCGCAGGCCAGCACGCGAATCAACACCTGCCCGGCGCGCGGCGTCGGCTTCGGTAGATCGACTGCCCGCAATGTGGGCGATTTTCCGTCGAATAGCATCGCAAGCATCAGGCCCTCCTTCGAGAGACACTTCGAGGCAATATCAGCGCAATCAGAATGTGCGCCAACGCTTAGTATGGCCCAGACGCTGGGCTGCGCACAGTTTGACCCCATGATCCGTTAGAATCTGCTAGTGTTTTCATAACGAGTCGCCAATGCCGGACGTCCTCTGCCGCGTTGCAAAACGTGGGCATGCTAAGCTGGACCGTTCGGCGGGAAGGTGCCGACCCTTAAACGTCGCTCGTGACGGCTCTGAAGCGGCCGCTCAACGTCACGCCGCGGCCGGTCGCATGGGGTGTCATACCTGCGCTGCAAGCTGTCTGGCTCAACTCCCGACCCAAAAGCGCAGTTTGTGCGATCATGGCGACCTACGGCGGGCGCATTTCGGCTCGCGAATCAAATATTTAGCTTTTAATTGAGCAACAGTGCGGGTCGCCCGCCGAGTAACCGGTTATCGAGGAGTATTTGCAGCATGGGAGTGCCAATTTCACAGGCGTGGACGGTCGCCACTTACGTCCTGAAACAGAAGCTGATGCGGCGTAGCCGTTATCCGCTCGTGCTCATGCTTGAGCCGCTCATGCGCTGCAATCTGGCATGTGCGGGGTGCGGGAAAATTCAATATCCGGCGCACGTGCTGAAGTCGGAGCTCACCCCTGAGGAATGCTTCAAGGCGGTCGAGGAATGCGGCACGCCGATGGTCGCGATTCCGGGCGGGGAGCCGCTTCTTCATCCGCAGATGCCGGAGATTGTCGCCGGGCTTGTCGCACGCAAGAAGTATGTCTATATGTGCACCAACGCCTTGCTGCTTGCGAAAAACCTGCACCTCTTCAAGCCCAGCAAGTATCTGTCGTTCTCGGTTCACGTGGACGGTCAGCGCGAGCATCACGATTTTGCGGTATGCCGTGAAGGCGGCTACGACATCGCGATGGAAGGCGTACGGGCGGCAGTCGCGGCAGGTTTCCGCGTCACCACCAACACGACGCTGTTCGACGGCGCGGACCCGAACAGCGTTCGCTTGCACTTCGACGAAATGATGGAAGTGGGCGTCGAAAGCATGATGGTGTCCCCAGGATATACGTACGACAAGGCGCCAGACCAGAAGCACTTCCTTGGCCGCGCACGTTCGAAGAAGCTGTTCCGCTCTATCCTGTCGAACCGGAAGAAGAGCTGGCGTTTCAACGCGTCGCCGATGTTCATGGAATTTCTGATGGGCAAGAAGGACCTGACGTGCACGCCGTGGGGCATGCCCACGTATAGCATCTTCGGTTGGCAAAAGCCGTGCTATCTGCTTCAGGATGGCTATGCTGACAGCTTCGACGAACTGATGGAAAGCGTGAAGTGGTCGGAGTACGGCACCGAAAGCGGCAACCCCAAATGTGCAAACTGCATGGTGCACTCGGGTTACGAGGCGAGCGGCGTGAATTACACGTTTGGTTCGTTCAAGGGCTTGTTCCAGACGGTCAAGGCGATGCTGTTTGATCGCTACGAGGATCGCGAGGCGACCGAAATGCTCGCCGGATGGAAGAAGACGTCGCACGAAGTACCGATGGTGTTCGTTCCGACGGCACCGCGCGCGGCCACCGCGAAAGGCGAAACGGTCCCCGCAGTCGCGCAGGCGAGCGTAGCAGTCGCTCCAGACCAGATGGAAACGGCCGCCGGTACGGTACACGAGCAACTCGAAGGCTGGGCGCCGCCGATGACGACCGAAGCGGAAGTTCGCGAGGCGATGGAAAAAGCCTTCGACTATCGTGGCGACGTCACGATCACCCGCAAGGATGGCTCGACTGTCGCGGGCTATTTGTACGACCGGCAATACCGCGGCACCTTCAAGGACTGCTTCGTGCGTATCATTCCGAAGGGCAAGCAGACTAAGGACGTGATCCCGTACGCCGAGATCGGATCCATCGCCTTCACCGGCAAGGATACGGCAGCCGGCAAGACCTTCGAAAACTGGGTCAAGCGATACTGGGAAAAGAAAGCTGCGGGCGAGCAGAACATCCAGATCGAGCCTGAATACCTGGATGAATGACAGGCGGGCAGTTTAGGCCCTAACTGTTAGCAGCGTTCTCAAAGCGTTGTATGTGCGGCGTCGTGCTGCACGACACGGCCGTGCTCGAGCACCACGATTCGGTCGGCCAGGTCGCCCAGTAGCGCAAGACGGTGGGTAATCAGCAGGACGCTGCGGCCTCGCATCAAGCGGATGATGGCCTGCAGCAGCTCCCTCTCGGTGAGCGTATCGAGACCTTCGGTGGGTTCGTCCAGGATCAGGATGGGCGCGTCGAGCAGCAGCGCTCGCGCGATGGCCAGCCGCCGTGCCTGGCCGCCGGACAAGCGGGCACCGGCTTCTCCGAGTTCGGTGTCGTACCCGGCCGGCAATCCGGCAATGAAGTCATGTAGTTGGGCTTCGCGACAGGCCGCCTCCATCTGCGCGTCGGTGGCGTCGGGGCGAGCAATTTGCAGGTTTTGGCGTATCGTTGCGTTGAACAAGTAAGCATCTTGCGAGACGACAGCAATGTGCCGACGGATATCTTCGGTGGCACAGGTGCGCAAGTCGACGCCGCCGAGTTCAATGTGGCCGTGTTCGTACTCCCAAAAGCGCAGCAAGACGTTCACGAGGCTGCTTTTGCCTGCACCGCTTGCGCCTATCACGGCCACGCATTGCCCTGCCGGCAGATCCAGCGAAACGCGGTCCAGCGCAGGAGGGCCATCGTCGCGGTAGCGCAGCGTCACGTCGCGCATCGATAGGCTCGCACGCGCCGGGAGCGGCACCGCGTGTAGCGGTTCGCTGACCGCGGGACTCGCGTCGGCCAGGGAAAAAATCCGGCGCGCGGCCGCGAGGCTTTCGCCTAGCATTTGCATCGCCGTCGGTAGCGGCCAGACCGCTTCGAAGCTGGCCAGCACGAACAGGGCGAGCATGGCCAGGTCCGCAGTTGCCAATGCACCGGTGCGCAGCTGCGCGATCGAAATGCATAAGGTACCCCAGAGAGCGAGCGTGGCGCACAGCAGCAGTGCACCTTGCGCCCAACCATGCAGGCGGCTCATGCTGCGCTGCGCGGCGCAAAGTTGGCTACGCAGCGCATCGGCGCGGCCTTGATGCGCTTCGAGCGCGCCATACACGCGTAATTCCCCCAGCCCCTCCATGCCGTCGACCACCGTTTCCCGCAGCGCGGCGCGCAGCGCCACGATCTGCCGCCCCGGTTCGCGGCCTTGTCGATAGAGCCACCCTGGCAATACCGCTCCGGCCAGCAGCAGACCGACCAGCACGAGCAGCGCCACCTGCATGCTATACGCGGCCATCATCGCGACAATTGAACCGCCCGCCAACACGGCGACGGCGATCGGCGCGAACACCCGCAGGTAGACATGGTTGAGCGTATCGATGTCGGCCTGGATTCGGCTCAACATGTCGGCGCTGTGCAAACCTTGGAGGCACGCCGGCGCAAGCGGTTCGATACGCAGGTAGAACCAGACCCGCAACCGGGCGAGCAGGCGCAGCGTGGCATCGTGCGTGACGATGCGTTCGAGGTAGCGGCCGATCGTGCGCGTGATTGCAAGCCCGCGGATCAGCGCGGCGGGGGTGAAATAATTGATTGCGGCGCCGCTCAAGCCGGCCAATGCCATCGAGGCGATGAACCAGCCGGCGACTGCCATCAGCGCCACGTTGGCGAGGACCGTTACCAGCGAGAGCAGCGCGCCGGCGGCCATCCACTGCCAGTAAGGGGCGAACAGCCTGAGCATGCGCAACAGATCGCGGCGGCCTTGGTGCCCATCGCCGCCATCGGCCTTCGACTCAAACAAGGGCATCGGTTTCATCAGTCCGCTCGATGTGGGCTCCGGCCGCCATGCGGGCATAGAGTCCGGGGGCCGCGAGCAGTTGTTGGTGGGTGCCGCTTTGCACCACGCGTCCCGCTTCGAGCACGACGATGTGTTGGGCAAGTTGTGCCGTTTCCAGCCGATGCGCGACCAGCAGCACGGTATGGCATTGGGCGAGATGGCGCAGCGTGTGATGCACGATGGTCCGGCTATGGGCATCGAGATGGGCGGTCGGTTCGTCCAGTAGCAGCACGCGCGCATTCTTCAGGAATGCGCGCGCCAAGGTAAGACGTTGGATTTCGCCGCCCGACAGGCCCGCGCCTCGCTCACCCAATGGCGTGTCATAGCCGCGCGGCAGCGCCGAGATGAATTCGTGCGCACCCGCTTGTTCCGCGGCGCGACGTATTTCCGCGTGGGTTGCGTCGGGTTTCGCCATGCGCAGATTCTCGAGTACGCTGCCCGCAAACACGTGGCCGCGCTGCGGTACCCAGGCAACCTGCGTGAGCCAGTCATGCGAGGGATAGGTGTCGAGCGAGCGGCCATCGACCCGGATCGCGCCCGTATCCTGCGTGGCAAAACCTAGCAGCAGACGCAACACCGTGCTTTTGCCGGCGCCGCTCGGACCCACAAGCGCAGTAATGCCGCCGCGCGGTGCGGTGAACGAGACATCGCGCAGTATCGGGTATCCCGGCGTGTAGGCGCTGCAGACCAATTCGAAACTCAGTGTCGGTGGTTCATCCGAGCGGCATGTCGGGGGCGCGCACGTCCCGATGGCAACGGTAGCCGTGACGTCGCTCGACGTCAGCGGTAATGCCAGCACCGCCATGATGCGCTCGGCAGCCCCGATCGCCTCCATCCGAGCATGGTAATGAGCGCCCAGCGTGCGCAGCGGCAGGTAAAACTCCGGAACGATCAGCAGAACAAAAAAGCCGTGCTGGAACGAGATCTTGCCGTACAGCAAATGGAAGCCTACCAACACCGCAACCATCGCGATGCTGACCGTGGCGAGAAATTCCAGCACGACCGCCGACAGGAACGCGACCCGCAAGACCTTCATGGTGCTTTCGCGGTACGCCTCGGAGATGCTCGCCACGACCTGCGCCTCGCGCCGGCTGGCGTTGAACAATTTAAGCGTGGTGAGCCCTTGCAGCGTGTCGAGAAAGCGCGCGCTCAAGCGCGTCAACTGCCGCCATTGCTGCTGGTTCAGGTCTTCAGCTCCCTTGCCGAGCAGGATCATGAACAGGGGAATCAGCGGCGCTGTCACCAGCAGGATCAACGCTGAGAGACTATCGCTGGGAAGCACCACCGCCAGGATCGCGATCGGCAACAGCGTGGTGAGCGCACGGTTGGGCAGCCAACGTGTGTAGTAGCCTTCCAGCGCGTCTATGCCGGTCACCAGGTCGTTGGCAAGCGCGCCACGCGGTTGCCACTGCACCCAACCGGGGCCCAGCGCGTGGATATGCCGCAGCAGGCGCGCGTGCAAGTCGGCACGTACGCTCGCGCCCGCTGCAAACGCCGTGTTCTCGGTGGCCCGGACCGCGCCGAAGCGCAGCGCGAAAACCGCCAGCAGCACGGCCAGTGCCGGCCATACTTGCGCCAGCCCGGCATGGTTTAGCATCGCCGCGTTGACGACCCAGGCGAGCAGGGCGGCTTGAACGATCACCAATACGCCGCCCGCGAGCCCGTAGCCCACGGCGAGCGCAAGCGTCGGGCGCACACTCGCTCGCAGCCCTTGCAACCACGATTCGGTTGCTTTTTTAGTGGCGGGGCGAGGCGCCGGCGAGTCGTGCGCGGTGCGCGGCGCGAGAGCCGCGTTGAGGCGGGTCGGTTTCATGTGTTGGAAGTGTGGCGGCTTCGGGACATGCCCGGGATGATCTGGATCAAAGACCCGCTCAAAGACCCGTGGGGTCGCGCCGGATAGACCTGCAATGTTGCTACGTAAGTCTTTTACTCGATGTCGCCGTTGTCGAACAATTTATGCAGCAGCGCATAACGAACCAGCAGGGCGTCGCTTTGTAGTTGCATCTTATCGAGGATGCGCGCCTTATAAGTGCTTACCGTCTTGGCGCTGATCGCAAGCTGCTGCGCGATGTGGTTCACGGATTCGCCGGCGACCACTCGGCGCAGCACGTCGAATTCGCGGTCGGAAAGCCGCTCATGCGGTTGGTTGGTCGAAGCGGAACCGAGGTCGCGGGCCAGCCGCTCGGCCATGGCCGCACTCACGTACACGCCGCCCTCGGCCACTTTGCTAACCGCCGCGACCAGCTCCTCGCGAGCCGCTTCCTTGGTCAGGTAGCCGGCGGCTCCCGCCGCGAAGGCGCGCTTGGCGTATTGCTGTTCGCCGTGCATGGTCAGTACCAGGATCTTCAAGCCGGGGTGCTCGTCCTTCAGTTGTTTGATCAACTCCAAGCCGTGGCGGCCCGGCATCGACAGATCCATGACCAACACGTCGGCCCGCTGCGCACGCGCCAGTGCAATGGTGCTCGGGCCGTCGACGGCATCGCCCACGATTTCAAAGCGGCCGCTTTTCGTAAGAATGTGCCGCAGGCCATCGAGGACCAGCGCGTGGTCGTCGGCCATCAGCACGCGGATCATTGCGGGTTCACTCCGGTTGTGGCTTTTAGCGCGAGCGTGGGCAACACCACGGTGAGTTGGAAGCCCGCATCGGGCGCGCTGACAATTTGCAGCGTGCCGCCCAATAAGTGCACGCGCTCCCTGACGCCCAGCAAACCAAAGGAGTTTCGCGCGGGCGGTTGGCGAGTCGAACAGCCGCGGCCGTCGTCGACCAGCCGTAGGACAAAACCGCGCTCGTCATGGCGCAAGCTCAATTCGACCGATGTGGCATTGGCATGTCGAGCAATGTTGGTCAGCCCTTCCTGGACGATCCGGAACACTGCCGTTGCCGCGTCCGGTGCGAAATCGAAGCTCCCGGCTTCCAGGTTGGCCGTCACGGGAATCGCGTAGCGCTGCGAGAAATCCTCAACCAGCCATTCGATCGAAGGCTCAAGCCCCAGGTCGTCCAGCACAGGAGGGCGCAGATCGGCGGCGATGCGGCGCACCGCGAGCACGGTCGTATCGAGTAAGGAAAACATGCCTTGCACGTGCGAGAGCAACAACCCATGGTCGGTGCGAGCGAGCAGTTCGTCTTCCAGGATGGTGATGTCCAGCTTCAGTGCGGTGAGTTGCTGCCCGAGATCGTCGTGCAGCTCCCGTGCGAGCCGGGCCTTTTCCTGTTCGCGCGCGGCCTGGATGTTGCCCGACAAAAGCCGCAGTTCCTCACGCGATGCGTACAGCGCCTGCTCGGCCTGCACTCGCTCCGAAATGTCGCGCAGCATCACGGTGTACAGCTTTGCGTCACCGTCCGGAATTTGAGAGATCGACGCTTCGACCGGAAACTCCTCACCGTTTGCACGCAGGCCGAAGAGGCGGCGCTGGCCGCCCATGCGCCGGTCTGACACGCCGGTCGTACCGAATTGCTCGACATGACCGCGATGCCCGGCTCGATAGCGCTCGGGAATGAAGCGTTCGAGCGGCGCACCGATGGCCTCGCTGGCCGAATAACCGAATACGCGCTGGGCCATCGGATTGAAAATGACGACATGCTGCGTCTCGTCCACCACGATGATCGCTTCCATGGCGGCGCGGATGATGGCCTCCAGCCGTGCCTCGTTCAGCCGCGCGTGAGCCGATGGCATGAGTTTTCCCCTGCACCGTCGAACGCGTACCTGCGCGCGATAGGCGGTATTTTCGTGGAAGGACGGCCGGAACTTAGGGTGGGTGGCATCGTGTGGAGCGAACGTGAGCGCGTGCTGTGTTGAGTTCGGTACCCAATTCTCGCCGATTCGCTGTGTTTCTTCCAGTGAATTGTCGCGACGTTTTTCTCGGGCTTGAATGACTCTCTTGATCTGAGTCAAGTCGACTTGTGCGTGTCTCGCGATAATCCTCACAAGGTCATTTTTATCGAGATCGCCATGTTTACGAGAATCCTGGTTGCAATCGACGGCAGTCACACGTCGCGTCGCGCGCTTGATTTGGCATTGAGCGTAGCCAAGGACAATCACGCGGCGTTGATGCCTGTGTATGTCGTTAGCGCCCCCGTCCTGTCCGCCGATCTGGTGATGTACGATTCGTCCGCCACGCGCTCGGCCATGATCGAGGAGGGCCAACGGGTCAGCGCGGAGGCTGCGCAATTGATGGCGGCCGGGGGAATCCGCGGCGAGCCGCATGTGACCGAAACCGATGGCGTCGAGGATGTCGCGCATCGAATACTCGGCGTCGCCGACGAGCTGGGCGTCGATCTGCTGATAATGGGCACGCACGGCCGGCACGGCGTAGGCCGTCTATTGCTGGGCAGCGTTGCCGAACGCGTGTTGCGGCAATCCACTCGTCCCGTATTGCTGGTGCCTGGCATCGGCGCGGCAATGGGCACGCCCGCGAGTGCAACCGAGGTCGCCATCGGGGTTGCCCCTACGTCGCCTGTTATCGCTTGAGCCGGGCCACCGTGATGCGCTACGCGACCTATCCGACAAGTGACTGGTTCGTGGAGGCGATCGGGTCGACCGAAGTTTCGGATTGGCTTATCGCTTCCGAAGCGCTCGATCCGGTTCATCCTCCATCGCTGGATGTGCGCATTCCGCAGCTCGCCTGCGCAACCATCGCGCCCCACACATGGCTGGAGGCTTTGGGCCACGAGACGGGTTTCTACGCGCAGCGACTCACCTGCGATCGCGCCGTCGCGGAAGTCCACTGGACACTGGGCAGTGTCCCGATGCCGGATGAGTGGCTCGCGATGTTGCTCGATATCCTGGCATCGAGCTTCTACCTGGGCGTCAATTCAAAGTTGGTGGCGCTCGTCGATCCGATGGCGTGCGACATGTTGCCTTTCCTGGCGGAAATGGGGTTTTCCCACATCGATATCGGTAGTGCGCGCGCGGATCCCGATGACAGGCGCGAGCTTCGCACGCGTGCTAGCTATACCGCGGCTGACCGGCATAAGTGGATGCTGGAGGGGGCAAAATCTATTTCAGGCGATCCACGCGTATCGGTCGGCTTCGGCCTGTGCTATGGCGCACCGGACCAAACGATCGACGATCTTGCTCGCCAGATGGACCAAACCTTGGCATGCGGGCCGCAACGTATTCTTGTCCAAGACATGACGCCCCGGCGACGCAACGCGCTTGACCGGCCCGGCGAAGGCGCCATTGCGGAGATCGAGCAGCCCATGCTGAAGCTGGTCGCTGAGCGTCTTGCGCAGGCTGGTTACGCACGAGTCGCCAAAGATTATTACGCATTGCGCGGCGACGCGTTCGGCGCAGCGCAGCGCCATGGACGACTCGTAACGCGTCCCTATGGCCCCTCGACTGCGGCGGGCTTGACGACCGTTGCGCTGGGGCCAGGCGCCATCGGCGCGGTAGGGCCCGTGTATTACCAGAACCACTTATCCGGCGAAGACTACGTCGCAGCCTTGCGACAGCGACGGTTCCCGGTGATGCGTGGCATTTGCCTGGACGCCGACGACCTGCTGCGCCGAGCGGTCGTTCATTCGCTGAGCAGCAATTTTTTCGTCGATGTGGAAGCGCTCAGTCTCGCGCATTGCGTGGATTTCTACCGGCATTTCAGTGCAGAGAGACCCATGCTGGACGCCTTGGAGCATGCCGGGTTGATCACTCGGACGGCGGACGCGATCGAGATCGTCGGCGACGGTCTGCTGCAAGTGGACAATATTTGCACGGTGTTCGATGCGTACTTGCGTCGGCATCGTTCCAGCAAACCCTACACGACCCAGCTATGAGCCGCGTAGCTGCATGCGGGACCGGGCCGGCCGAGTCCTTCATACGCAGACTTCCACATCCGGGAGCCGCGAAGTGGTCGCGTCAGGATTTCCTTACCAAGACGAAGCATCACCTTACGCGAAGTTCCTCCTTATCCGATATGGCAACAAGGCTGGGCAGTCAATAATAACGACATGCAAGCGCAAACATCCATTACCCCCTTGAAGGTCTTCCTGGTCGAGGATTCCGCGTTGATTTGCGAGCGCCTGGAGCGACTGCTGGGCGCAATTCCGGGGGTCGAAGTCGTCGGTAGCGCGGCCACGCCGCAAGATGCGCTCAGGGGCCTTGCGCGCACCGGCGCAGCGGTTGCGATTATCGACATCCGACTCAAGGACGGCAACGGCTTCACGGTACTGAAGGGGCTTTCGTCCACCGGATCGCTCGTGGTGCCGATCATGCTGACCAACGATGCAACGGAGGGCGTCAGGCTGGCATGTCGCAACCAAGGCGCACGGCTGTTTTTCGACAAGTCCGAGGACTTCAATCGGGTTCGCGAAGCGATCCGCGAACTGGTCACCGATCAATAACTAGACTCTACGAGGACGCCATGATACCGCTGGACGAACCGGAAGCTCAATCTTCCCGCCGCATTCCCAACTGTGCACGGCCGTCGCTACGTCCGCTTGCCGGCGCCGTGCATTGCTCGAAGTGCGCAACGCGCAATATCTGCATGCCTGCCGGGTTGAGCGAGGGCGATTTTCTGCGCATCGAAGCGCTGATTTGCACCTCGCGCAAGGTACGTCGAGGCGAGGCGGTTTATCGTACCGGCGACCCGTTCCAAAACATCTACACGATCAAGAGCGGTTCATTCAAGACGGTGGCGATACTGCGCGACGGCCAGGAACAAATCACCGGTTTTCAGCTGGTGGGTGAGCCGCTCGGCATGGATGGCATTGGCTCCGACTTTCATATTTGCGACGCCATCGCCCTGGAGGACAGCACGCTGTGCGTCATCCCCTTTCAGCAATTGGAAGCGCTTTGTTACCAAGTCAAACTGATGCAGCGTCATGTGCATCGTTGGATGTGTGCAGAGATTGCTCGCGAGTCGGGACAACTCACGCTGCTGGGCAGCATGTCCGCCGATCAGCGGGTCTCGAGCTTTCTGCTCAATGTCTCCCAGCGCTTGCAGGCGCGCGGCTATTCATCGACCGAATTCAATCTGCGCATGACACGCGAAGAAATCGGCAGTTATCTGGGCTTGAAATTGGAAACGGTCAGCCGGATGCTCTCGCGATTCCAGAAAGAACACCTGATCGATGTGCAGGGCCGCTTGATCCGCATTCTCGACATCGACGGACTTCCCCATCCCTGAGCGCGGGTCGCATTCCCCGGTCTTCGATTTATTTTGTCGATTTGACGGCATGTGACGGGCCATGCCGAGTGCGAAATACATACTATGGGATGCTTATTGTTGCAGCGCGTCGACGTGCTCGTCGATGCTTGATTTGAGTCAATCCCTCACATTCCTTCTAGGTTGATCATTTCGATATAGACACGCGATGGCGGATTTTGTGGCACACCATCGCGAACTCAGAAGATCCCAACCTACAAGGAAATTCCGTCATGAAAAAGAATGTGATGCGGGCCGCGATAGGCCTCGCCTTGCTGGCATTGGCATGCAGTTCACCGGTACACGCTGATCAAGGCGACGTGCTGGCGCGAGTACGCATGCTCAGCGTCCAACCCGATAGCTCGACGTCCGATGCACTGTCGAGCCTTGGTGTGGGCGTCAATAATTCGCTGACGCCCGAGGCTGACTTCACGTACATGGCGACCAAGCACATCGGCCTGGAATTGATCCTGGCCACGACGCGTCACACCATTACGTCGAATATCGGCACGCTAGGGCGAGTCGATCTCTTGCCACCGACCTTGACGGCTCAGTGGCACTTCAATCCCGAAGGAACGATCCGCCCGTATGCTGGCGCCGGAGTGAACTACACGTTGTTCTATAACAGCAGCCTGCAGGCCGGCGGTCAGCAAGTGGCCATCAGTAACCACAGCTTTGGACCTGCGCTGCAAGCCGGTATAGACGTGCAGGTAGCGAAAAATGTCTTCGTCAATTTCGATGTCAAGAAGTTGTACATCAAGACGGGAGCCACGCTGGGAGGCACATCGCTCGGCACCTTGAAGCTCAATCCGTTGATCATCGGGATGGGGGTGGGGATGAAGTTCTGAGTCGATGACACATCAAACCTCACCGCAGAGCGCGTCCGTGGCGGATGCGGTGGTGCAAGCCAATCGAGTTCGACGCGCTGAACGCGATGCCACATAAACATCTCGCGCCTGGGACAGCAGGCGCGGGTGTTGATGTTGGCGTTTACCGTTTCCGATGATCTTGCGGGTGAGGGATTTCTCTTCTCATTTCGCGAGGGCACTTTTCGGGTTGAGATTCTGAATGTGGCCGCTCTCAGTGCCTGCCGTCGGATCGATGACGCAGTTGATGAGCGCCGGCCGTCCGGCCGCGAGGGCGTCGGTCAGGGTCTTCGCGAGGCTGCGTGTATCGTTCACGTGATATCCGGTGCCGCCAAATGCCTCAATGAGCTTGTCATAGCGTGCATTCGGGACAAATCCCGTCGGTGAGGGCGCACTGCCGACCTTGTCGCCCTGGTAGATACCGCCGTTGTTGAAGACCACGATGACGACCGGCAACTGGTAGCGGCAGATCGTTTCGATTTCCATTCCACTGAAACCGAACGCGCTGTCGCCTTCAATCGCGACTACAGGCTTGCCGCTCACGATGGCCGCGCCAATGGCATACCCCATGCCTATGCCCATGACACCCCACGTTCCGCTATCAAGGCGCTTGCGGGGTTCATACATGTCGATGATATTGCGGGCGAAATCGAGCGTATTGGCGCCTTCATTGACGATATAGACATCGGGCCAGTCAGCGAGCGCATCGCGCACAGCGCGCAGTGCGCTGGAAAAGTTCATGGGGCTGGGGTCGGCATCCAGGCGTGCCGCCATGCGCTCGACATTTTTCTGCTTACGCTGACCGATCGCATCGAGCCACGCAGCGCTCGGCTGGATCTGACCAGGCTTGAGTGCTGCACTCAGGGCCGAAATCGCAGATTTGATGTCGCCAACGACCGGTGCCGCGATGGGACGGTTACTGTCGATTTCGGTCGGCGAGATATCCAACTGCACGAACTGCGTGGTTTCCGACCAAAGCGAACCTTTGCCATGCGAGAGCAGCCAGTTCAAGCGCGCCCCTATCAGCATGACGACATCGGCTTCACCGATGGCATAGGAACGAGCGGCCGCGGCCGATTGTGCATGATTGTCGGGCAGCAGCCCTTTTGCCATGGACATCGGCAGGAACGGGATGCCGGTCGTTTCAATGAAAGACCGGATGTCGCCGTCCGCCTGCGCATAGGCAGCCCCTTTGCCGAGGATGACGAGCGGTCGTTTGGCTGCCGCCAGCAAGTCGAGCGCGCGTGTGATGGATTCGGGCGCCGGGATCTGACTGGGCGCCGGGTCGACTACCTTCACCAGCGATTTTTGCCCAGCCTGGGCGTCGAGCACTGCGCTCAGTGTCGCAGCGGGAAGATCGAGGTAGACGCCGCCGGGACGCCCAGATACGGCGGCGTGGATTGCGCGTGCAATTCCGATGCCGATATCTTGGGGATGATTGACGCGAAACGATGCCTTGGCGAAGGGCTTCGCCGTATTCATCTGGTCGAGCTCTTCGTAGTCACCTTGCTCAAGATCGACGATCGCCCGATCGCTCGATCCGCTAATCAGAATCATCGGGAAACAGTTGGTGGTGGCATTGGCGAGCGCCACCATTCCGTTTAGAAACCCCGGGGCGGAGACCGTGAGGCAGATGCCGGGCGTCTGGGTCAAATACCCGGAGATCGCCGCAGCGTTGCCGGCACTTTGTTCGTGACGGAACCCAACATATCGCAAGCCTTCCGCCTGTACCAACCTCGCCAGGTCGGTGATCGGAATACCCGCCACTCCGTAGATCGTGTCGATTCCATTGAGTTTCAGGGCGTCCACGACAAGGTGGAATCCATCGGTCATAGCAGGCGAGTCCATATCTACCTCACTCGTTCAACTTCTATCAATATCTTGGTCCAGCTCGTTTTGTTTAAACGACCTTGGTCTCGTGCAACTTGGCGATCTGTTCCCGGCTGTATCCCAGTTCGACCAACACCTCGTCCGTGTGCTCGCCGAGCAAGGGCGAACCCGTAATCGCGGGAGTAAAGTCCGAGAATTTGATCGGGCTTCCGACCGTGAGGTAGGTGCCACGTTTTTTCTGCTGAACCTCCACGATGGTGCCGGTCGCGCGCAACGCCGGATCGTGTTCGATGTCCTTCATGCTCAGCACTGGCGCGCAGGGCACATCAAACTTGCGCAGGATGTCGACTGCCTCCAGCTTGGTCTTGTCGGCAAGCCATTTCTCGATCTCGGCGAAGATCTCGAAGATATGAGGCTGGCGTGCCTTTGCGGTAGCGTAAGCGGGATCTTTGGCCCACTCGGGTTTTCCGATTGCCTCGCATGTCGGCCCCCAATTCTGTTCCTGGACGGTGAAATAAATGTACGAGTTCGGATCCGTCTCCCAACCTTTGCATTTAAGCACCCAGCCTGGCTGTCCGCCGCCGCCCGCATTGCCGCCGCGGGGCACGACATCGCTGAATGTTCCGTACAGGCCATCGGCACGAATCGGATACTGCGGATATTCTTCCAGGTAGCCCAGGCGGTCCAAGCGCTGCTGATCACGCAATTTGACGCGGCACAGGTTTAATACGGCGTCTTGCATCGAAACCGCCACCTTCTGGCCTTTGCCCGTTTTCTGGCGACCAATCAATGCCGTCAAAATCCCGATCGCCAGATGCATGCCGGTATTGCTATCGCCCAATGCGGCTGCGCTAATGGTGGGCGGACCGTCCCAAAACCCAGTCGTCGAAGCGGCGCCGCCGGCACATTGGGCCACGTTCTCGTAGACTTTGATGTCTGAATAGGGATGGCCTTCGCTAAAGCCCTTGACCGATCCAAAGATGAGTTTCGGATTGATCTCGTGGATGCGGGCCCAGGTGAAACCCATCCGGTCCAGCGCGCCCGGGGCAAAATTTTCGACCAGGACGTCTGCCTCCCGGATCAACTTCTCCATGATCTCCCTGCCTTCGGGCGTCTTCGTGTCCAGCTCCAGAGACCGCTTATTACTGTTGAGCATCGTAAAATACAACGCATCGACGTCCGGGATGTCGCGTAACTGACGACGTGTGACGTCACCCACTCCGGGACGTTCGACCTTCAGCACGTCAGCGCCAAACCAGGCGAGTAATTGTGTACAAGCGGGGCCGGCCTGCACGCCCGTAAAGTCGATAACTTTGATTCCCTCAAGAGGTAAGCTCATGATAGTGACTCCTTAGTTTCGTTTGTCGAGATGACATTTGAATTAACGGTCAATCGCAACTCCGGCTGCTCGACTTTATCCATTGTGTGGTGTCGATTTGCCGCCGGCCGCAGTACCGTACATACGAGAATGACCGCGATGACGTTTATCCCCGTGGCGAGAAAGAGCACGTCGTTCCAGTTTCCGGTCGCTATGGCGAACATTCCGCCAACAGGCACAAGGAATGCGGCAGCTCCCTTCGCGGTATAGAGCATGGATGTATTGGTGGTAGCGAATTTTGAACCGAACAAATCCGTGCACATGGCAGGAAAAAGACTGAATATCTCACCCCAGCAAAAGAAGATCATGCCGGTAAAGAATACGAAGCCCCATGGTTGGTTTCCGAGTACGAAGAGAAGAAAGTAACTTGCTGCTCCAAGCACGAAGGCGATCGCCATGGTTTGCCAGAGACCGATCTGATCGGATACCCAGCCGAAAAATGGCCGCGCAACACCATTCATCACGTTAGCGAAGACGAGCGCGATGGAGAGCGTACTGGCGCCCCAAAATAGCTGGATATCGGAGATGTGATATGACGTTGCGATGGGCGCCAGATAGGCAGTCACCACCAGCCCTCCGGCACACATCAAGAGGTCCAGCAAATAGAGGACCCAGAAGACGCGGCTGCCCAGTACTTCACGGGCTGTATAACTCCGGCTGGTCTGTTGCACTTTGACGCTGGCGCTTTCCGGTGCTTCGCCCTGATGCGGATTTCGAATGAATTGGGAGACGATGAGCACAACGCCACCTTGGATCAACCCAAACCATAGGAACGCGGATGCGTAACCGCTTTTCGCAATCACCATTTGTATCGGAATAATGGTGAGCGCTGCCCCGGCGCCGAAGCCGCCAGCCACAAGTCCGACCGCCAGACCGCGATGATCCTTGAACCATTTGACGGCAGTTCCGACCGCCGTACAGTAGACCGCGCCCGATCCGAGACCGGACAGGGCTCCGCCGATATAGAGCGCCGGCAGAGAGCTCGCGTAGGAGTTGATGATCCAGCCTAGGCCGACCAGCACCCCACCGACCCCCATGACGGTTCGAGGGCCAACGTCCGGCCCCAGCTTGTCGGCGATCCAGCCGTTTATCGGAGTCGCCCAGGTCTCCAAGGCCACGAAAATCGTAAAGGCGATCTGAATATCCGAAACCGACCAACCGCGGGCTTTTTGCAGGGGGAGGACGAATACCGACCATCCATATTGCAGATTCGCGATCATGATCATGCAGACCACGCTTAAGATCAGGTGCCGCCATCTCTGGTTGTCGGGCTGTGCAACGTCGGCACGCGGAGGAATTGCGATTGTGCTCACGAGTACGCTCCAAATTAGAAAATTGTTGAAGATGGTTTCATGCGCCATGCATGACCCATCCGGCGGAGTGTGGAACTGTGCATAATTTTCAAAACTTATAAACGCTGGGAAAATTCGCGCCGCAGTGCGTCGCCATGCTGATTGAGTTTCGGTGCCCCGACACGCGTCGGAGGATCGTCATATCCGGAGATTTTCACGGGATTGCCGGGCATCCGGATACCACCTGCTTCGATCAACATGTTGCGTGCCTTCGTTTGCGGATGTTCGGCGGCCTCGACCACATTCAGCAGTGGCGCCACCGGCACGCCGGCTTCATGGATTACTGCTAGCCAATAGGCTGCGGGCTGTTTAGCGAGCGTTGCCTCAAGCTCTAACTTGAGAATCTCGTTATGCTCCGTGCGCAGCAGATTCGACTGGAAACGCTTATCGGTAGCGAGATCGGGGCGATCGATAACCTTGCAGAGTTCGACGAAAAGGTGATCGTTTCCACAGCAGATGACAAAATCCTTGTCAGCCGAATGAAATACGTCGAAAGGCGTCATGAACGGGTGACGGTTACCGATTCTTTGGAGTGCTTTGCCCGTAGCCACGTATTCCATAAAGCCGTGCTCCAGAAAGGCAATCGTCGCGTCGAACATCGCAACGTCGACATGAGCGCCTTTCCCGCTCTTCTCGCGCGCGTAGAGTGCACTGGCTATGCCAGAGAACATAAACACGCCGGCGCAAAGATCGGAAAGGGAGGTGCCAACGCGGGTTGGCGGGCCATCAGGAAATCCCGTCATGCTCATGATGCCGCTCATGGCTTGGACAATCGTGTCGTAAGCGGGGTAACTGGCGAGCGGCCCGGTTTGACCGAAGCCTGAGGAGGATGCGTAGATCAGGCGAGGATTGATTTTGGCAAGTTCCTCATAGGAGAAATCCAGATGTTTCATCGTCCCCGGCCGGAAGTTCTCGGTAAGCACGTCGGCTTGGCCGACCATGTTGAGAAAGATCGCCCGATCGGCATCGTCTTTCAGATTGAGGACTATGCTTTCCTTGCCGCGATTGACGAAGCTGAAATAGAGAGATTGGTCATCGACGAAGGGACCGTAGGTCCGCGTATCGTCGCCATGCCCCGGGGGTTCGATTTTGACGACGCGAGCGCCGAGATCGCTCAGCATCGTCGTGCCGAAAGGACCGTTCAGCACGTGTGTCAAGTCGATGACGAGCAGGCCCGAGAAGGGACCCGCAATTCGCTCGATTTGGGTTGATGGCATCTAAAGATTACCTCGCTAAATTATGACGATCGAATATGCAGGTCTTCGCCGCCCGGCGAGCGCGCTCGACGCGAACGATCATGGGATGCACTAACCATACTCGTCGCGACCTTGCCGGAATTGATCTGGATCAACTGAGTGAGTTCGACGAACTTCGCGGTGTTACTGAGGTAATAAATGACCGCGATGTTTGCCGGCATCCTCAATCACACCGATTTGAGCGTCACCCACATCCGGGCAGCGATAGGACTGACGCAGCGGCCCGGACATCCGGATGCATTCGTCCAGGGCACGCGCGAAGATTTGCAAAGGGGTTTTACGAGGTCGCTGCACCGCTGAAGTTGACTTCATTATTCGCGGCCAGGACAGGCGGGGGCTGATCTATATCAACAAATCAAGTAACGGCGGCGGGTTCTTGCGTTGGTCGCGCGAACCCGCCTTGATGCAGCGTAGGGATGTGGCTGCACGCTTTGCTGTAGTAGCGCTCAGCGCGGCGTGTTGTCTTGCGCCTCATACGCTTTGATCGCCTCGGACGCGACGCGAAACGCCGCGAGTGCGAGCGGCGCTCCGCAATATACCGAGGCTTGCATCAACACCGCGCGGATCTCATCGGTCGTCACGCCGTTTGTCAGCGCACCTTTCACATGCACGCCCAACTCGTGGTGCTGGCTCATCGCAGTCAGCATGGCGATATTCAACAGGCTACGGGTTTTGAACGAAAGCGTTTGGTCGCTCCAAATATCATTCCAACAATATTCGGTGACAAACTTCTGCATCGGCCGGTTGAAATCATCGGCGTTCGCCCACGCTTTTTCGACATGGGTATCACCCAGCACTTGCTTGCGGTTTTCCAGACCTCGTTCAAAACGCTCATTGTCTTGCATCGCATTCCCTTAGGTTCGTCGTGAAAAATCAGGACATTCTTGGCTATGCTTCCTGATTATGCGACGAGTGTGAAATGTGAGTTCAGATAGTTGGCACGAAAGCGGCCGAGGTGTTCGCCGTGATGCCGCGCTTTAGCGTGCGCGCCATCGCATAGATCGTGCTGGCGCGTTCGACCGCGAGCCTGGGTTTCAAGGTCGGATTAAAGCCACTGATGAACTTGAGCGAGGCGGCGTTGGGGATGCCGTCGAAATCGAAGATGAGCTTGCGTGCTATCGCATCTTGAATCGCCGCCCAGATCAGCAGGCTGATCGAGCCGCTATGCGCCGTGGACAGGCGCGACGATAGCAGGTAATAGGCGGCATGCCGGTCCCACACCACGCCGATGGTGGCCACCAAGGCGCCATCTGAACCGTAAGCGCCGAGCAGATACCCACTGTCGCGTTCCAAGGCCCCGGCCATCAATTGCTGCATGATCGCCGAGCCGTACGCGTTCTTACGAGACCGGGAGGCCAAGTTCGCCTCGTAGAATCGATTGAATTCGGCCGGGCTCTCGATCAAGGCCACCGTAAGAATTTTCTGTGCCGTGCGTATCAGGTTGCGGGTTTTGCCACGCAGCCCTGTCCATACCTCGGCGACAGTGCGATCGAGCCCGAACTGGAACGTGTAACGCGTCGACACCGTATAGCCTTTCAGCCCGAACGCGAGGGCGTCCTCGACGCGTGGATCGAAGATCTGATAAAAGCTATCGAACCGCGGAATCTGCTCAATGATCTCGGTCATGATCGCCATGCGGTTCAGGAACGCTTGCGCCGAGGTCGCTGCCGAAGGTTGGATGATCGGGCCGAGTGTGCGCGTGAGCGGCGGCATCTGCGAGACCCGCCACATGCCTCTGCGCACGATTGCGTAGGGCATTTCGCCGACGGTTTCGTTGGCTCGCTGTACACGCGCCATGTGCCATTGGCCCTGCGTGGCGATGTCCAGCCACCAGGGTTCGTGAAAAATCGAGTGT
>Ga0302220_10001256_pt1 | contig 19881 bp, 19 predicted proteins | sample II_Palsa_E1_3_FD_194572 | JGI IMG/M metagenome (GOLD analysis project Ga0302220, IMG submission 194572) | Peat permafrost microbial communities from Stordalen Mire near Abisko, Sweden - II_Palsa_E1_3 | ecosystem: Environmental > Terrestrial > Soil > Palsa > Peat permafrost | place: Sweden...
GCAGCCGTCGCTGGTAGAGCAATGTCCCCGGCGTGGTAACGCACCTTCGCGCCACTTGGGTCGATTTCCTTCGCTGCCTGCTCAAGCTTCGACGTGTCGCGCCCGCCAATGACAACCGATGCGCCTTCAGCAACAAGCTGCCTCGCCACTTCTTTTCCAATACCCGAACCGCCACCGGTCACGATCGCGACCTTTAAAGAAAAACTATTCATAACCGCCGCCTATTTTTGACAATGATTCTTTCCGCGAATTGCTCGCGCCGGGCGTTTCAGACATTCCGCTAAAAAAAGCTGGAACGCCCTCAACACATAGAGCCAGTGTAAGAATCCTGTGCCGTGCCGACAAATCAGTTAATCTTCCAGTACGTTAAAGAAAATCTTTGTGCCCTATGAAATATCCTGTTCACCTGAACGCACTTCGGGCATTTGAAGCGAGCGCGCGACATCAGAGTTTCTCGGCTGCGGCAACGGAGCTTCACGTCACGTCGGCCGCTGTGGGGCAACTGGTCCGCGGTCTCGAAGAGTGGCTGGGGGTTCCACTCTTTCACCGCAGCGCCAGCGGCACTATCCGGCTCGTCCCGACCGATATCGCACAACGCGCACTACCGGATATCCGCGCCGGCTTTGACCGGCTGACCCTTGGCCTTGCACGCCTGCAGGAAGCGTCGACGAACGGTGTGCTGACCGTGACAACGAGCCCCGCGTTCGCCGCGAAGTGGTTGCTTCCGCGGATCGACCGCTTCCAGCAGGCTCATCCGGAGACCGATATGCGCCTTGACACAAGCCTCAAGTTGCTTGATTTCGCTGCGCACGGTATAGACATCGGCGTGCGATATGGCGCGGGTTCGTGGCCGGGCCTCGCCGCCGAAAAGCTGTTTGACGAAAAAATCTATCCCGTCTGCTCACCCGAATTCCGGCGCAAGAATGGAGGGCTTCGGACTCTGTCGGGACTCAAGGGGCGCACGCTAATCCACGACCTTTCGATGGAGAACAGTTCCGGTTTTCCGACCTGGAGCACCTGGCTCGAGGCGGCTGGTATCCACGATGTCGTTTCGAATCGTGGACTTCGCATTAATAACTCGGCCGCCGTGGTGCAAGCTGCAATCGACGGACACGGCGTTGCCCTTGGCCGGAGCGTCATGGTGCACGACGACCTGGCGGCCGGACGCCTCGTCCGGCTCTTCAGCCGTACGGTTTGTCCGTCACAGCTCGCCTATTACGTGGTCTATCGACCTGAGTGCGCGGAACTGCCGCGTCTGTCAGCGTTTCGCAACTGGCTGCAGTCCGAATCCCTGATCACGCAGCGAGGAAGCGAAAAATGAGCCCGGGCGCCCTGTGTGCCGCGCAACCCCTTGGATGTACTGTCCCCGGCGGTGGTTCAACGACTACCTGCAACTCCGGTTCGCCCATTGATCCCGCCAATTAATCGATGGCATCATTCGTCTACGGTTGTCCCCATCAGAAACGGTTCAGCGAGCCTGCGAATGTCCTTTCACACCTGGTTTCTCTTCGCAACAGCGTATCTGGTCACCACTATTTCGCCCGGACCTAACGTCCTGCTCGTCATTCGCAATACCGTTCGATTCGGCGGCCGCGGCACGGCTGCGACCATCGCAGGGAATCTGCTGGCCCAGTTGGTCGTGGTGCTGCTTGTGGCATTGGGGGTGGGCGCGGTCCTCGCAGCCATGCCGCCGTTGTTCCTCGCCATGAAGGTCTTGGGAGCGGTTTATCTTATGGTCTTGGGTCTGAAGCAATTGAGAAGCCGGAAGCCCAAGGCAGCAGCATCCGCCAACGCCCTGCCCGCGCACTCCCTCGACAGGCGTAAAATTTTTCGGGAAGCGTTATTGGTTTCGGGAAGCAATCCCAAGACGTTGATCTTCCTTTCTGCTTTCATGCCGCAATTCATCGTGCATGATCAGCCGCTGCCGGCGCAGTTCATCGTGATGTACCTGACCGTCGCTTGCATCGTGGCGCTGGTTCACACCATTTACTCGTTCGGGGTTCGCAGGATTCACAGTGGGCTTGGTACAAGCCGCTGGATTGAAGCCCTCAAGCGTTGCAGCGGCCTCGTCTTCTTCGGTCTGGGTATCAAGCTTTTAACCGCGAAGCAGGCTTGACGATCCAATGCCGGCTGTAAATGCGACCCCGACGGCCAGCCGTCATTGCTTGGCGGCCGCGTTGCCGGGACCGGACAGCGCCCAGCGCCGGTGAGATCGACATCTCGCCGTAAGCTCGATTGACTAACTACAAGCACAAATTGTGTCTACGCTCCTGGTCATAAGGGGCCACAAGTGACACTCGATATCAAACAGCGCTGGAAACAAAAGGTCGACTCTGCTTTCAATCATTACGCATTTGCATGCGCCGATGCGTGGCTCGCGCATTGTCCTCAAGTGAATGTTCCGCAGGAAAACTAGCCAGTCACTGCGCCCCAATACCGTGCCAAGCCCATCGATCGATTGAAAGCGCCAAAGCCGCCGCATCTTTGTCCGATGTTGCCATCGACATTGGTATATTCAGTGAATGAACAACTCCGTTTCGATGTCGTCTGCAGGCTTACAAAGGCCCCGATACTCTTGTAGCGCCTAGCGGGCAGCGGGTTGTATCCGCGACTTGATGCCGTTCCGCCGACGAACGCAACCCTTAAGTGTCCGCTGCTTTGAGCGCGAGGCTTTTGCGCACGCCGAGTCGCCTGCCGTGTTCGGCACTTTTCCGAGAGTACTCGGAGGACAGGTGCGCCATGAACAATCCGCTCAGTCATTTCGTTATCCTCTTAATTACCACGCTGGTGTTGACGGGTGGCGGCGCGAGTCACGCCAACGCGCAAGGAAAGGCCTCGGACTCCGCTGCCACAGATGAAGTGAAGGTGCTGGTGAACAATGACAAGGTGATAGTCACAGAAGAAAGGCTGAGGCTAGGTGCCCAAAGCGCAAGCAAGGCACGCCCTTATCGTGTCGTACGCGCTTTGAAAGGTGGATCAATCCAGCGCATCTTCCCCGATGGCAAGAAGGCAACAACGCAATGGAAAACGGGTGAAGTGAAGGTATTCGAGGCTACCGAGCCCTACGCGATCAGGAACGTTGGAAGCACGGAAGTGGTCTTCTACATCGTCAGTCCAAAATGACGGGCCGGGAAAATAGTGGCGTCAAGTGCGAGTCTTTTGATCAACAGCCTATGAGGCGCTGGTTGAAATTTCAGCGCAAGCGACCACTCGCAGCGTGACGACGCTGGCTTGTCAACGCGTCAACGCAACCCTTCATTGTCGGACGAAGCCGATGAACGCCCCCCTGTCTAACGGAGCCGATGAGACCCTCTTCCACCCGTGAACAGGGTTCCTAGGCCGAGAGGGGCAGCATCAACAACTCACCTCACCGGCCGGGTTCTCGCCCATCGATTCAACCCGGCACAGACGAGCAACAAGGACGCCGTCACGAAGAACACTGCCCGCAACCCGACGTGCGCGCCGATCTGTCCGCCAATCAACGGTCCTATCACCTGCCCGCTGAACTGCGCCGACTGCAGATAGCCGAGCGTCTTGCCGGAATTGTGGTCGGCGACCGCGTGCCGGATCTCCTTCGCGATCGATGGAAGCAGCCCCGCGAGCGTCATGCCCATCAAGCCGCGAAGAATGGCCAACTGCCACCATTGGTGAACGAACGCCTGCGGCACCAGTACCACGCTGGTCGCCACCAGACACCCGATGATGACCTTCGCACTGCCGATGCGATCGGCAAGCGCACCAAAACGCGCAGCGGTCAACATGCTGCCGAATGCCGACGCCGCCATCACGATCCCTGCCATGCGCGCGACATGGTCGCCCGGCACGCCGAGTTGCCCGATATAAACGGTGATGATCGGCTCGATCGACATGTTGGCGAGTAACACCATCATTGCCGTCACCAGCAGCGCGATGATCACCGCGCGATTGATGGTGGGAGGCAAAACCGCGCCGGCGTCGGTCCGCTTCTTCACGTCGGTCGTGCGATCGAAGTCTTCGCGCACGACCACAATGGTCAGCAGCGCAGCCACGGCGATGATCGCCCCGCCTACGAAGAAGGTGCCGCGGATGCCGACGTACGTCGGCAAGAAACCGCCGACCAGCGGTCCCACGAGATTGCCCGCGAGCGCACCCGTCGACAACACGCCCAGTGCCCATCCAGCGCGTTCGCGTGGCGCCTGCGTGCCGACCATGACGATCGATGCGGAGGCGTAACCGCCGATCAACCCCGCGATCAGCCGCAGCACGACCAGTTCGGTCAGGTTATGCGCGAGGCCGATCATCGACATCACGATAGCCATGCCGACCGCCGCACGGATCAGCATGGGCTTGCGGCCATAACGGTCCGCCAGCCGTCCCCAGAGCGGCGCGGTAATCGCGGTGCCGAAGAAGGTTGCGCCGAATGCGACCCCCGACCACTGCACGACCGCCGCCGGAGAACTCACGCCTAGCTGCTGTACATACAGCGGCAAGAACGGCAGCAACATGCTGAGACTAAGCAGCGTTGTAAATGACCCGAATACGCAGACAAATAGATTGCGCCGCCAGTACGGCGCGTTGCGTTCGGCATAGCTGAGCCTTTGCACAGGGCCGTCTGGCGGCATGAGGGAGCTGGTTGCTTGCGGAGTCATGGGGGCCTCGATCGTTCTATCAGGCGTTGAGCGATGGCCGGGCGCATGTGCGTCCATCCGGGTCACCATCGCAAAAGAAGTAGACTGCTTGCATATTATCTCAATTTGGGAATATGATGTTTACATCGTTCTCTAATTGAGATTTACATGGACCACACCAGTCTCGAGATTTTTCGCGTCGTCGCCGCCGAACTCAGCGTGACCCGCGCGGCCAAGCGGCTCGGCCGCGTGCAATCGAACGTGACCACGCGAATCCAGCAGCTCGAGGAGGAACTGGGGGTCGCACTGTTTCGGCGCGACGGCAACCGTCTTACGCTGAGCACGGAAGGCGAACGTTTTCTCGGTTACGCCAACCGCATGCTCGCACTGGCCGACGAAGCGCGACAAGTGCTGAGCCCGCAAGCGCCCTCGGGAACGCTGAGAATTGGCAGCATGGAAAGCACGGCCGCGGCTCGTCTTCCCGGACCACTTGCCGCCCTTCACGTCCAGTACCCCGACGTCCAGCTCAGGATTTCGACAGCGCCCTCGCGGCAACTGATCGAACAGGTTCGCAACGGTCTGCTCGATTGCGCGTTCGCTGCGCTGCCGCCTTGCGGCGAGATGGCGTCGGCGTTGGATCTTGAAGCAGCCGGGCTTCACGGCGAACCGGTCTTTCGCGAGGAAATCCTGCTCGTGTTGCCGCCCGGACATGCCACCGTCCGCCAGGGTGCGGATATCGCCGTGCGGTCACTTGCCGCGTTTGCACAGGGCTGCAGCTATCGGGTGCTTGCCGAGGAATGGCTGGGTCAGGACAGCGCACCGTTCGACATCCAGGAGGTCGGGTCGTATCACAGCATGCTTGCGTGTGTTGCGGCTGGCGGCTGCGTATCGCTGGTGCCGCGCAGCGTGCTCGATCTGCTGCGCGAACCACCGGCGTTGCGCACCCATGTCGTGGCGAAAGTGGATACGTGGCTCATCCATCGAAACGGATACGAAACGGCAGCATTCAACGCGCTGCGCGAAACGCTCACGCCATTCGTGTCGAAGCAACTCGCAACAAAGAGGAGATCATCATGAGCACGACTCGCCAAGCTTCGTCGACGGCAGGTCAAGGCACCGCGGCACTGATCGCCGCGCTTGTCATGGCAGTGGGAATGGGGTTCGGACGCTTTGCGTTCACGGGCATCTACCCGGTCATGGTCAGCGATGCCGTGCTGACCGTGCACCAGGGCACGCTCGCCGCTTCGGCCAACTATGCGGGTTATCTGGCCGGGGCCCTGCTGACTGCCGCCGTGCATCCGCGACACTCGCGCAGGCTGTGCATGCTGGCGCTCGCGGGCATCGTGGTATGTCTCGGGGTGACCGCGGTATTGAATGCGCCCTGGCTGATAATCGCGATGCGCGGTATCACGGGCGCCGTCAGCGCGGTCACCATGGTGGCGGCTTCGCTCTGGTTGCTGCAGCATCGCGGCCACACGAGCGGCGCGCCCCTGCTTTATGCGGGTGTCGGCTTGGGCATTGTGCTGTCGTCGGAGATGCTGATCGTGGGACGTGCGTTCGACCTGCATAGCGCCGGGCTTTGGTGGGTATTGGCAGCAGGCGCATTGATCCTCGGTGCAATTGCGCTGCCGAGTCTCGATGCACGCCCGGTTGACGACTCCGGCACGCGTGCAGCCTTGCACGGACACGAGTCTTTCCCTGCGCTCGGTGCCGGACGGCTGATCGCGCTCTACGGACTGGCGGGCTTCGGCTACATCATTACCGCGACCTATTTGCCGTTCTTCGTCCGAAACGCAATTGGTTCAATCGATCCCATCCAGGTCTGGGCATTGTTTGGCCTGGGCGCCGCTCCGTCGTGCTTCATCTGGCACGCAATCCATATGCGCCTTGGCACGCGACGCGCGCTGTTCATGAATCTCGTGCTGCAAGCGGTCGGCGTCATCTTGCCGGTGGTGGCGCCAAACCCGGCCGGATTCCTCGGCAGTGCATTGATCGTCGGCGGTACCTTCATGGGTACCACGACCATTGCGATGCTCGCGGCGCGTCGGGTTGCACACACGATGCGTGTGAGCATTCTCGCCGTGATGACCGCGTGCTTTGGCATCGGACAGATCGTGGGACCGCTCGTGGCCAATGCGATGTACGCACCGCATCATTCGTTCTCGGGGTCGTTGGAGACGGCGGCGGCGGCGCTGGCTGTGGCAGCGTTGTTGTGCGTACGTCTGACCCGGCCGAATTCAGTGCATGGTCGTTAGTTGCCGAGTGAATTTGAACGAGTCTGTTTACCGTCTTTCAGACTCGACGTAAGAAGCGCGTATTCGTCCTCCGAGGTCTTCGACAACGAAGCGTCGCGAGTTGATGGCGCGTCGTCATACGGCACCGGTTCGGAGAATTGGCTCACGGTCGGAATCCCCTATTTTCCTGTCGATAAGATTTGTATAAGTGCGCGCCTCCGAACGTGAGCATCGATCGATTCGCATAGCGAAATGATCGTGCACGAAGAGCTAGGTGATACCGCAGTGATCATGCGTCGGATTTGATGTCGATTAGGCATCGATCCGGCTTGACCTGTCGCCGGACTCTACGCGTGAAATCGCGCTGCACAAATCTGGAGAATCGAACAGGTCGTCGATACTGGAGTGATCTGATCTTCCTGGATCCTGCAGAAATTTAGATCTTCATTGCTAAAGAGAAAATCGGCTGCCGGTTCACGAAAGCATTTTATCGTGCGCTCGACGCTGCACGATATCGCTTTATTCGGCACATCTCCAAGTGCAGTTTGAATGTGGACGAGATTCCCTGGACTTAGTTGCGTTGATAAATTATTGATTCCGACTGATCTCATTGATCGACATTATAAGATTACTCTTAAAATGATCCTATGGACCTGCGTTCGCGCGGCAGATATTATCAATCCGGCACTTTTAATTCTATTAATTAAGATGTGTCGGAGTCGCACCCAATAATTTGAAGGAACTATAAAAATGCAAAATAAATATCATTCCTCGCCAACCAGGACATACCCGACGCTTCGCTCTGCAGCCGCTATCGCATGTTTGTCGCTTTCTTTGGCGCTTACCGCGTGCGGAGGGGATTCCGATACAACCGGATTAGCTAGCTCCATGAAGACGCAGGCAACTGCCAAAGCGGGTCGGCCGCCACCAGTTGTACAGATTCAACCTAATCAGTCGTTGACAGGTTTGTGGATGAATGCGGGCGAACAGGAGCAAGAATATCAACTGACTCTTCCGATTGGTACGACCGCGATGAAAATCCAGGTGGTAGGCACGGGTGCTCCGCTCCTTAACTTAAGTGACCGTCCGGACATGAGTACCTCGACTCAGCAACTAGCATTATGCATGGTCGATGCCCGTACCTGCCAGATGGCGTTCGCGCCATTGTCTGCGACGAAAAGCTATTACTTCATTGTCGGTACGCGCACCTCATACACTGACACCACTATAACCAGCTTCGTGTCACCCGCAGCCATTCCACTAGAGTCGGGTCAGCCGATCTCCAGTCTGGCGGGAAACGCGACAGATCCGGTGACTTACTACACCGTTGTAGTTCCGCCGGGCGCCAGCACTATTCACACTACAGTAACCGGAGGAACGGGTGTCCCGCCAAAGCTGTACTTTATTAACTTGGTGCCAATAGATTACAATGCGTACGGCACCGGTACGCTCGACGTGACATTAACCTCGAAACCGCCAGGCACGTATTATATATTTCTTACACCTGGCGCCCCAGCTGCAACCTATCAGGGCTGGACATTGACCGCTACCGTCAGTTAATCGTACAGACCGGTGTCATCGGTATATCCAGATCATCGGATAGATGTACGCCGGTCTGGACGAGCATAAGTGGTCGTGAAACTGATTTCAATCTTTGAGCCATAGCCGCCGGTAGCGTTGCGAACTCGGCACCGATGGTTTCCTTCCTCCAGTTAACCGAACGTCGGATCCCCACCCTCGACGAGGATCCTGGCGTAACACCGACCCTGCACATCTGGACTTCGCACGACCAACCGTGGACGACTGAAAACGGCGACATACCGAGGTATTCCGAATGGCCAATGGCATCGTGAGCGGGTGTAGTTGGCTTACGGAACAGAGCCATGCTGATAGAAATGGCAATAGAATACCGGGATGACTACTTACGTCGCTCTCTTGCGGGCCGTGAATGTTGGCGGCACCGGCAAGCTCCCCATGTCCGAACTTCGCGCGATGTGCGTCTCAGCGGGTTTTTCCAACGTGCGCACGTATATCGCCAGCGGCAACGTTGTGTTCGAAAGCAAGCTTTCGGAATTATCCGTGAAAGCGAAACTGGAGCGTTGTCTCGAGACCTATGCGGGAAAGCCGGTAGGGGTTTTGATCCGGACGGGCGCTGAGCTCGCGGCGGTCCTTGCCAACAATCCCTTCAGTTCAGCCGCGCCGAATCAAACTGTCGCAATCTTTCTCGATGCACCGCCTCCCGCAGATGTGCTGGATACTGTGAGTGGCCAGCAAACAGAAGAAATAGCAGTCGGGACGCGTGAGATTTACGTGCACTACAAAGACGGAATAGCGCGTTCAAAACTGAAAATCCCGGCCGCCGGGACTGGAACCGCTCGCAACATGAATACCGTGGCCAAGCTCGCCGAGTGGACGGCGGATTAGGTCGATTGTCATAAGGTAGTTTGGGTTCAAATTGCAGAATCGCGGCCTGTTTCAAGGAGTAAATCGATGCTCGATGCAATAACGATAAGCGTCTCCATCGATCGCGATTGGCAAGACCTGTACAACGCGATATGGCGTCCTGAGGCATTCCAGAGTTGGGCGTCGGGACTGGCAGATTCGACGCTCGAAAAGTGCGGCGATCACTGGAAAGCGCACGGCCCGGAGGGAAGCGTGACCATTCGATTCACCGGCCACAATCCGTTCGGCGTGATGGACCATTACGTCAGCCTCAGCAGCGGCGAAGAAATCTATGTGCCGCTACGCGTATTGCAAAATGGTGCCGGCGCCGAGGTGGCATTCACGTTGTTTCGGCAACCGGATATGTCGGTTGAGAAATTCGAAGCCGACGCGGCTTGGGTGCGACGCGATCTGGCCGCGCTCTGTGCGCAGTTTTCTTCCTGATTGCTTGTTTCCGTATATACGGCAGCGTCAAGGTCCGATCGGTAACGTGCAGCCCGCGGCTTCAGACGAACACCAACAAACAGGATCGAAAATCATGAATGACAGGCCGGATGCAGCGCCAGACAGCACAGCAGCGCGAGTCGCCTTGTGGCGCGCTCTGCACGTCGAGGCCGACGCGCCGCCCCATGTACTGGAAGACGAAATCGGCCTGAAGCTGCTGGCCCCGGACAAGGACTGGCGCAGCCGCGGAGACATGGACCCCCAGTTCACGCGCCCCTTTCGTGCCTCAATCGTGGCGCGTGCACGCTTCATTGAGGACTTGGTCATGGAACAGGCCCGCCACGGGCTAGATCAATATGTCATCCTCGGCGCCGGCCTTGACAGCTTCGCACAGCGCAGGCCGGAGATCGCGTCCCGCCTCCGGGTGTTCGAGATCGACCAGCCAGGTCCTCAGGCATGGAAGCGTCAGCGTCTTATCGAACTCGGCTTCGGCGTGCCGGACTGGCTGCGCTTCGTGCCGGTCGATTTCGAGGCGGGAGAGACGTGGCGAGATGAACTCGTGAATGCCGGCTTCGATGAAAGCAAGCCGGCAATCGTGGTCTCCACAGGCGTCAGCATGTATCTCACCAAGGAGGCGAACACGGCCACGCTGCGCCAGGTTGCGGCCCTCGCGCCGGGATCGACGCTCGCAATGACATTCCTGCTCCCGCTGGAGCTGGCAGACCCCGAGATACGTCCCGGGCTTGAGATGGCGGAGAAGGGAGCGAGAGCAAGCGGGACACCGTTCCTCAGCTTCTTCACGCCGCAGGAGATCGTGACGCTGGCTCGCGAAGCGGGCTTCAGCGATGCACGGCACGTCTCCGCGGCCGATCTTACCCAACGCTATTTCGCGGACAGGACAGATGGTCTGCGCCCGCCAAACAACGCGGAGGTACTGCTGGTAGCAAATACCTAGCTGAGCGCCCGCATGACCGTTTCACCCCGGAGGCGGCCGTAGAAACACCCCTGGTCGAAGGGCAGTTCGAGGTCGACTTCTGCCCGACGCGACCGATCAATGGCGGCCCGCTCCGCCAGTTCTACATCGGACCGGGTTCAGACAGCGTACCCAGAAACGGCTCTTGATACGGTATCCGAACCAATACAATCAACGTTGATATGGAGAGTACATGACCGCAAAGGCCGATGAACTTGCCAGGAAGCTCGTACGAAATTTTAACGAAGTTGAGCAGACGGCGGAAATTCGTTTGCCTCTATACGAGACGCTCAGCGCGCGGCTCGGAACGGGTACGGCGGCGAAACACCTCGGCGCATCGATTGACATTGTGGCTGCGGGAAAGCGCTCATGTCCGTATCACTTTCACCATGCGCAAGAGGAAATGTTCGTCATCCTCGAAGGGGATGGAACGCTCCGTGTTGCGGACGAACTGATTCCAATCAAAACCGGCGATGTAATTTTCATTCCTCCGGGCCCTGAGTATCCCCATCAGATCATTAACTCATCGGAAGCGCCGCTCAAATACCTCTCGATTGGCACACGACACGACCCGGAAGTCGTCGAATACCCGGACTCAGGGAAGTACCAGGCGATCGTTCGCGGCAAGGAGGAAGTACCCCTGCGCGTTATTCAGCGAAAAGGTAACTCCCTTGATTACTGGGATGATGAACCGTAGGTCTGCGGTGGGGTCATGCATCGCCGCACGAAGAATCCCGGCTGTCCAGTTGCTCGTCGGCCAACCTGACCGCTGGCGGCCTCGCGCAACGGCGTGCACGCCTATGCTGGCGTAGTCAGTCCGGGATCTCAATCTCGACCAACTTGGCCAACTGAACCAGCGACTCCTGCCAGCCGAGGTAGCACATCTCCACAGGAATGACCTCAGGTATGCCTTCCTGCACGACGGTGAGCTCGGTTCCACAAGACACCTGCCGCAATGAAATGGTGACGTCCATCTGGCCGGGCAGGTTCGCGTCGTCGAATCGGTCCGAGTAGCGGATCTTTTCGAACGGCACCAGCTCGACGTACTCGCCACCGAACGAGTGGCTGTTGCCGGTGCTGAAGTTACGGAAGGACATCTTGTGTGTACCACCAACACGGGCATCCATGTGGTGGACCTGGCAGGTGAACCCGTAGGGAGGGAGCCACTTCGCTATCGCATCAGGTTCGAGGAAGGCTCGATAGATGCGTTCGGGAGGAGCGCGCAAGACGCGATGGAGAAGGACGGTTCCTGTAGTCATGTGCGATCGCCTTTCGGTTGAGAAGTTGGACAACCCCCACGACGATTCGGCGACGCTGGTATCGACATAGGTTGAGATCAGGAAAAACCCGTAGACGCCGATAAGTTTCACCCGCCACCGATGCTTACTTCAAGTGTGGGTGACTGCCATTTCAGCACTCATCGGATACGGTCGGCAATATAGCGCTCCTCAATATCACAATCGTCAGCAAGCTGCGCCGTTGTGATCCCGCTGCCAACTATCAAGCGCGACGGCCTGCCGGAATGCAGTCGGCGCAACACCGGCGCTGTCGCGAAAACGGTGGCTGAAATGGCTGGCGTTCGCATAGCCGCATTGTTCGGCGACCTGCGCGAGCGGCAGCGCCGTGGTGCGCAGCAGCGTGCGCGCGCGTTCTAGCCGCTGTTGCGCGATCCACGCAGCGGGCGGGAGTCCGAACGACGTGCGGAACATCCGTGCGAGGTGGAACTCCGATAGCGCAGCGACGCCGGCCAGTTCGCCGAGTGCGAGTGTTTGCCCGAGATGGTTGTCGATGTACTCGCGCAGGCGACGCCGGGTCGCAACCGACAAACCGCCCTTCAGTGATGTATTGGTACGGCGCACGCCTTGTGCGCGCAGCAACAGGCTCAACACCTGATGCGCGGTTTCGTTCGTACGCAGCAGGCCGTCGGGGTCCTGCCAGTTTTCATTGGCGAGCGTTTGACAAAGGCTCGCCATATGCGCGTCCTCGAAATAGGTGCGATCCGCGAGCGTCAGTTCGCGTGGCTCGCGATCGAGTTCCTGCACCGCGCGTTGCGTGAAGTGCTCGGGCAGGAAATACAGATGCATGAAATGCATGTGGCCGCGGACCCACCAGCGCGATTCGTGGTCACCGGGCAGCGCGCACAGACGCGCCGGTGCGCCGTAGCGACCGGGCATTTTCTGACGTTCGGTGCGATAACCACCGTCCAGATAACACGAGAGCGTGTGGTGGCCGGGACGGTCATAGACGGTCTCGGCTTCCTTGGTGTCGCGTGTCCACACCGCGATGGCCAATTGATCGCCAAGCCACGCGAACCGCTCCAGATTCGCGTTAGCGCTGCGCAGCGTGTGACAGACCGAATGAAGGCCGAACGGCGTTTCGGTGGAATCCATCGCAGGGGCAGGCGGTTTGGCATTCATGGAACGAGCGGGATGCATCTGATGACAGGGTAATCGTCAGTATACGCGGCGTCATGAGCCACGGTTTGGCGCCAGCAAGAAGTGCGCAATCCTGGACAAGTGCGGCCGGGCCTGCTGCTGCATAGTTGAACTCTCGTTTTTCAAGCTGCAGGCCGCGCCATGAATATGTTGCTCTATGCCGTCACCGTTCTGATCTGGGGCACCACCTGGATTGCGATCAAATGGCAGCTCGGGTCGGTGCCCCCGCCGGTATCGATTGCATGGCGGTTCTGGATCGCCGCGCTGGTGCTGTTCGCGCTGCTTCGCCTGATGCGCCGTCCGGTCTGGCCGCCGCGCGCCGCATGGCGCTACCTGGCCGCGCAGGGACTGGCGCTGTTTTGCGTCAACTTCCTGTGCTTTTACTACGCCGAACAGGTCGTGCCGAGCGGACTGGTCGCGGTGGTGTTTTCGACAGCCCCGCTCTTGAACTCGATCAACGGGCGCCTGTTCATGGGCCGCCCCTTGCAGCCCACGGCGATTGCCGGCGCGGCGCTGGGCCTGGTCGGCATTGTCTGCCTGTTCGTTCAGCAGATGACCGGACATCTCGGCGACCACGCTGTGTGGTTCGGCCTCGCGATCGCGTTTTTCGGCACTTTCTGCTTCTCCGTCGGCAATCTGCTGTCAAGCCGGATGCAATCGATGGGTCTGCACCCGTTCGCCACCAATAGCTGGGCCATGCTGATCGGCGCCAGCGTATTGACGATAGGAAGCGCGCTGGCTGGCTTCTCCTTCGCCGTCGAGCCGGATGCGCGTTATCTGGGCGCGCTCGCCTATCTGGCGGTGTTCGGCTCGGTGATCGGCTTCACGGCGTATCTGATGCTGGTCGGGCGCATCGGGCCGGAACGGGCGGCCTACAGCACCGTGCTGTTTCCGATCGTGGCGCTGGCGGCGTCGACCGTGTTCGAAGGCTACCGATGGACCCCATTGGCGGTGGTGGGGCTCGTGCTGGTGGTGGCCGGCAATCTGGTGGCATTCGATTTGACGCGGCGCATCTTTGCGCGTCGGGTGCAGCATTCCTGATCTCCCCGACGGGGTGTAGGGCGCAAAGCGCTGCGAGACCACGCGCTATGGCGGGTCTCGCAGTTTCAACAATTTTTGACGGCAGCTAGAGATCGGTAGTCATCTTTCGCGTGTCCAAAGGACGGCGTGCCACACAGAGGAATCCGGCGCGGAGTAGCCCGCGACTTGGCCGCGATTGTTGATCCCCTGAGCAATACTTTGGTTGTCACCCGGCAGCGTGCCCAAGTCGGTCATCCTCCCTTTTTCAAACAGAAAGGCATGCTGCTGCCACCCGCTTGCGGTGTTCGACGAGCCGACTACCTGGCCGCGTTCGTTGATCCCGTAGGCCGCACTCTTGTTGCCACCGGGGAGCGTGCCCAGGTCGATCATTACCCCTTTTTCAAACAGAAAAGCGTGCTGATCCCCGCTTGCGATAGTCGACGAGCCGACTACCTGGCCTCGATTGTTGATCGCGTAAGCAATACTGGTGTTGCCGCCGGGGAGCGTGCCCAGGCTGGTCATCAGCCCTTTTTCAAACAGAAAAGCGTATTCATTGTTGTCGCTTCCAGTGGACCAGCCGACCACCTGGCCGCGATCGTTGATACCGAGAGCGAAGCTGAAAGCGCCACCAGGAAGCGTGCCGAGGTTAGTCATCACCCCGTTTTCAAATAGAAAGGCTTGCGACGCCCGGCTTGCGTTGAACGACCAACCCACAACCTGGCCGCGCTCATTGATTGCGTTAGCGGCACTGTTGTCGCCACCGGGAAGTGTGCCCAGGTCGATCACTTGCCCCTTTTCAAACAGGGTAGCGCGTGGGTACCCGCTCGAGTTGAAGGAGTAACCGGCCGCCTGGCCGCGACTGTTGATCGAGTAAGCGGCCGACAGCGTATCGCCGCCGGGGAGTGTATGCAGGTCGGTCACCACTCCGTTTTCAAACAGAGTAGCGTGCTGATCCCCGCGTGCGTCAAACGAGTAACCGACCACTTGGCCGCGCTCATTGATCCCGACAGCTTGGCTGCTGTTCCCCCCGGGCAGCGTGCCAAGATTCTTGATGACAAGACTTTCCGCTGCGGCGGGCTGCAATGCGGCGACCGCGAGTAGCGTGAAAACAATCAGGACGCGCTGAACATATTTCGTATTGCTAATTAGCTTATAGGTAGATTTCATGATGATCCCTTTTCCTGAGACACGACCTGGACCGCAATCGGAGACCTGACCAGAGGCGCGCCGAATGCGCTTTGACAAGAACTACGTGAAAATCGTGGACAGGCCCGGACTTCCGTCGAGCCGGGGGAACTGCTATAGGGCTAATCAATAAGCGGCGTCACGCCAAGCCCTGTGTGACGGTTCAACGTCCAGAGCCGGATGACGACATGCACCAACATCGACATTAACGTCCGCACGATCTCGATTCATGTGCGGCGCAAAGCGGTACATCCTGCGTCTCAATGCAAGCGGGGGTCGATAGAACGTAGCGGTTTTTGTAAATAACAAAATCCGCTATATGCGCCATCCGTCGCATCTGTATCGATTTAGAAGTTATCGATCAGTTTAGTCTAAGGAATGTTTTTTTCAACTGATTAAATATTGAGGCAGATTAATGACCCTAAAAAAATCGTGATGACTTGCTTTTGGTCGATGTTGGGTTACACGATTGCTCGGTGCTGCAAATCCCTCATTGCGGCGCCAAAAATCGCTCGGCGAGTTTCACCCAATACGTGGCGGCGATCGGCAAACATTCATCGTTGAAGTCGTAGCCCGGATTGTGCAGCATGCAATCGCCACTGTTATGCGCGGGGCCGGTTCCGTTGCCCACAATGAAGTAACTGCCGGGAACGGCCTGAAGCATGAAAGAGAAATCCTCCGCCCCCGCTGTGGGACGCATGTCGGATATCAGCCCCTCCTCCCCTAACCAGTCGTGTGCGACTTGCCGGGCGAACTCGGTGGCAGCCGGGTCGTTGACGACCGCCGGACATCCCCACTGATAATCCACCTTTGCCGTACAGCCCAAAGTCGATGCCTGAGACTCTGCGACTTCTATAATGCGGTCGTGCAAAAATCGTTGCACCTCGGGCCGCAACGCGCGAACTGACAGCGTCAGTGTCACGACTTCTGGAATGACATTCGAGACTGTTCCGCCGTGAATCTCGCCAATGGTGATCACCGCGGTATCAAGCGGGTCCGTATTGCGCGAGACGATGGTTTGCAGCGCAATCACCACGTGAGCCGCAGCGACAATCGGATCAGCGGCCAGATGCGGTCGTGCGCCGTGGCCGCCCTTGCCGTGGATGCTGATGTACACGGTATCGGACGACGCCATGAAGCATCCCGGCAGAAAGCCAAATTTCCCGACCGGTTCGCCGGGCCGGTTGTGCAGCCCAAAGACCATGTCGCAAGGAAATTTCTCGAACAAGCCCTCGTCGACCATGATTTTCGCGCCGCAATACCGTTCTTCGGCGGGTTGGAAGATCACGTTCAACGTACCGGAAAAGTCACGGGTTTCCGACAGGTAGCGCGCGGCAGCAAGCAGAATGGCGGTATGACCATCGTGGCCGCAAGCATGCATCACACCCTTGCGCTGACTGGCATAGGGCAGGCCGGTCGACTCCTCGATCGGCAGCGCGTCCATGTCTGCGCGCAAGCCGAGGCGACGGGTGCCGGTCCCCACTTTCAGCGTGCCGACCACGCCGGTTTTCGCCAGGCCTCGATGCACCTCGTAACCCCATGCGTGCAAACATTCCGCGACAAGATTGCTGGTCTGATGCTCCTCGAGCGAAAGTTCCGGATGGGCGTGAATACGATGGCGCAGAGCGACAATTTCATCGCTTGTATCGAGAATGCGAGCTAGCACGTCTGTCATGGTTTCTTCCTCGGTAACGGAGAACGGAGATTGATCGAGAACGGGGGGGAATCGAGAACGCCGTTGCTTCGATGCCGACAGCCTGTTCGCAGCGTACGCAGGGCAGCTCAGGGGGATGGAACCCGCAGCACGGGAATCAGCGCGCTCAATGTGCGGCGCGAGCCGTGGCGACCCATTGGGTGAACTGCGATCCGTTCGCTGCCAGCCATTGATCGGCAAGCCGGCCGAACAAGCCGTTCGAGCTGGGCTCCTTGCTGATGGCCGACTCCCAGTCAGCCCAGACCGCAGGCGAAAACTTGATCTGCTGGATCAACGCCTTGATGCCCGGATTGGCGGAAATGAATGCCCTGTTTGCCACGGATCCTGCGTTCCACGATGCCATGGCCATATGGCACGGATCAGCGCCACCGGCACAGCCTACGACCCCCTTTACGAGGGCCGAGCCGGTGTTGGGCATCTTGGGTGGTAATGCATCCGCGGGCACAGGAAGCCATACGACGTCCTTACCCGGAACCAGGCCGCTCGTGACCCACGACGGACTCCAGGCGTAGAAAAATGCTGGCGAGCCGGATTTGATACGCGATACGGCATCCATCATCAACGCTTCGTACTTGCCGCTTACCACGTGTACATTTTGCGCGAGTCCGAATTTTTTCAGCTGGTAGTTCACGACGTCGGCGCAGCTCCAGCCGGGATCGCAACTGATGAGTTCCGCCTTCCCGTCCTCGCCGAAGAGACTGGCGATATTGGGGTCCTTCATCTGCTCGATGCTCGTGATGTTGTGGGCAAGCGCCGTCTTCCTGTCGATCATGTAGCCGTTCACACCGCCCCCGGTAATGAACCCGGTGCCAATGATTTCCGCCTGCTTTTCGACGGTCCGAAACTCCGGCTCGCGTTGCGGCAAATTGACGTCGGTCGACAGATCGACATCGCCCTGCGCGACCGCCGCAAAAAACAGCGTGATGTTCATCGTGCTGAGTTTGATGTCGTAACCGAGCGACCTCATAGCCCGCGCCACGATCTGGTCCGCGACATAATTCGCGCCGAGGCTATCGGCCTGCACGTAACGCACCCTCCTTCCGGAGCCGGGGAGCGTATCAGCGAATGCCGAGATGTTTGCGATCGAGAAAATGAACGTCGCTGTGACAACCACTGCCCGGATGCCCCACTTGAAAGTCTTCATTAGCGTTCCTGCTCCTTAGCGCATGGCTGCGGCTTTTCAAAGTCCGGATGCAATCAGATCAGGTCACATGCTAGTTCACGCGCGATATTGGATCTTCCTACGGACAGAGGGAAAGACGGCGCCCTCGCCTCTTCGGTTCAAGTGAAGCGTGGGAAGGCTGACAGGGTCAAAAGAGGAAAAACGGGGTCGAACGGATTGATGATGTCCTGGCGCGCGAGTCATGTCTGAGTCAGCGGCACTGCACCCGGCGCGATTGGAAACGACCAACCCATCGGTTTCAGCGACCGCAATGCCCTCCGCCGGACGATCGACAACTTGGAACTATACTGGGGCACCTGGAGGTTTCAATGGCCGAACATGACCGACTACATCCCCTACGTCCGCTCCTCAAAAATTGGGTTTGGGAGCATGGTCGAATTGGGACTCGCTATCTCGACTACGTCGATGGCGAAATCAAGTTTGATGAAGGTAAGAAATCGCATTTCGCGGCCGAGAAATATATCTACGTGCCGCTCGATAAGGACGCTCAAGACGATGCTTCTGCAGAGGGTCCTGCGATCCAGGACGCGGGACTTGCCCGGTTTCTGCGGGCTGCGCAATTAGGCACGCCGGAGGAAGCCGGTTCTGTCGCGGAGGTTCAGCGCGCAGTGCAGGATTGCGTGGAACTCGGCCTGTTCAGCGCCTATCAACGGGAAGCTCGCGAGGCATTGGCCCGCTATGCGCAAGAGGCCATGTTCGACGACGAGATTCGCGCGGCGGTTGTCGACGACATCCGGCGCATTTATACCGGCATGCGGGAGCAACTGGCGCTATACGATTTCAGTGTGCTTTACGGCTTGCCCACGCCGCTGCTGATCAGCGAGGCGCCCTTCATCGACTGGCGCGTGGCCGTCAGTCCGGGACTTCCGTTTGTGTCGCTTCCGCTGGGACCTTACTGCCTGCTGGTCGGCGCTGTGTCGGGCAGGAAAAGCAAAATCGGCCCGGTGGTCTGGAAAGCCGCTTCGGCAATGGGTCCGTTAAAGGACCACAACCGCCGCATCGCGGAGCACGCAAGTCTGTGGCTGGTGGCGACCACGGATGACCAGCTCGTCGCGACACAAAGCCGCCTTGCCGCTGCTAAGGCAGCCGCGGCAGCCACGGAATCCAGGCAGGAAGCCGCGAAGCCCTGACCGTTACCGGCGTCGGTCAGTCCCGCCATCTCCGGGCATGCAAGTCCTCGTCGATAACAGCGTGGGGGCGGCGCTGCGGCTCCGTTCCCCCGAAACTGTTACTCTTCCCCATTCTCGACCGCAGCTTGGTCGCACGCGACGGGGCCAAGCGCTTCGCGTCAAGCAACACAGGATTTTGAATGTTCGGTTTTCTGCGCAGTTATTTTTCCAACGACCTGGCGATTGATCTCGGCACCTCAAATACGCTGATCTACATGCGTGGCAAGGGTATCGTCCTCGACGAACCCTCGGTCGTGTCGATTCGTCAGGAAGGCGGTCCGAATGGCAAAAAGACAATTCTGGCCGTGGGCAAGGAAGCCAAGCAAATGCTCGGCAAGGTGCCGGGCAACATTGAAGCTATCCGCCCGATGAAGGACGGTGTGATCGCCGACTTCAGCATTACCGAGCAAATGATCAAGCACTTTATCCGGATGGCGCACGAGCCCCGCATGTTGGCGCCATCGCCGCGGATCGT
>Ga0302220_10001262_pt1 | contig 19844 bp, 20 predicted proteins | sample II_Palsa_E1_3_FD_194572 | JGI IMG/M metagenome (GOLD analysis project Ga0302220, IMG submission 194572) | Peat permafrost microbial communities from Stordalen Mire near Abisko, Sweden - II_Palsa_E1_3 | ecosystem: Environmental > Terrestrial > Soil > Palsa > Peat permafrost | place: Sweden...
GCCCAGCGCACGGCTGCCTCCTGCAGGCAGTCGTCGACGAGGCGGGCGGTGGCGCCGCCCTGCTCCGCAGGGGCGTGCACGATCAGTTCGTCGTGCAGGCACAGCACGATCCGGGCGCCCAGCGGCGCGCCGCGGGCCCGGACCGTCACCGCCCACATCTTGAACAGCTCCGCCGCGGCGCCCTGGATGAGGGCGTTCCGGCCGTAACGGCCCCGGGCGGCGACCCGGGCCGCCGTCTCCTTGCCACCCGCCGTCATCACGACCCGCCGGCCACCGTACGTGCGCAGGTCACGTCCGGCCTGGGCATCGCGGTCCGCCTCATCGAGATACCTCATGGCGACCGGATAGGCCTTGGTGAGCCGGCGCAGCGCCTGGGCGCCGTGTCCGGTCGTCTGCCCGTACATGGCGCCCAGGACCGCGACCTTGGCCGTGGGCCGGTCCACCCCGAGCTGCTCGGCGACCGGGGCGTACAGGTCATCGGCCGTGGTGGCGCCGGCCAGGGCCCGGTCCCGGGAGACCGCGGCGAGCACCCGTGGCTCGATCTGGCCGAGGTCGGCCCGGACGAAGACGTGCCCGGTCTCGGCCACGACCGCCCGGCGCATCACCGCCGGCATGTTGTGCAGGCCGCCGGAGGCGGTCATCCGCCCGGCCGCGCCGTCCGAGCCCGTCCAGGTCCCGCGCAGCCGGCCGTCCTCCCCGAGGTGAGCGTCCAGCCATCCGTAGCCGTAGGTGGTGGCGATCCGTTCCGCCTTGCGCCACTCCAGCAGGGCGGCGACGAGCGAGTGGGCGTCGCGGAACGCCCGCAGCCGCCAGGCCCGGGTGTCGGGTACGTCCACACCGATCCGGGCCAGCAGCGAGCGCACCTGCGCCGGGCTGCGCAGGTCGGCGGAGGCGCCCGGCGGCGCGTGCCGGAGCACGGCGGCGTCGCGCGCGGCCCGGCTGCGCGCCGCCTCGGCCTCGGTCCGCGGCCGGGGGCCGACGAACGCCGCTAGGACCTGCTGCGCGGTGGCCCGGTCCATCGGCAGCCCATCCGCCGATAGCTCCGCGCACAGCAGCTCAGCCGCCGATTCGGAGTAGGCCGTGGCCAGGGCCATCGGCCGGTCAGCCAGCCGGGCCAGCCCGGCCTGCTGGAGCGCGGCGGTCGTGACGGCCAGCTCCGCCCACCGGGTCAGGTGACCCGGACTGGCCGACCAGCCGCCGCTCACCCAGGGAGGCCGTAGGTAGCCGTCCGGCCCGACCGGCTCCTCCAGGTCCCCGGGCTCACCCTGCTCGAACAGATTGGGCGGCCCTGCGGCCGGGATCGTCGCCAGCGCGAGTTCCTTTAGATGGGCCCAAACCCAGCCGGGGTCGGCCCGCCACCCGCCGAACAGCAGCCGGTGCACCGCCGCGATGTCCCAGCAGGTAGCCAGTCGCACGCCCCGGGCCGCCAGCGTGGCCGCCGTCTCACCGGACCAGATCACCCAGCGGGGCCGCAGCTTCTCGTCGGCGAGGCGCACGGCGTCCGCGCCGGCCAGGAGCGGCCGGCCGGCTGCGGACAGCCCGATCCGCGGGCCGGGGCCGGCGGCCAGCCCGACCAGGTCCCCACGGGCCACTCCCGCCTCGCCCAGTTGCGCTAGCTCGTCCACGGCCGCCCCACGTCACCCACCCTGCCACAGTTGGTGACGTTGGTCCCTGGCTGCCCATCGCGGGCGGGTGCCACCCTGGGCAGATGTTCGTCGCCCACGACATCGAATGCGGTGTTGACTTCGCCACGGCACGGCCCGGGCTGGTCGGCCTGGCCGCTGACCGCGTGCTGGTAGACGCGTCACGGGTGGCCTACCACGAGGGGCTCGCCAGCCTCGGCCTGGATTGCCCCAGGCTGGCACGGGTCCGTACGCTCACCTGTACGCGGGGCGGCGGCCAGGCGACCGCAGGACTGCGCTGGGAGGCGACCGGTGTGTCCGCCGGCCTGTTCCCGGTGCTGGACGCCGACCTCACCCTGTCGCCCAAGGGCCAGTCCAGCACCAGGCTGGCGCTGGCCGGCGTGTACCGGCCGGTGTTCGGTGGCCTGGACAGCGACCTCTACCCCGCAGCCGTGGACCGGGTGGCCGACCTCACGGTGCGGACCCTGCTCCGTACCGTCGCCGGGTACCTGACCGGATCCGGGGCGATCTTCCCGCCAGTGCACATCCCCCGCCGGGCCAAGGCCTCCTGACCGCTGTTCCCGCGCCGCCTCAAGATTTACCTGAGTGGCGCTGCGAGCACGGCCTTCCTGGACCTACCGGGAGACCCGGCGCCAGGCCGCCCGTGGCACCAGTCGCATGGCGGTGGCCAGGCCGGCCAGGGACCGCGGCACCCAGACGGTCTGACGGCTCTGGCGGTCCGCGCCCAGGGCGGCCGCGACGGCCGCGCCGACGGCGGCCGGGGTGGTGGCCAGCGGGGCGGGATCCATGCCCGCCGTCATCCGTCCGGTGACGAATCCGGGCCGGACCAGCAGCACCCGCACGCCACTGTCGTGCAGTGAGTCCGCCAGCCCGCGCGCGAACGCGTCCAGCCCGGCCTTGGCCGCCCCGTACACCATGTTGGCCTTGCGGGGCCGGACCGCGGCCACCGAGGACAGCACCACGATCGTGCCGCGCCCCTGGTCGCGCATCCGGGCCGCCGAGGCCAGCAGCGTGGTGACGTGGCTGGTGAAGTTGGTGTCGATGAGCACCGCCGCCTGCCGCGGATCCTGATCCAGCACCGGCTGGGGGGTCAGCACCCCGGCGGCGGAGATCACGATGTCCACCGGTCCGTCGGCGAAGACGTCCCGGATGAGGGCGTCGTGCGCGGAGATCTCCGTGGCGTCGTAATGGTAGGTACGGACCCGGCCGGAGAGGGTCTTCCCGGCTGCCTCCAGCGCCGCCTGATCGCGGCCGGCGAGCAGGATCTCGGTCTCCGGAGGCAGGCGGAGCGCGGTCAGGATGGCCAGTCCGATCTCGCTCGTCCCGCCGAGCAGCAGGATCCTGCTTACTTGCCGTTGTGTCGTCACTGCACGAGCTCCCAGAGGCCGGTTACGAACATCAGCAGCCAGGTTAGTTCCAGGAGGACCATGGGCGTGTCCCGGATCAGCAGATCTTCGACGGGCCGGGGAGTGGCCAGGGCGGTGAGCCGGTCGAACCGGGCCAGCGCGCCAGACAGCGGCAGGGCGCTGGCCAGGTGCCAGGCCCGGATCCAGTTGTCCTGCTCACTGAGGGCCCACAGCGCGTAGGTGATGATCATCGTCACCGCGGTGATGCGCTGGGTCAGCCGCAGGGCGGCCGGCCGGTACCAGCGCATCGAGGGCCGGTGCCGGACCGCCTCGGGGCCGAGCACGGCCATCTCGGTGTACCGCTTGGCGGTGGCGACCAGCAGGGCGCCCAGGCTGCAGACGAGCAGGAACCAGCCCGAGGGCGGCACGTGGGTCGCCGCCGCGCCGCCGAGCGCCCGGAGCACGAACCCGGACGCGACAAACATCAGCTCGATCACCGGGATGTGCTTGAGCACGAGGCTGTACAACAGCGAGGAGGCGATATACGCGGCGATGATCACGGACAGCAGCGGTGTGCGGATCAGGAAGCCCGCGGCCAGGGCCACGACGACGCAGACGACGGCCACCGCGACCGCGTGGGCCTTGGGCAGTTCGCCGGCCGCGATCGGACGCCGCCGCTTGACCGGATGCCGCCGGTCCCGTTCCGCGTCGGCGACGTCGTTCACCATGTAGACCGCGACGGACGCGACGGTGAACGCCGCCGCCGCGACCAGCGCATAGGCCAGCCCGTCGTGGCGCCCGAGCGACGTCCCAGCGAGCGGCGCCGCGAACACGAGCAGGTTCTTCGGCCACTGCCGCGGCCGGGCTGTGCGCAGGACCGCGAGCAGCCAGCGCGCCGGGTACGGCGCGGCATCGGAAGCGGCCGCCCGGCTGGTGACGGCCTTAGGGAGTGGACGGGTCACCGGGCGAATACCGCCGTGAAGTCGCGGCTATTGACTGAGTAGTAACGGTTGGCCGGTTCCGGCTGGTTGGGGAGAAGGTTGACCGGTGTGGGGTCGGCCGCGCTGGGCGACGGCTTGTAGTACATGTAGGACATCCACGCCGGGTTGATGTCCATCTGCATGGCATTCACGGCGCCGGCCCGCTGCAGCAGATCGGCCAGGGTCCGCACGGACAGCGCCGGTCCGTAGACGAAGATGACCCGCCCGTCGCTGGTGATGCCGACCCCGGAGCGCCACACGTAGTAGCCACCCCCCAGGGTGGCGCCCCACTGGCTCTGCACGTCCTGGTCCACCGAGGCCGGGACGGTCCCGTTGGCCACGATGAGCTTGAGGTTCTGCCGGACGCCCAGAACGTTCGAGCTCATGCCCACGCCGTGGTCCCAGGAGCCGATGGACACCTGGCCGTTCTTGTAGTAGACGAGCGACGCGGCGCCGCTGGTCAGGGTGCCCTTGGTGAGGCCGTTGAGGTAGAAACCGCCTCCGGCGGAGTCCAGCTTGAATCCGCCGTTGAACGTGGCGAGCAGCCCGGTACGGGAATTCGGCGGCAGCCACGGCGAGTAGCCCCAGTTGGCCGTCCCGGGGTCTTCGGCGCCGGGGCGGAGCTGGAACGAGAGCAGGCGCTGGTCCATCGACGCGATGCCGGCCACGTAGGACGTGTGGATGCCGTCGGGGCGCAGGTAGGTGCCGTAGATGGCCGGGATGCCGGTCACGCTGGCCAGCACGCGCCATTGTCCTTCGCCGGGCAGTGGCGATCCGGCGGGTGAGCTGAGCCGGGAGGGCACGATCGGCGTGATCGTGGCGGCACCGGGCTTGGGCGGAGCGGTCGCCGACGTGGGGCCCCCGGTGGCCGGGGCCGCCAGCGAGAACTGCGGCTTCCCGCCGACCTTGGGGGCCTTGTAGGTGAGCCATTCGCCCAGCGTGACGACGGGACCCAGATAGTGGTCCCGCGCCCATTCGGCGAGCCGGGTGGAGGCGGTGCCGTTGCCTGGTGCCGTCATGGCCTGGCCGACTGACCAGCCGACCCAGCCGAGGAACAGGACGAGCACGATGAGGATGGCCTGCACGCTGCGGTGGGCGAGCAGCCGGCGCAGCCGCCGCCGGCGCGGCTTAACCGTCCGGCGCCGGCCATCCCGGCCGCCGTCGCCCGGCCCGGGCGCTCCGCTCTGCGCGTCATTACGCGGGTCCCGCCCTACCGGGATACCCGGCCCGTTGCCACCCGGCCCGTTGCCACCCGGCCCGTTGCCACCCGGCCCGTTGCCACCCGGCCCGTTGCCACCCGGCCCGTTGCCACCCGGCCCGTTGCCACCCGGCCTGTAGCCAGGCGAGGCACTGTGGCGCGGTCCGTAACCGCTCGGCCTGCGGTCGGGCCCGGCGGTGTCGTCCGTTACATGGTCGTCTGGCCCATGGTCCGGGCCGTAGCCAGGCGGGACCGGATACTCGTAGCCGGGGGCGACCCGCTGCCCGTGCTCGCCCGGCGGGGGCGGTGCGCTGCGGCTGTAGTTCTCGTACTCGGGCCGGCCGTAGCCGGGGTGATCATGGCGAGGCTGGTACTCGTCGTTGGGGGCGTCCGGTCCGTAATTATTCGGGCCGCCGGGCGCGCGACGGTCTCTTTCCCCCCGGCCCTGGCTGCCCTGATCCAGCAGCCGGTTGTCATACCGGTGCCTCGGCGGTACCGATCGCGGCACGCGCGTACCTCCTGCTGAGCGCCTGTGTGTATTGCCCCGCTGAGCTGTACGTCTACCCCCGGAACATGAAGGCTCGATGACGGGACATTCCGTGGAGAATTCTGCAACGTGCCTTAGCAGTGCCTGAATATATTAGCGTAAAACGCCTGGCAGGACTCGGGTACAAGGCGTTTGGTGCATGCCCGGCATGCCCGGCATGCCCGGTCTCGGCGTGCCGGGTCCCGGGCGTCCAGGGGTCCCGGGCGTGCCTGAGTGCTCAGGGTCCCAGGGCCCGGGTGCCGAATCCGTTCCCGAATCTCCAGAACTTAGGCGCCCGGCTGTCGATCCGGGCGTTTCCTGTTCGTGTAGGGAGTGAGAGGCCGGCGATGAGCTGGCCGAACGGCAAGCCGGACCGGAAGAAGGAGCACCGACCATGAAGCAGTACCTGCTCAGCATGTACCAGCCCCAGGGCGACCCCCCGCCTCCCGAAGTCCTCGGGCCGATCATGCAGAAGCTCGGACTTATTCGGCAGGAACTCATCGGCGAGGGCGCGTGGGTGTTCGGCGACGGCCTCTGCCCGCCGGAAACCGCGACTGTGTTGCGCGCACAGGACGACGACGTGCTCGTCACGGACGGCCCGTTCGTTGAGGGCAAGGAGTACCTGGGTGGGTTCATGATCATCAAGGCGCCTGACCTCGACGTGGCTCTGGCCTGGGGCCGGAGGTACGCCGAGACGACCGGCCTGCCCATGGAGGTGCGGCCGTTCCAGAGCGATGCCTCGGACTGAGCCCGCCACGCCCGGCCGCGGCCCCGGACAGCACCCGGAGCGGGATATCGAGCGGGTGTTCCGCGCGGAGTACGGCCGCGCGGTCGCCGTCCTGGTCCGCATTTTCGGTGATATCGACGTCGCCGAAGAGGCGGTCCAGGAGGCGTTCACGACGGCGCTGGAACGGTGGCCGGCGGCCGGTACCCCGCCGAGCCCCGCGGGATGGATCATCACCACAGCCCGGAACCGGGCGATCGACCGGCTGAGACGCGAATCGTCACGGGAGGACCGGCACGCGCAGGCCGCTGTGCTGCACGCGGCCGACGCGGGCCGCGAGCCAGCCGAGGAGGGACCCGTGCGTGACGACCGGCTGCGCCTCATCTTCACCTGCTGCCACCCGTCGCTGGCCACCGCGGCCCAGGTGGCGCTGACGTTGCGGCTGCTGGGTGGCCTGAGTACCGCCGAAATCGCCCGCGCCTTCCTGGTGCCCGAGCCGACGATGGCCCAGCGCCTGGTCCGGGCCAAGAACAAGATCCGCGACGCCGGAATCCCGTACCGCATCCCGCGCGAGGCTGAGCTCGCGGATCGGCTGCGGTCCGTTCTGGCGGTCGTCTACCTCATCTTCAACGAGGGCTACAGCGCAAGTTCGGGCGACCGGTTCAGCCGGCCAGAGCTGAGCCAGGAGGCGATCCGGCTCGGCCGGCTGCTGGCCGCGTTGATGCCCGACGAGCCGGAGGCCCTCGGCCTGCTGGCGCTCATGCTGCTGATCGATTCCCGCCGTGCGGCGCGGACCGGCCCGGACGGCGCCCTGATCCCGCTGGCCGAGCAGGATCGCCAGCGCTGGGACCGGGATCTGATCGCGGAAGGCCAGGGCCTCGTCCGCGGCTGCCTGCGGCGTAACCAGCCGGGCCCGTACCAGCTGCAGGCGGCCATCAACGCGGTACACGGCGATGCACCGGACACCGCAACGACGAGCTGGCCGCAGATCGTCCGGCTGTATGACCAGTTGCTGGCGCAGCAGCCGACCCCGGTGGTGGCGCTGCACCGTGCGGTCGCGGTGGCCGAGGTCGACGGCCCGGGCGCGGCCCTGCGGCTGGTCGACGACCTGGACCTGGGCAGGTACCACGTGTTCCACGTCGTCCGTGCCGATCTGCTGCGGCGGCTGGGCCGGCCGGACGAAGCGGATGAGGCGTACCAGGCGGCCATGGCCGGCACACAGAATGCGGCCGAACGGGCCTTTCTCGAACGCAGGCGCCGCTCGCTGAAGACGCCGCGCCAAGGGATTTTAAATTAATTAAATGGTCCCGATGTTCCGCACATCCTCGTCCGGGTCATTCCGCTGTGCGGGTACAGCGCGCCGGGTGCCGGGCATTCTGGCCGGCCAATTGTGCCCATTCTCGGCAGTTCCTGGCGGTGTCCCGGCTCGGCCCGGTCAGCCCGCGGCGGCCAGGAGCGCGGCCACCGCCGCTTCGGCCGCCTCGGCGGCAGGCAGCGAGGCCGGAAATGCCGGGATGCCCGGCAGCACCCCGTCCGCCTCGTAGCGGCTGATGAGCCTGGGGTCGATGTAGGAGGAGCGGGCCACGGTCGGGGTGTCGCCGAGCCAGTTGGCCACCCCGCGCACGCTGGCGGTGATGACGCTCCTGCGGGCCCGGGTGCTCGGCGGTGGTGCCGCGTTGGCCAGCAGCAGCGCCATCAGCACGGTGGCGTTCCAGGTCCGGAACTCCTTGGCCGTGAAGTGCCCGCCGGAGTGCGTGGCGATGTAACCGCTCACGTGCTGCGAGTGCAGCACGTGCCACCGGTCCCCCTGCCGCCAGGAGAACAGGGCGTCCAGGCCGTTGCCGCTGCGGGCCAGAGCCCGCACGGTGGACCGGATCGCCGCGTCGGTAACGGTGATCTCCCGGTGCTTGCCTTCCTTGGCGGTGTAGTCGAAGCGGACGCCGTCCCGCTTCACCTGCACGTGCCGTTTCTCCAGCGTCGCCGCCCCATAGTGATGATCAAGCTCGGCGTACCGCTCGCCGCCGATGCGGAAGAGCCCCAGGTCGATCAGCCGCACCGCGCTGGCGGTCACCCGGTCCCGGTCGAGTTCGCGGCGCTTGAGATCCCGCAGGGTGGCGGTGCGCAGCGCGGGCAGCGCGTCGGCGAACCGCAGCATGTGCGCGAACTTCTCCGCGTCACGCTGCTCGCGCCACAGCTGGTGGTAGTGGTACTGGGTCCGGCCCCGGGTGTCGACGCCGGTGGCCTGGATGTGGCCCAGCGGATCGGGTGAGATCCAGACGTCCCGCCAGGCCGGCGGGAGCACCAGCGCCTTGATCCGGCGCAGCGTTGCGTCGTCGGTAATGAGCACGCCCGATTCGTCCCGGTATCGGAAGCTGTCCCCGGCGCGTTCGCGGCTGATGCCCGGGGTGTGCGGATCGCTGCGCGTCAGGCCCGCCACCGCGGCCGGCGCCGCTGCGTCTACGCCCATCAATCTCCGCACCTCCCGGGTCACTGGTCCCCGGCGCGGGGACGCTGCCCTGTACGTGAGGACGAACTGGCCGCCGATGATATTCCCGTCCAGGGCCGCGCGGCCTCCGGCGCTGGGCCGGCCGGGCGCAGCCAGATGAAGCCGACCGCGAGGGCGGCGAGGAGCATCACCAGCGGGACGGCTGGGACCGCGGCCTGGGCCGTGGCCAGCAGCAGGCCGCTCAGGCCCGCACCCGCCACCAGCGCGCACAGCGCGGCGACCTGCCGCCTGCTGTTGTCGCCATGTCCCTGGCCGGGGCTGGCCAGCGAGCCGACCAGCGACGTCAGCGTTCCGGTCAGGTAGGTGGTCGAGACCCCGGCGAGTCCCATCATGGCCACCACACCACTCTGCAGGCCCATGGCCATCGCCGCCACCGCGAGCAGGAACAGCTGCGCGCCGCCCTCCGGCCTGGCCCCAGTGATCTGCCAGCCGATGGTGAAGACGGCCAGCAGCACAACCTCGGTGATCAGGGCACCGGCGATCCACGCGGACCAGTGCGCCCCGTCCTGGCGGCCGGGTCGCCAGCCGGTACCGGCCAGCCGCGAGGCCGCGGCTACGCCGATCACGTAGGCGCCGACAGCGATCGCGGCGCGTTCGGCCAGCCTGCCGGAGTGCTCGGCGGCGGCCAGCCCGAGGAAGACAATGTTGGACGTCATCACGCTGGCGAATACGCTGCCGAGCCGGGTGAAGCAGGCTACGTCCGTGGCGGCGGAGCCGACGGTCAGCAGCACCGCGACCGCGGTCAGTCCCCGCGGCATGGGCTGAGCGTTTGCGGGGTCGTTGGGCTGGGCGCCCGCCGGGCCGTTGGGCTGGGCGCCCGCCGGGCCGTTGGGCTGGGCGCCCGCCGGGCGGTTGGGCTGGGCGCCCGCCGGGCCGCTGCGCTGGCCTTCTCGCGGCGCCGCGCCGCCGGGCTGGGCGTTTGCGGGGCCGCTGGGCTGGGCGCCCGCCGGGTCCCCTTGCTGGCCCCCCGGCGGTTCCGCCGCGCCGGGCCGTGTGTCACGGGCACCCTCCGGGGCTGGGACGGCCGCGGAAGCGCGCGCGTCGCCGCGCGGGTGACCGGGAGCTGACTCGGGCATGCGGGAAAGCTGCCCCGTGCCGGGCCCTTTCTCACCTGCCGGAGAGCAATCATCGCGCTGAGGCCGTCGGCACGCGGACGGCGCGAGCCCATACCGGAGCGTCCGGGGCCGCGTGGCCGAGCAGGGCGACGACCACGCGCATGCCCTTGGGCGGGAGGCCGGGCCAGGGCGTATAGCCGTCGGTGCGGACGACGGTGATCGCCGTCCTGTGCCGCAGCGCGGAGGCCGCCCTGATGCCGGCTCCCATAAGGGCCGGAGCCGTGAGCTGATAACGCCGGGGATCGCCAGGTGCCAAGCGCCGGGGAATGCCGCCCAACGTGCGGCAGCCGGGCCCGGCGAGGATGGGGATGCGCCGGGCCCGGCCCTCTTGCCACCGCCGGAACTATGACGCGTCCCACACCGCCGGCGGTTCCCCCGGGAGCACATCAATTTCCCGGTCGTCCCAGGCGGGCCCTGGCCGCGGGTCGTTCTCCGGAGCACCCGCCCAGGTGCCCGGCAGCGGGAGTTCCAGGTCCTGCGGGCGCGGCGGTGGGGGCCGGCGGGCGCCGCTGGCGGTCCGCGGCGACGAAGGATGGCCGGGCGGAAGCTTTTCCAGCTCCGCCCGCATCCCGGCGTCGGTGAGCCTGGCGGGCCATTGCTCCGGCTGAGACGTCATGCCGGCCCCACCGCCTTCCCCGCGACCCGCGGCGTGGTCGCTGTGTGCGCAGTGTCATTGGCGAGAACCGAACGTATCGGGCAGGGCGGGCGGCAGGCGCCGCATTCAGCGTCCGGCCCGGAACGCGGGGTCAGCGGGACGCGCCCGCCACGTTGTGGCCGGCCGGGTGCCGCTCGTCCGCCGCCCGTCCCGGAGCGCGAACGGTCGTACCCGACCAGCAGCGGACGATGTCACGCATGGACAGCAGCCCGGTCACTTCGCTTCCCTCGACCACGACCAGGTGCCGGAAGCTGCCCCTGACCATGGCCGCCGCCGCCTTCTCCATGGTCCAGCCCGGCGCGGCGAAAACCAGGTCCGACGTGCAGTGCTGCGCGGCCAGTTCGGTGTCCGGGTCCTGCCCGGCGCCGACGGAGTCGAGTACGTCGCGCTCGGTGAGAATGCCGACCCCGGCGTGGTCCGGGTCCACCACCACGGCGGCCCCTACGTGCCGCGCTGACATCATCCGGGCCGCATCGCGCAGTGTGTGCGTCGGCCCGATGCTGAGGACCACGCTGGACATGCCGTCTTGTACGTTCATCGTCGATCACCCTGGATGTTTGCGAGACGCGGCGGCACTTTGTGAACTTGTGACCGCCATTTGGAACAGCATCGGCGAAAAGCACGGTCAGGGCAAGCCCTGCGCCCGGGACATCCGCAAGGCTGGCCGTCTGGTGCGCTTGGCCTATTCAGGGAGCTTTTACCCTTTGAGCCGGGCCAGGACCTCGTCGTGCAGATGGCCGTTGGTGCAGACGATGCTGCCGCCCTCGGGAGTCCGCACCCCGCTGATGTCGCTGAAGCGGCCGCCTGCCTCCTCCACGATGACCTGCAGGGCGGCGATGTCCCAGAGCGAGACCTCAGGTTCGAGGGACACGTCGACCGCGCCCTCGGCCACCAGGACGTGCGACCAGAAGTCCCCGTACGCGCGGCTCCGCCAGGCCGCGCGGGTCAGGCCGAGGAAACCGTCGAGCTTCCCGCGCTCCTCCCAGCCGCCCAGGCTGGAGTAGGAGACCGACGCGTCGCCCAGGCTGGTGACACCCGATACCGTGCAGCGGGTGGCCTTGGTCAGGCCGCGGCCCGTCCACGCGCCGCCCCCCGCCGCCGCCCACCAGCGCCGGCCGAGGGCCGGGGCGGACACCACGCCGACGACGACCTCATCGTGGTCCATGAGGCCGATCAGCGTGGCCCAGATCGGGACCCCGCGGACGTAGTTCTTGGTCCCGTCGATGGGGTCGATCACCCAGCAGCGCGGGCCGTACCCGCTCCGGCCGAATTCCTCGCCGAGCACCGCGTCGCGGGGCCTCGCCCGGCGCAGCACGTTTCGCAGCGAGTCCTCCGCCGCGCGATCGGCATCGGTTACCGGGGTCAGGTCAGGCTTCGTCTCAACCCGAAGGTTGAGCGCGCGGAAGCGCCGGCTGGTGATGTCATCGGCCGCGTCGGCGAGGACATGCGCGAAACGCAGGTCGTCGTCATATCGTGCCACCCGCGAACGGTACCGTGTCGGCGAGTCCGGTGACCAGGCGGGCGCCGGCGCGGCGAGGCGGGCACACTAGCAGCATGGGCGATATCAGCCTCAGCAAGCCGGAGGAGTCGGCGAGCCGTGCCGTCGCCGGGCGGCTGGACCGCGAGGAGCAGCTCAAGCCGTTCGTCCGGGACGGCCGGATCATCGCGATGCCCGTCCGGCCCGCGAAGCGGCGGCTGCTGCTCGACTGCGTGGCGCAGGCATTCGAGCCGGGACTCCGCTTTCCCGAGGCCGCGGTGGACGATGTCCTGAAGGTGCTGTGCGACGACCACGCCGCCCTGCGCCGGTATCTCGTGGACGAGGGATTCCTGTCCCGGCAGGCCGGCGTCTACTGGCGCAGCGGCGGGACGGTCGACGTCGAGCCTGACCACTAGGGCGCCCCGGTTCCGGGAGCTCCGGGACTCTGGGGACTCCGGGAGACTCCGGGAGACTCCGGGACTCTGGGGGCTCCGGGGGCTCCGGGACTCCGGGAGGCTCCGGGAGGCTCCGGGACTCTGGAGACTCCGGGACTCTGGGAGACTCCGGGCCGCCGGCTCAGGGCGCTTCTGTACCTTCGCGGCTGCGCAGCAGGCGGCGCAGCGAGTCGAGCCGTGCCTGCGCGCCGTGCTCCTGGGCCCACTCGTCCAGTCCGCATTCCGCCCCGAGGTGGTCGTCGCCGGGCGGGCAGTTGGCCGCCGGCCCGGCGAGATCGGGAAAGGCCTCGAGCACGCGCTGCGGGCTCACGTGCCCCAGGCCGAAGCCGCGCACCCCGGGGGTGTCGATGATCCAGCCGCCCTCCGGCAGCGCGAGGGCGACCGCCGAGGACGAGGTGTGCCGGCCCCGGCCGGTCACCGCGTTCACGATCCCGACCGCCCGGTCCGCGTCTGGGACCAGGGTGTTGACCAGCGTGGACTTGCCCACCCCGGACTGGCCTATGAGCACGCTGATCCGCCCGGCCAGCGCCGCGCGCAGCGGGGCGATCTGCTCGCCGCTCAGCGGCCGCCCGGTCACCAGGCAGGTCACCCCCAGTGGCTCATACACGTCGAGGATCTCGCGCGGCGAGGCGAGGTCGGCCTTGGTCAGGCACAGCAGCGGGGTGATGCCGGCGTCGTAGGCCGCGACCAGGCACCGGTCGATGAACCGGAGCCGGGGCGGCGGCTGGGCCAGCGCACAGACGATCACCAGCTGCTCGGCGTTGGCGACGACGACCCGCTCCACCGGGTCGGTGTCGTCGGGCGAGCGGCGCAGCGCCGAGCTGCGGGGCCGGACGCGGACGATGCGCGCCAGCGTGCCCTCCTCCCCGGAGGTGTCGCCGGCCAGCATCACCCGGTCGCCGACGACCACGCTGCGGTGGCCCAGCTCGCGGGCCTTCATCGCGGTGACCGGCTGGCCCTCGATCAGGGTCCCGTACCGGCCCCGGTCGGTGCTGATCACGAACCCCTCCGGCGCGTCGGCATGGGCCGGCCGGCGCCGGGTGCGGGGCCGGGTGCCGCGGCCCGGGCGTACCCGCACGTCGTCCTCGTCGAGGTCGCGGCGGCTCAGGGTCCCGGCTCCTGCTCGGGCGTGTCGCATCGCATACCGTGAGCGTAACGGCTGGACGGCTGCGCGCTCCTGGCCTGAGGCGGCCCAGGCTGGCGGACCGGCCCGACCCGGCTGGCCAGCGGGGGCGGGGACGGCGGCTTCTCCGTACGGCAACCGGGCTTTCGGCGGGCGTTCCGTACCGCGAAACCGGTTTGTAGTTTGGGATGAGCCCAGAACGGTTATGAAAGCGCTCATTCCGCATTTGGGTGAGTTAGCGATTATGGATTGGGATATGAGGCATGTGCGGCCGGTTCGTTTCCGCGCGGGAGCGCCAGGAGCTGATTGATGAGTTCCTGGTGGAACGCGACGAGGTGACCAGCGATGTCGCCGCCGATTACAACGTGGCCCCGACCGATCCGATTTTCGCGGTGCTGTCCCGGCGCCCGCGGGGAAGCCCGGAGTCTTCGGAGTCTTCGCCCGTCCGTGAGCTGCGCCTGGTCCGCTGGGGGCTCGTGCCGTCGTGGGCTAAGGACCCGTCGCGCGGGGCGCGGCTGATCAACGCGCGGGCCGAGACCATCGCGGTCAAGCCCTCGTTCCGCAGCGCCTTCGCCCGCCGGCGGTGCCTCATTCCGGCCGATGGCTACTACGAGTGGCGGCCGCTCGGCGGCCGTGAGCACGGGCGCCCCCGCAAGCAGCCGTACTACATTCACCGGGCCGACGGCCAGGGCATGGCCTTCGCGGGGATCTACGAACTGTGGCGCGACCGGGCGCTGCCGGACGACCATCCCCAGGCCCGGCTGTGGACCGCAACGATCATCACCACCCAGGCCACCGACGATGTGGGCTGGGTGCACGACCGGATGCCCATGGTGGTCAGCCCGGCCCGGTGGGCCGACTGGCTGGATCCCGCGGCCGGTGACGCGGACAGCCTGCTCCGGTCGATCACCCCGGCCACGTCCGAGGGCCTGGCGACGCGGCCGGTCTCGACCGCCGTCAACTCGGTGGCCGCCGACGGGCCAGAGCTTCTCACCCCGCTGCCGGCGAGTGCGGCCGAGGCTGTGCCCGATGAGGTGGGACAGTCCCGTCGGGGCACGGGCGGACAGGAGGCAATGCTGCCGTGGATACCGCAGTGACGCGTAAGCGCCTTGAGGGGATGCTGACCGGCCTGGACCGGTCGATCGCCGTCCTCAAGGGGGAGAGCCCAGCGCCGGGCGACGATCAGGCTTACTCGTTCGACCCGGCGGACGCGGGCGCCAACCTGTCCGAGACGGACCGGACCGAGGCGGTCCTGCATTCGGCGCAGCGCCAGCGCGGGAAGGTGGAGGCGGCACTGCGGCGGATGAAGGAGGGCACGTACGGACAGTGCGTGGACTGCGGTAAGCCGGTGCCTGAGGGACGGCTCGAGGCGCGCCCGGAGGCGTCCCGCTGCGTCGCCTGCCAGGCCAGGCACGACCGGCTCCGCCGCTAGGCTCCCTGGGGCGCCCGCTTACGGGCCGAGATGACCAGCTGCACGCCGACGGACTCGTCCGGCTGCATGGCGAGCTCGGCCTCGACCAGCCGCGGCAGGCCGTTGGGGTCTCGGCGGAGCACGTGCGCGACCGTGGACGCGGACAACACCGTACGCGGCCGGATCCACATCACGGTCAGCCCGGCGTCCTCGAACAGCTCCCGCAGCTGCTCGCTGCCGAAGCAGCGGGTGATCGTGCCGTCCGGCCACGGCACGAGGACGACCTCGGCGTGCGGAAGGTCGGTGAGCTCTGCCCAGTGACGCTGCTCGGCCAGCACGGCCATGCCCAGGACAAGTGAGTCGACGCACGCCAGGACGTGGCCGCCCGGCCGCAGGACGCGGGCGATGTCGGTGATCAGGTCCTCGGCCGCGAGCTGCCGGGACAGGGTCCGGTCCTCGGCGATGACCCCGTCCGTGCACCCGTCGCGCAGGACTGACAGGCTCGCCGGGTCCGACGTCAGCCGGGCCACGTGGCCAGCGCCGGCCCGGCTGACGGGGGGCGGCAGGAGGGACAGCAACGTGTCGCCGGTTGGGCCAGCCGGCGCGGCCGGGCCGGCGACCCGCAGCACGGTATGACCGGCCGCAGCCGCTATGTCGGCGGAGCGCGCCCGCGGTCCCGAGATGTCGACGAGCAGGCGGCTCTCGCGCGGTAGCCAGGATGCGAGCTGTGCCTCGGCTACCGCCTGGTGAAAGCGCCAGTACGGCGACAGCGACTCGGGATCGCCGACGGCCGTAGCGCTGGCCGAAGGCCTCACCGTGACTCCTGCCGTGGCTGCGGCGCCCTTCGCCGCGCGGATTTACTTTGTATGTTCCCCCATCGGGGCCGTTCCTCACCTGCCGCGCCGAAACCATAGGGGAAAGGCTTCCCCGGAGGAATGATCAACCCTGGGGGAGTGTTCTACGGCACATGCCAGTAGCTTGCGGCTCGCGCCCGGTCGGCCGCACCGGCCTCAGTACCGGTCAGTTGATCTCCCGCGACGACGGGACGAGGGCCCTGGACGAAGTCCCGGGGTACCCCGGCCATGTATCCTCCCGGCCATACGGTCTTCACGGACCGGCCATGCTTTTTCCCGAGGAGGTGGGTCCCGTCCCGGAGACACTTGAGCAGCGGGACGAACGGTTCGAGCAGGATGTTCTGCCGTACCTGGATCAGCTGTACTCCGCCGGGCTCCGCATGACCCGAAACCCGGCGGACGCCGAGGACCTGGTGCAGGAGACATTCGCCAAGGCGTACGCCTCGTTCCACCAGTTCCAGCCAGGCACCAACCTGAAGGCGTGGCTGTTCCGCATCCTGACCAACACCTTCATCAACACGTACCGGAAGAGGCAGCGCGAGCCGCAGCGGTCCGGTGCCGAGGAGGTGGAGGACTGGCAGCTCGCCCGGGCGGCCTCGCACACCTCCGGTGGCCTGAAGTCGGCCGAGGCGGAGGCGCTCGAACGGCTGCCCGACTCCGACATCAAGCGGGCGCTGCAGGCCCTGCCCGAGGAATTCCGCATCGCGGTCTACCTGGCCGACGTGGAAGGTTTCGCGTATAAGGAGATCGCCGACATCATGGGTACGCCAATTGGCACGGTGATGTCCCGGCTGCACCGGGGGCGCAGGCAGCTGCGCGACATGCTCGAGGATTACGCCGCCGAACGCGGCCTGGTCCGGTCGGCGTCCGGACCTGGCTCCGCGGATTCCGCGGCCAGCGAGCCCGGGGAGGAAGGCTGATGAGCTGCGGCAGGCCGCACGAGGTGCCCTGTACCGAGGTCCTGGACCGCATCTACGCCTACCTGGACGGCGAGCTGGATGACTCCGATTGCTCGAAGGTGCGCCAGCACCTCGACGAGTGCGGGCCGTGCCTGCGCGAGTACGGGCTCGAGGATGCGGTGAAACGGCTGGTCCGCAAGCACTGCGGCCGCGATCCGGCGCCAACCGAGCTGCGCGCGAAGGTCCTCGTCCGGATTCAGGAAGTGCGCGCGCACATCGAGTACTGACCGGCCTGATACCACCTGGCCACTACCGTCCGCGATTGCCATCAATTGCGCACAGCGATTTAGTGTTCACGGTATGCTCATCAGAGCATTGGGCCTACGCGGGTACGTGCCGCCGGGTTACTCTGGGTTCCTTGGTGCCGTGCCGCGCTCTGCGCTGCCCACGTGCACCTCAGGATGACAGTCCCTGATCCAGAGTCCGCCCGGCCCGGCCGGGCGGTCCTGAGTCCCGGAGGAGGCACGGCCATGCTGCGACGAGGAATTACCTGGGGCTTACCGGCCCTGCCTTGCTGGCAGCGTGGCACGCCCACGGTGAGGGGGGGATTTGGGCAGGCTCTCGCGGGCAACATGGCTCTACATAGGTACTGTGATAGCCGCCGCCGCGGTCGTCCTCGCCGTTAGCCCGTACCAGGGTATCTCGTGGAGCCATCTGGCGGTCCTCGCGGTCCTCTTTCTCGTCTGCGAGTCCCTGCCGACGGCGATCATGCCGCGCCGGGTCGCGTGGTCACCTGGTTACGCCGCCACGCTGGCCTCCGTCGTTCTGGTCGGGCCGGCCGGCGCGGCCCTGGTCGGTGCGGTCAGCGGGTTCGCCCTGCGCCGCGGTCCCAGCGTGCCGCAGCGCATGTTCAACGGCGCGATGTACGCGCTCAGCGCCTACTGCGCCGGGCGGGTCTTCCTGGCGCTCGGCGGACACGTCGGCGTCCCGGCCGGCAATTCCTTTGCCCAGCTGATCGGGCCGTTCATGGGCGCGGCGGCGGCCCACGTCATCGCGAACTACGGGCTCGTAGCCGGTGTCCTGTGGCTCACCAATGGCCCCAGCCCTTCTGCGCCGGGCGGCCGCAGTGTGCTTGACCTGCGCCTTCCACTGCCGGACCTCGGGTATGCCGTCTTCGGCCTGCTGATCGCCGCGCTGTGGCGCGTCGTCGGGCCGTTCGCGGCGATCCTGGTGCTGATCCCGCTGTTCGTGGCGCGCTGGGCCATTGCCCAGTTCGCCGACCAGCAGCGTGCCTACGAGGCCACCCTGCGGGTGCTCTGCCAGGCGGTGGAGACCAAGGACTTCTATACCCGGGGCCACAGCGAGCGCGTATCGCGGGGATCGGTCATGATCGCCCGCGCGATCGGGATGCATCCCGAGCGGGTCGAGGCCATCCGGTACGCGGGCATGCTGCATGACGTGGGCAAGCTGGGGGTGCCCACCAAGGTGCTGCAGAAGACCGGGAAGCTGACCGAAGAGGAGTACGCCGCCATCCAACTGCACCCGATGCGCGGGCTCGAAATCATCCGGGAGATCGGCTTCCTGGACGAGGCGCTGGCCGGCATCATGCACCACCACGAGCGCATCGACGGCCGGGGTTACCCCATGGGCCTGGCGGGGGACGAGATCCCCGAGTTCGCCAGGGTGCTGGCGGTGGCCGACGCCTTCGACTGCATGACCTCGACCCGCTCCTACCGGGGGGCCCGCTCGGTCGCCGAGGCCATCGCCGAGCTGCACCGGTGCTCCGGGGCCCAGTTTGATCCCGCCTTCGTCGACGCCCTGGTGGCCGCGGTCGAGCGGGAGGGCTGGCAGACCCCGGAGGCCCCGGTGCGGCCCGCGGGGGAGCCGGTCGAGGCGGCCGCACACGATCACGACGACCCCACGGTGCCGCTGCGCGTCATCGGCACCCGCTGACGGGCGAGACCTTCATGAAAGGTAATCAGGACCGGCACGCTCGCCCGGCCCATACCCGCCGCCCGGACGGCCCCGGCCTGCGCCTGCTCGCCGTGGCCGTCGGCATCCTGGTGGTGGCCTCCCTCGTACAGACGATAGTGGCCGGGGTGGTGGCGATCCGCTTCGCGGTCGCCTTTTCCGCCCTGATCGCGCTGGGCGAGCTGCTCCGGCTCAACCTCCCGGGGGACCGCGAGGCCGCGCCGATCGGGACCGCCTGTGCGCTCGCCTACGCGCTGCTCATCCGGGTCGGCCCGGTGCCGGCCCGGCATTCCGCGTTCCAGGTCGTCGCGGTGACCGGTCTCGGCATGATCCTCGGCGCGCTGCCGCACCTGGCCGTGGGCCGCCCGGCCCGGCTGGCGGGCATGTCGTCGAGGCTGCTCGCGGTGGCCTGCGTCGCTTTAATCTTCCGCCCGCTGGCCGGAATGAGCGGTCTGGTCCGGCACTGGTGGGTCGCGCTGGCCGCGATGGCCCTGCTGGTCACGGTGGCCTGGCTGGTGGACGTGTTCCTCTCCGCCTGCATCAGGGTCGCCAGCCTGCGCGCCAGGTTCTGGGTCACGTTCACCGATGAGCTGCACGTGCAGGGCCCGCTGGGGGTGGCCGTCGGCGCCTCGGCCATGCTCATCGTGTTCGCCGCCGAGGCCATGGGCCTGCTCGCGGTGGCGGTGTTCATCGCCCCGCTGCTCGTCACCCAGGTGGCCTTCCGCCGGTACGCCGGGATCCGCGCCACCTACCTGCAGACGGTGCGGGCGCTGGCCCGGGTGACCGAGATCGGCGGCTACGTCGAGGCCGGGCACGCCGACCGGGTCAGCCGGCTCGCGGTGGCGGTCGGCCGGGAGCTCGGCGTGGCCGAGCCCGAGCTGCTGGAGCTGCAGTATGCCGCGCTGATCCACGACATCGGCCAGCTGTCGCTGCATGACCCGATCCCGGGGGGCGCCACCGT
>Ga0302220_10001269_pt1 | contig 19798 bp, 15 predicted proteins | sample II_Palsa_E1_3_FD_194572 | JGI IMG/M metagenome (GOLD analysis project Ga0302220, IMG submission 194572) | Peat permafrost microbial communities from Stordalen Mire near Abisko, Sweden - II_Palsa_E1_3 | ecosystem: Environmental > Terrestrial > Soil > Palsa > Peat permafrost | place: Sweden...
GTCCAGCAGATTTACACAGATGTTCCCAATCGGCGTGTGCTGCAACCATGGTCTCAACTCCGCCCTCTACTTCTCGCTGTACGGTGGGCAGTTCGTTTTCGCGGCCGTCAGGACTATTGCCATCAATAGTTACAAATGACGAGGAATCCAAGGGCGAGCCCACGCTGCTAGACTCGCTAACAGTAATGAGAGATGGATAGGCGTAGGCGGCACCGTCTGCAATATCGATTCCCGTGCCGATCAAACCGCCTTGCAGGATGTTCCCAAAAGCGACGAGTTTCGTTGATGACTTCGCTGTAGCAACGCTCGGCCGCTCGCCGGACTTTGTGCAATAAATCAACAAGTCGTCATAAGCCCGGCGGATGTTCACCATGCCGGGTGTTTTCAAATACCATATTCCCTTCGGATTTTCGAGTTTACAACTAACGCCTGCGACTATGTCTCCTGCAGCTGATCGCGTCTCGATCGATACCGATTGGTATGTGCCCCCGACGATGGAAGCACATCCAGCAGTGAGGAGCACGCCAAAGGAAAGTCCGCAAAGGGATGTGAGCTTTGTAAGCTGCTTTATTTTCATTATTGCTCTTGTTCGTGGCTGGACTGTTCACGTGCTCCGCCTTTTTGACGAGTGTTCGCGCTGTGCTGGACTAAAGAGTCACATGCCAAGGTGCCTTATTATCGACCGATTTTCCAAATACTTGAGTAAATAATCTGATTTGAGCGAAAAGAGGCTGGCTTTAAACTCGGTTTGTACCTTGTAGGTCCTAGTGCTCTGGCGCGACACCCATAAATTTCCCCCAAAAATCGAACAAGCTCTCGCGCCATGGCATGATATGCCCTTTGTTACCTCACCTTAGTCCCGAATATGTCGAACCTGATCGTCTATGGAGGCAGCCCGTTACGCGGAGAGATTACGCCCTCCGCTAATAAGAACGCTGTGCTGCCCATCCTTTGCGCGACGCTGCTGACTCAAGAACCCCTGCGCCTGATCGGTGTGCCTGACATTACCGACGTCAAGAAGATTCTTGAGATTTTCCGCATGCTGGGCAGCGACGTGTCGATGGATTTTTCCACCGGCATCCTCGATCTGCACCATCACGCCACCACGTTTGACCCCGTACTGCATCGCCTGCCCGAGGAAATGCGTTCCTCGATCATGCTGGTGCCGCCGTTGCTCGCACGCTTCGGCGTGGCGCGCCTTGAAAACGATGTCAAAGGCTGCACGCTCGGCGTGCGCGAGATCGACCCGCATGTCGAGGTATTCGAACGTTTTGGCGGACGGGTGGAGCGTACTGCCGACTCTTTGATTGTGCGGGCCGATGGCCGACTGACGGCGAATCATCATTGGCTCGATTACGCTTCGGTCACCACCACCGAGAATTTTGTGTTGTGCGCGGCGTCGGCCGCCGGCACGTCGACGCTGGTCAATGCGGCGTCGGAGCCGCACGTGCAGGAATTCTGCCGTTTTATGGCGATGCTGGGGGTTCCAATCGACGGTATCGGCACCTCGCGGCTCAGCGTTGAAGGTGGGCGCAGGCTCGGCGGTGGCGAATTCCGCTTTAGCGAAGATTTCCACGAGATCGCCACGTTTCTCGCCTTGGGCGCGATTACCGGTGGCGATATTGTGGTCAGAAACACGGCCCCCGAACAATTTCCGCTGATCGACCGCACTTTTGAAAAATTCGGCGTGCACGTGGAGCATCGGGACGGTTGGTCGCGTGCGATTCAGAACGGTCCGCTGCGGGTCAGCAAACCCTTTACGCAGAATATCCTAACGAAGGTGGAGGCGGCGCCCTGGCCTTATCTGCCGGTTGACTTACTGCCTATCTTTATTGCACTCGGCGTCAAGGCCGAAGGCAGCGCGATGTTCTGGAACAAGGTGTATGACGGCGCGATGGGTTGGTCGGTCGAGCTTTCCAAGTTCGGCGCGCACGTGTTTCTGGCGGATCCGCATCGTTTGATTACCTTCGGCGGTCTGCGCTTGAGTCCTGCCACCGTCGAAAGTCCCTACATTATCCGTGTGGCGATCGCGCTCTTGATGGTGGCGGCCAGCATTGAAGGGCGCTCCGTCATCACCAATGCCTTGCCGATCCGGCGCGCGCATCCACGATTCGTGGAAAACCTGCGCTCCGTCGGCGCCAATGTGGAGTGGACCAGCAGCGAATAATGACTTCGCTCCGCGCGCAGTGTTCCCATGCGCCCGGCGCCGCAAGCCATTGTCGACCTGCAAAAGAGGTCGACGCTTGCTCTTGTTCTCGAATGAGCCTCGGACCATAGGGACGAACTCAATCAGGATTGGCAACTTTGCCGCGAACTCGCGACACCGAAGCCAATTCCCCCTTTGTGCACCCGACGCGATGTATGACGAGGTAAGTCGTAGCATTTCGGAGGTGGTTGCGTGAGCAAGGCGGTTCCAAAGACTCAGCAAGAGTTTCTTCGGGACGCGATGACAATGCTGGGTTTGACCCGCGAGCAGTTTGCAGAGCGCATCGGCGCGAAGAAACGTGCGCTCGATAACTGGCTGTTACCAAGTGACTCGCAAGAGTATCGCGCTATGCCGGATATGGCTTGGAAATTTGTGAGTGAGATTTTGGAACACCATAAACAAAATAGTTGAGTGCCTTCAATCAGCCGCAGCCGCCGGCGCTAGTGTCGCCTCATCCACGCCAATCACCTGGGGCATCAGCTTGGATAATCTATGCACCATCCACGCAATTCGGTTGGTGTCGTCGATCAGCGTCTGACCGATCACGCGCCGTTCGCTTGATTCTCCTGTCAGCGCCTGTGCATATTGTGCGCGCGCCTGTTCCAGCTCCGGCGCATGGGAGCGCGATGCGCTGCGCAATTGATCGAGATCGTCAGGCGTGCGTCCATGTAGGGCATGCCCGACCAAATCCAGTAAATGATCGATTTCTGCAAATAATTGCGCGCCACCCAATGGTGCGTGCGGGTCGACCGACAGTTTTGCCGCCGAGGCTTGGAGTTCCAGTATGCTTTGTTCAATATAGCGTATCGAAGCCAAGGCTTCGCGCAGCCAAGGAAGCCGTTCGAGGACCACTTGATTGCCGGCTTTGAGCGAAATGCTGGTCAGAAAGCGGCTCAGCTCGTCAGCCAGCGTATTGAAGGATGCGCTGGCGTAGCTGCTGGCCAGCGGGTCATGCAAAGGCGCGCGCACGTGACTGGCTAGGCGCGCCAATTCCATGGTCGCAAGATCGAGCGCGGTGGAAGGATCGGCCAGCGACGATTCGTTAATATACTTGGGCTGTGAGGCGTGTTCGGCGGCGGTTTCCGGCCATAAGCGCTGCAGCACGCGCCAGCACTGTGGCAGCGCAGGTGTAATTAGCAGCGCCGGCAAGGCGTTCGAGAGCAGAAAGACCGTGGCGAGCGCCATTCTGTCGTTGCTTGAGACGGCGTGAGCTGCTGCTTGAACCAGAGGCCATCTACTCAGCGATTCGACGTAAAACAGCACTACCATCAGGCCGGCGCTCATGGTGCAAAATGCGTCCTCGAGCCTGACCAAGCGCACGGGTGTACCGCGCATTCCGGCAGATAGCAGGGCGCGCAAAGGGATGGCGCCGAGGTTGGTGCCATAGATCATCATCACGCTTTGCGTGAAATCGAGCGTGCCGTTGCCGGCCAGGGTGATGATCAGTAGCACCGCACCGGTGTTCGACTGCAGCAGTATCGCCAGCACGATGCCCGAGAAAAAGGCCAGCAGCGGTGAACCCGCGGTTGCCGTGGTCAAAGCATGAAACCAGGGCAGGCTGCGCAGTGGCGCCGCGGCGCCGCCCATGGCTTCAAGGCCGTATAACATCAGGGACACACCGAACAAGGCGGCAGCCGTGGTACGCCAGGTGGGGGCGCGCAATAATCCGGACAGGACGCCAGAAACGCCGACCGTTAGCGCCACCCAGGGGTGAATATTCAAGGTCGCCAGGAAGGCCAGCGCGGTCAGGCCGACATTGGCCCAGACAATCACCGGCAAGGCGCTAATGGGTGTGAGCACCGCGCTCGTCACCAGGTTGACGGCAGAAAAAGTAACGGCGGTGGCGCTTTGCATCAAGGCGCCAAAACCGATGCCCCACAGCGCGCCGCGCCAACTCGACTGCGGTGCGCGACTAGCCTGCGCGCCCAGCCGATCCGCCGCAAGCTTGCGCAGGTTTTCTCCCGACCACTGCAAGCCCGCGAAGAATAAGCCCAGGCCTAGCAACAACGATGCAAAAGTAGTGATGCCCATGTTGCGTTGGTGCTCCTAAATGGAAAAAACCGGCCGGTATATCACAGCCTCGTTTGCTGCTTTTTTTTGCAGCTTTTCTTTTTGCAGCTTGGCCCAAAACCCCCGGCGTTTATTGACGACGCATCTTAGCTTGAGAAATACCCGCGCCGGCGGTCGACGGCAAAGCGGCAAACATAGGCCACGATGCCAGTACCACTAAGGCGGTCACGATAAACCCACAGACGAAATCAAAGTGTGTCGCGGACAAGCGACCCGACAACAACATCGTGGCCTGTATCGACCCGGCGGCGATGGCGACACCGACCGCTTTCATGAGCTGTTGCGCCGTGCCTTGAAATGATGTGGCTCCCGATAGCATGTCGGGCGGAACATCGGCGAAGGCCAACGCACCCATCGAAGCAAAGCTCAGCGAGCGGCTCAAGCCGCCGATCAGCAACACGATAAAAATAATGCTGATGGGCCAGGATGCCGAAAAGCATGCGCAGATCAACAGTATCGACGAAAACGACAGGCTGCCGATAATCAAAATGGTGCGCACCGAAAACCAGCTCAGCGCATAGGCGGTCATCGGCCTCATGCAGAAAGAGCCGAGTGCGCCGGCTAAGGAGACGAAACCGCTGGCCGTAGCGCTAAACCCGAAACCGACTTGTAAGGTCAATGCCACGAGAAAGGGCAAGGCGCCGGAACCAGCGCGAAACAGGCTGCCGGCTACTGTCGAGGCATGGAATGTGGGGATTTTCAGGAGATCGAATTGGATCGCGGGGTTGGCGACGCGCCGGCAATGCCGCACCGTCAGCCAGGAAAACAGCATGCCCAAGGCGATAAAGAGTTCGGGCATGCCGTGGGGCAGCACATCGCGCGCGACGGTTTCGACGCCGAGCATTAACGCGCCCAGCGCCAGGCCGACTAGCGCCATGCCACGCAGGTCGGGGGCGGGCGGCCGCTCTGCCGTGGACGACGGGATCAATTGCCAGCTCAGCAGCAAGCCTAGTATGCCGATAGGCACATTGATCCAGAAAATACTCTGCCAGGACAAACTATCGGTCAGAAAACCGCCTAGCGGGGGCCCCAGCACCGGCCCGATCAAGGCCGGCATGGTCAGCCAGGTGGTCGCCGAGAGCAATTCTTCGCGGCGCACACGCCGAAACAAGATCAAGCGGCCGACGGGCACCATCATCGCTCCGCCGACGCCTTGCAGGATGCGGGCCGCGATCAATTCCGAAAAACCACGCGATACGGCGCACATGGCTGAGGCAAGGGTAAACATGGCAATTGCCGACATAAACACGCGTTTGGCCCCGAAGCGGTCGGCGACCCAGCCGCTAACGGGGATAAACGCTGTCAACGCGATCAGATACGAGGTAATGGCGCTGCTCATATAAACCGGATTGACGCCAAAGCTGCGAGCCATGCTCGGCAGCGCGGTCATCACGATGGTGCCGTCCAGATTCTGCATAAACAGGGCGCTTGCGACAACGGCGGCGGTAATGCGGAAATTATCTTTATCGTTCACGTCTTATATTTCTAGACCTACGTTGTAGACCGACGGCCTGTGGGTGAGCGATATTTTACCCGGTGGTGCGCCGCAGCGTTGCTGTCGCATAAGGAATAGGACGGAGCCGCCAAGCGCATAGGTTTGCTCCTAGTCAAGCTCGAACATTAACGATGGGTTAGGATAACGCTGCAGGCGTTTTGGCCTGACGTTTTTGTCTGATTTAGATAACACAGAATTGAAATGAGCTACGGTTACTTTTTCCGCACTTTATTTGCGCTACTGCTCGCGCTCTCGACCGTGACGGCGCATGCCGTCACGCGTGATCAGCAAGCGAGCGCTTGCCGCGGCGATGCGCTGCGTCTTTGTCTGATCGATATTCCCAGCGAAACCAAGATCACGGCTTGTATGAAGAAGAAGGTTGAGCGTCTGAGTCCCGACTGCAAATCGATGTTCGACCAAGACGCTGAGCCTGGCGATCCCTCTGCCGGACCCAAGGCCACGACCGCAGGTCAGTGAAGGGTTTTTGCCTGATCTTATTGCATATGTGCGCCGCCATTGATTGCCAGATTCGCGCCGGTGATAAATGCAGCGTCGTCCGAGCATAAGAATGCAATCAGCGCGGCCACTTCGTCAGGTTTGCCCAGCCGGCCAACCGGAATTTGCGGCAGGATCTTGGCTTCGAGAATCTCTGCCGGAACGGCGGTGACCATGGCGGTTGCCAGATAGCCGGGCGATACGGTATTGACGGTCACGCCTTTTTTGGCAACTTCCAACGCCAGCGCTTTGGTAAAACCATGCATGCCGGCCTTGGCCGCCGCATAATTCGCCTGTCCGAAAGCGCCTTTTGAGCCGTTGACGGAGGAAATATTGATAATTCGACCCCAACCGCGCTCGACCATGGCGTCGCAAAACGGCTGGGTCATGTTGAACATCGAGTCAAGATTGGTGCGCAACACACAATCCCAGTCGATTTTGCTCATTTTCCGAAAGGTGCTGTCTCGCGTGATGCCGGCGTTGTTGATCAAAATATCGACGTGGCCAACCTCCTCGCGAACGCGCTGGGCGCATTCCAAGCACGAGTCGTAATTGGCCACATCGACCGCGTAAGCCTGGAAATGGCGTCCGCGCGCAACTTGCCCGCTAAGCCAGGATTCAACGTGATCGTTGCCCTCGGAATGGGTCACAAGCACCGTATAACCGGCGTCGAATAAGCGCGCGCTAGTCGCTTCGCCCAATCCTCCCATGCCGCCAGTCACCAACGCGATGCGCTTATTCTGCATGATTGGTACCGCGTCTGGCTCCCGTGTGCCGGGTAGCAGGCTTGCTGTGGGTCGCTACGACGTGCATAAAGGGCTCGAACGGTTTGAGCATCTCCTGAAACATTTTGGTCGGCGCCACTGGACCATGCCCGGCTTGGAATGCTTCGGTATTTCTGGCTTGCATTTGCTCCACGGCGACCCGCACCCCGTTAAGCAGGGCAATGCGGTTAGCGGACGCGAGCGTGAAGAAATCTTGCCAGAAGCCTACTGCGAACTCGGTTTGTTGCCGTATCGCCGTCGTGGACAGTGCGCTGAGCGAGGTCCCGTCTTGGGCGTTGGCCACTGCGTCGCTGAGTTTGCCGGTGGCGGCAATCGCCTGTTCTGCCGTTTGTACCTGGAATTGACGCAGGCGCTGGTGATTTTCTTGCATTAAACGCGTCAAATGCAAACCAAAAAGCCAATTACTGCGATACAGATCAAAAGCGGGATTACGTTCGGTAGTCATGGCTTTCTCCAGGCAACTGGGGGCACAATCCACTCTATTATAGGAGCCACTCCGGCGCGCCCAAAGATTCTGGCTATCGAAAGTAGCAAGAGAGGGCGGCATTGAGCGCCCCGCATGGCTACGATACACCTAAGCTGCCGCACCGCGCGACAAATGGCGCAAGCTGTTTTGCCATGGACGGGAACAGGCTGGAGTTGTTAAGGCAATAGCACGCTAATGCTTTTGAAACGGTTTTAGCCTACGAATCGACACGCGAACAGACGCGATTCCGCCCTGCCGATTTGGCCGAATAAAGCGCTTGGTCGGCAGCCTCCACCAGCTGCTCGCAGGTATTCACGCCGCGTACTGGCACCCGCGATTCGACTCCGGCACTGATCGTGACCGCACCGCGTGGGTCACCCGAATGTTCGATGTGTAATTGTTCGATGGCCAGGCGGATTTGTTCGGCCATCGCCAGTGCATGGCTGAGATCGGTGTCGGGCAGCAAGACGGCCAGCTCTTCGCCGCCATAGCGTGCGACCAGGGTGTTCGGGCGATTGTGGGCGAGATCCTGGATAGTTTCGCTGATCGTGCGCAGGCATGCATCGCCGGCCGGGTGGCCGTAGATATCGTTGTATTGCTTGAAATGGTCGACATCGATCATGATCAGCGCCAACGCGGTTGCTTGACGGGTTGCCCGGTTGAACTCATCGCTCAAACTAGCGTCGAATTTGCGGCGATTCGCCAGGCCAGTCAAACCGTCCAGGGTGGCCAGTTTTTCCAGCGTTTGATTGAGCGTGCCCAGCGCATCGTGGGCAAGAACCAACTCACGTTCGGTTTTGGTGCGTAATTCGATTTGCCGTATCAGGCGCACCCCGGCCAGGGCCAGGATAATCACTAAAATAATCACGCCGCCGGTATGTAACAGCGTATCGCGCCACCAGTCGGCGAGAATTTCGTTTCTCGATAGCGCCGCATCGACAAGCAAGGGATAGTTGTCGAGACTGCGATAGCTATTTAAGCGCAAGACGCCATCGACTGACGATTTGATCCACAGTGTGCCGCCATCGCGCTTAGCCATGAAGGCGCGAAACAATTCTGTGCCGACCATGCTCCGGCCTATATTGCCGACTGTATAGGGACGACGGATCAGCATCGTACCGTTATCCTGGAGCAATACCAAGGAACCTGCGCGGCCGATATCCAATTTATCGTAGAACTTCGTGAAATAACTGATATCGATGGCGATTACCACAATGCCGCCGAAGCTGCCGTCCGGGTGATTGACACGACGTGTCAACGGCATCACCCATTTACCTGTAGTTCGGCCTATGACAGGCGTTTCAATACGCATGCCGAGGCCTGGATGGTTACGGTGGAAAATGAAATATTCGCGATCCGCGATATTCACGTGGTTCGACGATTGAGGCTCCGAATCGGTCTGCCATTGACCCTTTTCGTCAAAAAAATAGATGCCTGTGAATTGTTGCGCCTGCGTGACCCGGGCCATCAGGAATTGATGAAGCCGTTGTATCTCAACGGGCTGGGTGCCGTCATGTTCGATACGCTCGACGATACCGAACATGACGGTATCCGCTAATTTGAAAGTGTCATTCGCGTGTTGCGCCATCCCCTGTGCCAGATTTGAAGTGGCAACACCCATCTCGCGCAACTCGAATTCGCGCGCGTTCCAACTGCGCCAGCCGTCAACGACAATCAGCGAGATACAAACGAAAACCACAAAAATGACGGCTCGAATCGTGACGGCGTTGCGCGTGGGTTTCAAAACCGCTATGTAAAGTGACGTGAGCATGTGATGAAATTGTAAGCGGGATTACGCTTCTTGCCCATGCCTACCTGCACTCTGTTGCCAATCGCGATGCGCGAATCGCAAAGGCTGCCCGCTAATGAGCCGTGGTGAACACCGACACCATCTCATCGAGTTTTCTGGCTTGTTCTTCCAGCGACTGGGCCGCGGCAGCGGCTTCTTCGACCAAGGCAGCATTTTGTTGTGTCACTTGGTCCATCTGGCTGACCGCTTGGTTCACCTGCTCGATACCTCGCCCTTGTTCGTCTGACGCTGCGGCTATCTGATCGATGATGTCCGCCACCTGTTTGACCGCCTCCAGCGACTCCAAGGTGCTGCGGCCGACGGCTTCGGCTTGCGAGGAACCTTCATGTATCGTTGCGACCGAGGTCGTAATCAAATCCTTGATTTCCTTGGCGGCAGAAGAAGAGCGTTGGGCCAGGCTGCGCACCTCGGATGCCACCACGGCGAAACCACGTCCTTGTTCCCCGGCTCGCGCGGCCTCGACCGCGGCATTTAGCGCCAGAATATTGGTCTGGAAAGCCACGCCTTCGATCAGGGCGGTAATCTCGGCAATTTTTGACGAGTTCGCGGCAATTTCACCCATGGTCCCGACCATGCGTTCAACCGCCTCATTGCCTCTGGACGAGATATCCCGCGCATTCGAGGCCAAGGTACTGGCCTGCCGCGCACTATCCGTATTCTGCTTGACGGTGGTGGTCAGCTGCTCCATGCTCGCGGCGGTTTCTTCCAAGGACGCCGCCTGCTGTTCCGTGCGTGCCGACAAGTCGATATTGCCGGAGGCAATCTGCTTGGATGCAACGCTGACAGAATTGCTGGCGCCCCGCACCTCGCCGACCACTTCCGCCACACGTGTCAGCAGGGCGTTGAAGGCCACCGAGGTATGGCCGATTTCGTCCATTTGCTCGACCTTCGCCGTCTGCGTCAGATCCAGCGAGCGACTGACCTGCTGCAGGGTGTTTTGCAAACCGCCCAGACCGCTGCGGACTATGCGATAAAGCTGTAAGCCTAGTCCGGCGGAGGCCAGAAAGGCTGCCGAGATAATCCCAATCAGCAGCCAGAACGTGAAGGTGTAGGCATCCGTATTGGCTTGTCGCGTCTGGGCGCTGAGCTTCATATTGTAGTCGATATGGGTGTTCAGGTTGGCGAGCAGTGTTGCGGATCCTGCGATCAACACGCCGCCGTTTTTGATCATTTGCTTCGCGCCGTCGATATCGCCCGCGGCGACCTTGCTGCGAAAGGTGTTTTGTATCGCCCGGAACGCTAGCAAATCCGCCTTGTCGGTTTCCAGCAATTTGCGGTCGGTGTCGTCGGAAATATCATCGCGCTCATAAGTGGCCAGATGCTGATCCAGGTTTTTTCCCAAGGCATCGATGCTTTGATTAATGGCGGCTTTGTCCGCATCGTCGGCCAGCAGCAAATCACGAACGCGAATTTTTTGGTTAGACAGATCCGAACGTGCGCCAAATAGCTCAAGAATACTGGGCAGGGTATTGGTCTGCACGTCTTCAAAGCGCAGCTGCGCATGATAGAGCGCACGTATCCCAAAGCCGCCGACCAAGACCAAGGCCAGCAAGGCCACCGACAGCATAATGATCAAACGCCGAGTGATTGTCATAAGGGCTCCAGGAAAAACCAAAATACCGTGATTCAGGTTCTGGGATCAGTGTTGGAAGCACTTGAGGTATAGCTGGAACGCTTGATGCCGTTGGCGAGTAGCAAAAAAACGGCCGGCTCGCCAACGGCAAACTCATGCCTTTCATTTTACTTACTATAGCTAACAAAAATAAAATGCAATATTAGTGTATTCCGTGGTGTTGGACCTTTTCGCCACATCGTTTAAGCGCGCGGCGGTATGCTACGGGACAACTTAAAGGCTAGCGGAGGGATGGATCAAAAAATGGAAATCAAGTGGATCGAGGATTTCCTGGCATTGGCGCGATGTCAAAGTTTTTCAAAGGCGGCGGAAGCCCGGCACGTGACGCAATCGGGTTTTAGCCGGCGCATTCAGTCGCTGGAACAGTGGGTCGGCGCCGAACTGGTTGCCCGGAACAGCTATCCGGCTTCGCTAACGCCGGCCGGAAGACTGTTCCGTGAGACGGCCGAAGAGTTGCTGCGCACCCTCTACGACACGCGTGCCATCATTCGCAAGCAACAGCGTATCCCTGGCATCGCCTTGCAGATTGCGGCCGGTCATACGATTGCACTGAATTTTTTACCGGATTGGCTGCATGCTTTGTCGGCGCGCTACGGAGAAATGCCGGCGCGTATCGTCCCGTCGAATGTCCATGACGCTGTGGTGATGCTGGTCAATGGCGGCTGCGAATTGATGCCATCCTATCATCACCCGGAATTGTCCTTGCATCTGGACCCGGCGCGCTATGCTTTTATGACGATAGGCCGCGATGTGCTGCTGCCGGTGTCGGTTCCCGGGCCGAAAGGCGGTCCGATCTTCAGGCTACCGGGTACCGAGGCCAAACCTGTGCCGTTTTTGCGCTATAGCGAAAGCGCCTTCTTTGGACGCTGCCTGGAACTGCTGTTGAAGCGCGCGGCGACGGCGCATGTGCTGCATCCGGCTTATGAGTCGGATATGGCCGAGCTGTTAAAGAAAATGGCGTTGCAAAAGCGCGGTTTGGCCTGGCTGCCGAAAAGCTCCATCCAGCAGGAACTCGACCGCGGCGAATTGGTGCCGGCAGGCGCTCAAACTTGGTGGCTCGATCTTGAGATCCGACTGTATCGCGATCGCGGCAATAAGAACCCCGCACTGGAACGGTTGTGGGATTTTTTGGCGGCAGGCGAGCCGGAATAGATGGCCTAGCCTAGCCGCGCGTAGGCGTTTACCCACATTATGCGAAATCCGCATAGCCTATTTCCAAGGCCGCATCGCAATTCTTTTTTGCCCGGGTACGCTCCTTATCACTACTTGCTCCCCCGGGAAAAGCAGCCCATTCTTATGGTTCGGGAAGAGGGTGATGCCAAGCCGGCAGGCCCTAGTTAACTATAAAACCTACCGAAGCGAGCTTGCCTCGTGATTCGGCTCTCACGGACGTCATACTCATGAAAAATAAACTAACGATGTATATCGTCGCGGGCATGGTGCTCGGCGTCCTGGCCGGCTACATTTGCCACAAGGCCGCGCCCGATCATGCTGCGGCCGCGACGATGGCGGGTTATTTCTCCATCGTCACCGACGTTTTCTTGCATTTGATCAAAATGATCGTCGCGCCGCTGGTCTTCGCCACGTTGGTTTCCGGTTTGGCGGGCATGGGCGGCAACGATAGCGTGGCGCGTCTGGGAGTTCGCACTATCGCCTGGTTTGTGTGCGCGTCCTTGGTCTCCCTGGCGCTAGGTCTGTTTTTGGCCGATTTGCTCAAACCCGGCGCCGCGCTGCACTTGGTGGTTAGCGATGCCGACGTGGACACCGGCCTGAAGACGTCGGGGTTGAATTTAAAAGATTTCATCACGCACGCGTTCCCGACAAGTTTTTTTGATGCGATGGCGCATAACGAGATCCTGCAAATTCTGGTGTTTGCGCTGTTCTTCGGCACCGCATTGGGCGCGCTCAAAAGCAACCCGCAGGTGCAGATGCTGACCCAGGCTATGGATGGGCTGGTTGCGGCGATGCTGAAGGTGACCGATTACGTGATGCGCGCAGCGCCATTTGGGGTGTTTGCCGCGATCGCCTCCGCAGTGACGATGCAAGGGCTCGATGTCTTGCTGACTTACGGCAAGCTGATCGGCTCTTTCTACTTGGGCCTGATTGTCTTGTGGATCATCTTGATCGCGGTGGGCCAGCTATTTTTGGGTAAGCGTATTTATGCACTGCTGAAGATGGTGCGCGAACCGGCCTTGTTGGCCTTCTCGACGGCCAGCAGCGAAGCCGCTTATCCGCGTCTGACCGAGCAGCTCGAACGATTCGGCATCGACAAGAAAGTGGTCGGTTTTGTCCTGCCCTTGGGTTATGCCTTCAATCTTGACGGCTCGATGATGTATCAGGCGTTTGCGGCATTGTTTATCGCCCAGGCATTTGGCATCGATATGCCTTTGTCGCAGCAGATTCTGATGCTGCTGGTGCTGATGGTCAGCAGCAAGGGCATGGCCAGCGTGCCGCGCGGCTCGCTGGTGGTGGTCGCCGCGGTGATGCCGATGTTCCATCTGCCGGCGGCCGGCATGTTGCTGGTGCTGGCGATCGACCAAATTCTCGATATGGGGCGTACCGCAACCAATGTGATCGGCAATAGCATCGCCACGGCGGTGGTGGCGAAATGGGAGGCCGACCGTCTGCCGCAAGAGGCGCTCTCCGGCGCCACGGCTTTGTCGGGCGAGGTGCGATGAGAGTCAGTCGTCTCCCAGGCCGGCGCTGTTTCGGGGTGATCGGCGGCCTGGGCCCGCTGGCGAGTGCCGACGTTTTTTTCAAACTGGTGAAATCGACGCCGGCACTGAGCGATGCTGAACATTTCGATGTGATCTTCGAGCAGCGTTCGTTTGCGCAAGCGGCAAGCAACGATCTGGCCACGGCACTGACCGAACGTAAGCTGTATGTATTCGACATGATCCGCGAGTTTCAACGGCGCGGTGTCAATGCGGTGGTTTTGCCGTGTTTCTTGAGTCACACCTTTATGACGGAACTCAAGGCTGAATCGAATTTGCCCATTGTCGATATGCTTGAGGCGTTGCGGGCCTATGTCGCTCGGCGCTTCCCGGCGGTGCGCCGTATCGGCGTGCTGACTTCCCAGTACGTGCGAGACAACGGTTTGTTCGAAGGTTATTTCGCCGCCGCTGGTTTCGAATTGATCTACCCCAGGCCAAGCGTTTCCGGTGATGCAGTCGACCTGGCCGTATATGGGCCGCAGGGTATCAAGGCCGGCAAGCTGTTGGGCACGCCGGTCGAATTGCTGCGCGATGCCTGCGTCGATCTAATCGCCCAGGGCGTCGACTTAATTGTGCCGGGCGTCACAGAATTACCGATTGTGCTCGACGCTTTAGGCGACTTGAGCGTGCCTATTCTCGATTCCAATTTGATCTATGCCCAGTACGCGGTATCCGGCGATTTCGCCATGCGTGCCAAGCCTTTCAAGGTTGGCGTGGTCGGCGGCGTCGGGCCTGCGGCCACCGCCGATTTTATGCAAAAAATCATCCGCAATACGCCGGCGGCACGCGACCAAGATCACATCAAGCTGCTGATCGAACAAAATCCGCAGATCCCCGATCGCACCGCCAATCTGCTCGGTGACGGCCCGGATCCGACCATCGCACTGTATGCCACCTGCAAGAAACTGGAGGCGGGCGACGCCGATCTGATCGCGATTCCCTGCAATACGGCGCATGCTTTTGTCGAACGTATTCAGCCGCACTTGCGGATTCCTATCGTCAATATGCTGACCACCACGGCCGATTATCTGGCGCGGCATTTTACCGGGCTTGACCGAGTCGGTTTGCTGGCGACCTCCGGTACGCTGGACAGCGGTGTCTACGCGAAAGCACTGGCGGCCCAGGGCTTGCACGCGGTGGCGCCGGACCCGGTGCATCAGGCGCGGGTCATGAACGCGATCTATGGACCCCAGGGTGTCAAGGCCGGCCATACGTCGGGCGCATGCATGACGGATATTCTCGCGGCCGTCGATGACCTGCTGGCCCAAGATATTAAGGTCATCATTCTCGGCTGCACCGAGCTGCCCTTGCTGTTTGCCGACCCTGCCGCTTTGGGGGGCAGGCCGGTGCAATTGATCGATCCTACCGATGTCTTGGCTCGGCAGTGCGTGGCCCATGCCCTGGCCGCGGCGGATTTTGCACGTTGAATATTCGCCTGGACCCGGGCCGCAAGCGACCCAACTTGCTTCCACGTAAACCCGGACCCGCATAAAAATTTATTTTCTTCGTTATTTTTTCATGTAAATATACTTTCACTGAGTTTTTAGCTCTACTGAAAATTATTGCATGACACGTCTCTTATCCGATGCCGCGGAACAAACTATCTCCTCGCTAATTGCGACGAAGATGCCTGCCTTGTCGCCGACTCACCAGCGCATGGGGGAATACGTTCAGTCGAATCTGTTTCGCGCGGCGACCATGCGCATCGATGAGCTGGGGCATGCGGTCGGCGCGTCGGTCGCAACCGCCAACCGGTTTGCGCGGGCGCTTGGTTTTGATGGCTATCCCTCGTTTCGCGCCGCACTGGTGCGCGGTTTTGAGGCGACACTGGCGCCAGTGGAGCGTTTGCGCTCAGCCCAAGAATCGCCTACCACCGCGGCCGAAGTGTTTGACGCCTCGCTGGATTTGGCGGCGGCTAACTTGCAATTGACTCGCAGTGTGTCGCATGGCGACGCCATTGAGGCCGCGGTCGACGCTATTCTCGCCGCCAAACGTGTGTTTGTGCTCGGTTACGGCTCCAGCGCCTTTCTGGCGGGGTCGCTCGACCATGGTCTCACGCCATATCACGGCAATGTGCAATCGCTGGCGCTGGTCGGCGGACCGAGTCATGCTGCGCGGCATTTGTTTAATGTGAGCCGTGACGACTTGCTGATCGCGATTGCTTTTCCGCGTTATATCGAGGACACCATCGTGTTGGCGCGCCGCGCTGCAGGGCATGGCGCGCGCGTGCTGGCGCTGACCGATAGTGTCGCTTCGCCGCTGACCGATTTCGCCGATCTGACGGTTTACGTGCGCGCCGAACGGCGGCTTGCCGCCAACTCCGACGCGGCCGTGCTGGCTGTCATCGAAGCACTGTGCGATGCCGTCGCTCACCGGGTCAAGCGTTCGGTCGAGGCGGCCGTGGATGTCACCGAATTTGTTTTACCTTGGCTGTCGAAACCACGCGGCCCGTCGCAGCCGGAGCCCGAGCACGGCGAAGTCGAGGCTGCAAGATCCTCCAAAATTTCATTATCTCGACGGAAGAAACCATGAAACCGCAAGCAGTCCTTGCTATCCACGGCGGCGCCGGTACGATCCTGCGCACCGCCATGAGCGCCGATGCCGAACAACGCTACCACGCGGCCCTGCATGACATTTTGAGCGCCGGGCAGCAGATTCTGGCCGATGGCGGCAACGCACTCGATGCGGTCAGCGATGCGGTGCGCCGCCTCGAAGATTGCCCGTTGTTTAACGCGGGCCATGGTGCTGTGATGACAGCCGACGGCACCCATGAGCTCGACGCATCGATCATGGATGGCCGCACGCTCGATGCCGGCGCAATCAGTTGCGTCAAGCATGTGCGCAACCCTGTTCTGCTTGCCCGCCAGGTGATGGAGCATAGCGAACATGTGATGTTTACCGGGGCCGGTGCTGAAGCTTTTGCTCAAGCCCATGGCTTGGAAATGGTCGAAACCGGCTATTTCCATACCGAGGCGCGCTACCAGCAATGGCTGGCGGCGCGCGGACAAGCCGGCATGTTGCTCGATCACGATGCGGCCACGCTGGCGGCTCGAATCGGCCGGGCTGCCAGCGAGCAAGCTTTACCCCATGAGCCCTTGGACCCGAATCGCAAATTCGGCACGGTCGGTGCGGTCGCTTGCGACAGTCATGGACACTTGGCGGCGGCAACCTCGACGGGCGGCATCACCAATAAGCAAGTCGGTCGAGTCGGCGATGCGCCACTGATCGGCGCCGGCTGCTATGCCAACGACGCGACCTGCGCGGTCTCCACCACGGGGTCGGGCGAAATGTTTATGCGCATGGTAGTGGCCTACGACGTCTCGGCGCAGATCGAATATCGCGGGGTGTCGTTGGAGCAGGCTGCCGCCGACGTAGTCATGAATAAATTGCCGCGCATAGCGGGGCGCGGCGGCTTGATTGCGGTCGATGCGCAGGGCAATGTGACGCTGCCCTTCAATACAGAAGGTATGTATCGCGGTTATGCCCGAGTGGGTGAGATTCCTGTCACGGCGATTTATCGTTAAACGCAGGCCTGGCTACCCATTTTCAAGGATTTTATCGTGCAGATTTCGTCGGTCACAGCCAAGCCAGAATCCCTCGCATTGCCAACCGGGCGTGTGCTGGCAGTCGACAATCTGTCGGTCGGCTTTCGCCAGGATGCCGGCACATTCGAAGCCGTGCGCCATTTGTCGTTCTCTGTCGACAGAGGCGAGACCTTGGCGATTGTCGGCGAATCGGGTTCCGGGAAATCGGTGACTTCGCTCACCCTGATGCGCTTGATCGAACATGGCGGCGGGCGCATCCTCAACGGCACGATGATGTTTCGTCGCCGCGACGATCGCGTGCTCGATCTGGTCCAAGCGTCTTCGTCGGTGCTGCGCACGGTGCGCGGCGCCGATATCGCGATGATTTTCCAGGAGCCGATGACGTCGCTGAACCCGGTGTTTACGGTCGGCGACCAAATTGCCGAGGCCATTGCCTTACATCAGCATAAAAGCCGCAGTGAGGCGCGTAGCGAAACGCTAAGGCTGCTCGATCTGGTGAGGATTCCTGAATCGAAACGCGTGTTTTCGCGCTATCCGCATCAATTATCCGGTGGCATGCGGCAGCGAGTGATGATTGCCATGGCCTTGTCATGCAAGCCGGCATTGCTGATCGCCGACGAGCCGACCACGGCGCTTGATGTGACCATTCAGGCGCAAATCTTGCAATTGATCCGCGGCCTGCAGCAAGAGATGAACATGGGCGTGATTTTTATCACGCACGATATGGGTGTGGTCGCGGAAGTTGCCGATCGCGTGCTGGTGATGTATCGCGGTGAGAAAGTCGAGGAAGGGCAGTCGGACAGCTTGTTTGCCGCGCCCAGGCATCCTTATACACAGGCCCTGTTGGCCGCAGTCCCTAAACTCGGCGCCATGCAGGGCACCACGCGGCCGGCCAAATTCCCGATGTTGCAGGCCTATGTGCCGGATGCGGAAGTGCCGGCGGCGGAAATGGCCGAGGCCGCCTCGCCGGCTGCGAGCGCTGCGCTTGCGGAAAGCGTTGTTCAAGAGCAACCGGCATTGGATCAGACCATTGCACCGATTTTGCGTGTGCGCAATCTGGTGACGCGGTTTCCGGTCAAGACGGGCGTGTTCGGTCGTATCACACGCAATGTACATGCGGTCGAAAGAGTCAGCTTTGACTTACATCCAGGCGAGACCTTGGCTTTGGTCGGCGAGTCGGGTTGCGGTAAATCGACTACCGGGCGCTCACTGCTGCGCTTGGTGGAAAGTCAAAGCGGCTCAATCGAATTTGCCGGACAGGAAATCAGTACCTTGCAAGGTCCATCGTTGCAGGCCTTGCGGCGCGATATTCAGTTTATTTTTCAGGACCCGTTTGCATCACTGAACCCCCGTCTCACAGTGGGTTTCTCGATTATGGAGCCCTTGTTGGTGCATGGCGTGGCCCAAGGTGCGCAAGCGCAGGCGCGGGTTGCCTGGTTGCTGGATAAGGTCGGCTTGCCGGCCGACGCTGCGCAACGTTATCCGCATGAGTTTTCGGGCGGGCAGCGACAGCGGATTGCCATTGCTCGCGCGTTGGCCTTGAATCCGAAAGTCGTGATTGCCGATGAGTCGGTGTCGGCGCTCGATGTCTCGGTCCAGGCGCAGATCATCAACCTGATGCTGGATCTACAGCGCGAATTGGGTGTGGCTTACCTGTTTATTTCGCACGATATGGCTGTAGTCGAACGCGTCAGTCATCGCGTCGCGGTGATGTATTTGGGCCAGATTGTCGAGATCGGTCCGCGCAGCGCGGTATTTGAAAATCCGCGTCATCCTTACACCAAAAAATTGATGAGCGCGGTTCCGGTCGCCGATCCGTCGCGCCGGCATGCGCAACGGATCTTGGCGGCGGACGAGATGCCAAGCCCGATACGCATGATCGGCGATGAGCCCATGGTGGCTCCGTTGGTGGCGGTCGGCCCCGATCACTTTGTAGCGGAACATCGGGTCGGTGGTGCTTATTAATTGAAATACTTTATCCTGGGAGTTTACGCACATGTCTTCATCTTCTTCTTTTGCATTTCCCTTGCGTCGGCTGATCGCCGGTGGCGCCTGCATGTTTGCGATGTTGGCCGCCGCCGCCGCACATGCGGAACAACAGGCCGTGATGGCGGTGGCGTCGACCTTCACCACGCTGGATCCCTACGACGCTAACGACACGCTGTCGCAAGCTGTTTCAAAGTCTTTCTATCAAGGCTTGTTCGGCTTCGACAAGGACATGAAGCTGGGCAATGTGCTGGCCCTTAGCTACGAAGCCAGCCCGGACGCCAAGGTCTACACCATCAAGTTGCGCCAGGGCGTGAAATTCCAGGACGGCACCGATTTTAACGCGGCTGCGGTCAAAGCTAATTTCGACCGGGTCACCGATCCGGCGAATAAGCTGAAACGCTACAACATGTTTAATCGCATCGAAAAAACCGAGGTCATCGACCCCTACACGGTGAAGGTTACCTTGAAAGCTCCGTTCTCAGCCTTTATCAATGTGCTGGCCCATCCGTCGGCCGTGATGATCTCACCGACCGCGCTGCAAAAATGGGGCAAGGATATTGCGTTTCACCCGGTCGGCACGGGTCCCTTCG
>Ga0302220_10001270_pt1 | contig 19787 bp, 21 predicted proteins | sample II_Palsa_E1_3_FD_194572 | JGI IMG/M metagenome (GOLD analysis project Ga0302220, IMG submission 194572) | Peat permafrost microbial communities from Stordalen Mire near Abisko, Sweden - II_Palsa_E1_3 | ecosystem: Environmental > Terrestrial > Soil > Palsa > Peat permafrost | place: Sweden...
GTGCGCGATGCGTTCGCGGATATGCAGGAGGGGAGGGAGGGGGGCTATAAGTATGTGTAGGAGGGTATCCCCCTCTCTCTATCTATGTGCTACTCACTATTACATCCTGCATGCTGTAACTACCCCCTTATTAGACTCCAGCACAAGCAGGTAATGCATGTGTGCGCGAACGGTTTTTCGCTACAGCGGTCATTTACACCCAGCGGGTGTAGGGGCCGAGGCATTGAGCCCCGGTCTGATGACGCTAACTTACTGTTGCACGAGTTGCGTCGGTTGCACGAGTTGCGGTCGTTTCGGAAGTTGCCTAATAAACCGGTCTTCCGCAACTTTGTGCAACACTAGGCGTCTTCGTCCTCCTCGTCGGTTTCGTCGTCTAGTACGCTCGCGTCATGTATGACATCACTGAAGCGGTCGAGCCAATCATCGGGCAAGTCCGCCTCTGCGGGTGGCGCCATAGCATTCAACCTGCGCGAAACAGTGCTTTTATTAACCCCCATCGCGTCGGCGATCGTCGTGCCGGTGTATCCTGCGGCTCGAAGCGCATGGATAAGTCGGTCGTCAAGCTCCTCTGCGATGAAAGGCAGATACTGGTGAACGTAACCGCGATCCGTCTGCATTATCTGGCACATCACTTTGCCGCCGCTTAGCCCAGGAAATAATTCCAGCCCTGGAATCTCTATTGAGAACGCGCATAGGGCTCCAGGGTCTGGTTCGCAGTGTTTCGCGACCACGCATTGGTCAAAATAGCCCTCCAATGCATATGAATCGAAGCTCGGAGGACACACGACGAACAGGACGGCATAGCTGCCCGCGCGGTTGCAATTCTGGCCGAGTCGAGAGAGTGCAGTCGCTGACCGCGCATCAGGTTTAGCCATTGCAAGAACCGCACTCACCGCGTGCCCAGATTTTGCGACGTGCGGATCGAGTACCGCGACACCTTCGTCGCTAGTCCAATTGAAGTGGCCGACCCCGGCATGCGTGACGAACTCATGCGTCGCACTCGTGTTGCCACGCTTATTTGCGGTCGCGAATTTTTGCGCTAATTCAGCGTGGTGCGGTGAACCGACATAAAGGGATGTGAGTCCCGATATAGCCGGCATCTGGATGCACGCCTCGTTATCGCCGCGCAAAATCTGATCCTCGATGACCATCCGCACTGCAGCCAGTTGAGCCTTATCGTGCACGAAAACCGCCAGCGTGCCGGGCGATAGCTTGCAATCAAGAGCAAAGCTATTAACCTGCACGGGGGCTGTCTTCTTCGACGCGGCGCCCTCGCAACGTGGCAGGGCTGACGCCACTTTTCGCGATGTTGTAGGCGGAGTGACTAATTTCGTGGCTTTGCGACCTAATGATCTGCTCGGAGAACGCAAGGAAACGTCGGGCGATGTTTCATCGTCACGGAAAGTATCGAGTGAGCGTCGGTTGGATGTTGAGCGGTCGTTACTCATGGCCGACCTCCGCGTTGTTTTGCGTTGCGCGGGCGGCGACGAAAGCGTCGATGTCCGACTGGAGCCAGGCTGTTGCGCGTGGGCCGATTGGAAAGTTTTTAGGGAAAATCCCCTGCTTCATCCACGAGTAGATGGTCGAGCGACTAACGCGCAGTTGACGCACGGCGTCGGGTAGGCGAGTCAGTTGCCCGGAGCGGGGGGAGGCCGGGAGGGATGATGCGTTCGCGCTAGATGCGGGAGGGACTACGGTTTTGAGCGATGCCATTACTGCTCCTACAAGCTATGCGTAGTCACTTACGCGTCGCCGGTCAAAGGAGAATTCCGCATGGGTGGTCACCATTTTTTTGAGGGCGAACAAAACCCTCACGGCGACTTGCGTGAATTAAAAAGGCATCGCCCCGCTAAAAATCGGGACGGATTGAACAGCCTGTTGGCTGCTCCGCTACTGTGCGTCTATAAGACTATGGGTTCCTTGTCTCGAAGCAGTTGACGCCTCGTTACAGGTGGCTCGATTATACCAAAAACGTTGTCCAGCCCCGGAATTGCGTCGCCATCTCCGAAAAAGCAAACGGGTGCGTTTTTATTGGACTAAATTGGCTACATGGTCAGCCCACGCCTGCATCATTGGGCGCCGCTGCTCTATAAGGTCGGAGCGATGGTAGGCAGCCTCAACTTGGTTCGCTACCGCGTGCGCTAAAGCCCGTTCAGCCAGATCACGGGCGTAGCCGTTCTCGCTCGCCCAATCGCGAAAGCTAGACCTGAAGCCATGAGCGGTGGCGACGCGACCGGGTGTATCGCTTTCGGCGTTCACGCGCCGCAATAGGGCAGTCAAAGTCATATCGCTTAGTATCTTGCCGCGCGGGGCAGGGAAGACGAGTTCGTCGTGTAGTCCGCACTCTTTGAGAAATTTGATGATGGTGATTGCGCGACTAGACAACGGCACGCGATGAGGCTCGTCCATCTTCATCCGGGCAGCGGGGATGGTCCAGATACTGGCATCGAGATCGAACTCGTCCCAAACCGCGCCTCGGACTTCGCCGCTGCGGGTCGCGGTCAAAATCGCGAACTCTAACGCTGCCCGAGTACTGTCGGCGGGCAAGCGGTCAATTAAATGCGTCGCCACAAACTTAGGGACGCTCTTCCAGGGCATTGCAGGTTGATGCTGCACCTTGGCATTTTGCTTCGGAAGAAGATGATCGACGACGGCGACCGGGTTCGATGTGACGTGGCCGTGCGCCCAGGCCCATTGCATGACTGCGTGGATGCGCTGACGGACGCGGCTCGCGGTTTCTGCTTTTTCCAGCCAAATCGGTCGAAGCGCGTCCGCGCAGTCCTTCGGCGTTATTGCATCTAATTTCTTATTGCCAAATTTGGGGAAAATGTAGGTCTCCAGCGTGTTGATCCACTGGGCTCCATGTTTTTCATTTTTCCAGCCCGGCTTTAATCCTTTATGCACTTCGCGCGCCGCTTCTTCGAAGGTGAGGGCGGCTATGGCAGACTTTGCAGCCAATACCTCTTCTTTCTGCCGCTCGATGGGATCGACGCCGGTTTTCACCAGCTTACGCATTTCCTGCGCTTTATCTCTGGCTTCAGCGATTGAGTTGTCAGGGTACGCGCCGACCCCGGCATCGCGACGCTTGCTCGTGATCGGGCTCGTAAACCGATAAATCCATTTGCCTCCTTTCGCTGTAGGGTGCAGAGACAGCCCTGGGCAAATCGGATCGTAGATGGGTTTGTCTCCAGGCCGTAAAGCCCGAGCTTGCTTGTCAGTCAACGCCATTTATAGCCCCACAATTGGCCCCACAAAAGGAGCCGGCTGTCTTGGGAAAGTAATGGACGATTGTAGACTGAAGTCCTTAATTTATAAAGGGATATGAGGGGAATTCTGGAATTACTCGGATGTGGCTGGAGCCTAAAAAAGCAGACCGTCCCTCCGCCAGGAAGTTTTTTTGAGAAGTAGCGTCCAATAACCCGCCTCATGCCCAGTGCTGAAGCGGGTTTTTTGTTTGTTAGCGTGTTTTATCGTTCATTGACATCCAACTTTGTTCGGGGGCTGTCTTGGGGGCATCTCTCCTACAAAAAAAGTCGATACCCCCAAATGCCGAAGATTGGCGTTTCTGGTCGTACTGATTGGGCTGTAGTCGCGGGATCGCGAGCGGGGTCGCAACCGCCGACTTTATCGCTTGGTATAGCTGTCGTGTATATCGCCATCGTGGTGGATCTGCTGATCGCAACGCATGGCTCTGGCGGGGATGAGGATCAAGCTGGCGCCAACCTTCATGATCGAATTGCGGCGAGTCGTCAACAGAACTAATTTATTGGTCTTTTGAGGGCGGCATCATGTCATTCATCTATGATGCGTAAGGCCGGATAATCCGGCTGCCGTCTTCGCGGCCAATAAAAATTAACTGACAAGACCAAAAAATAAGGGGATGCAGTGCGAAAACTACTATATGGGATGGCGACTATTGCCGCAGCGGGGATGTTGGCAGGTTGCGGCAAAGGTATTCCAAGTTGCGGCGACCCGCAGGTAACGGGTTTGGTTGCGCAAACTCTTGCCAACGCTATAGAGAAGGTCGTGCCCGACATGGACGCGAATCTTAAAAGTGCCGTGCATCTCTCGGTGGATCAGCCCGTCGTCGTTGATCACGATGAAAAACTCGACAACTATTCATGTAAAGCGGTCGTAACTTACCAAGTGCCCGATGCCGTCGTACAGATGCAGGCTCGCGGTCAGTCCGACGAGAAATACAAAAAGTATGTGCAGTTCCACTGGCGCAGGCTGATGGGCTTGTACTCTCAGCAGGATGTTCAACAGCTTGTTCAAGGTTATGCTTTTTCCCAATCGAATGCGCAGGCCCAACTGATCAGTAATGCGCTGAGGACCGAGGTCCATGCCAGTGCGGATGAGAGCAACGAGGATGTGCTTACGAAGGCGCTGATTCAGGCGAAAGAGAACACTGAAGCGCTGAACAACAACGCAGTGGTACTGGTGACTGAACTTGACCAAGCGGCCAAGAACGCACAGAAGCTGACTTTTGCCGCCGAATATACAATCGCGAAAGTCGATGGACAACAGCAGTTCCGCGTTGAAGCCAAGTCAGACGATAGCGATGCTGCAACTGGAATCCGTGATATTCAAGTCTTGCAAGCGGCCACGGTTTACGTGAATCAGGCGTTGGCCGCGGACCAGTCTGCGGCACAGGCAGCGGCTTCGGCAGAAGCGGCATCAGCTTCGGCAGCGAAACCAACCCCGCTGGCCTCATCGGAGACAGTGACTACACCGACAGCACAGGCAGCGGCACCCACAGCACCACCCGCAGCACCACCGGCGGCGGCTGCGAGTGGACCTTTGCAAGCGTCTGCATCCTCGTCCGAGCAGTCACCGCCGCAAGTGTCGGCGTCGGAGCCGGAAGTGGTCAAGGTTGCTCCCGCGCAGAACCCATCGGTAGCAACTAAGGACGCAAGTCCCGCTGTTATTCAAGCAAGTTTCGATTGCGCGAAGGCGGCATCAAGCATCGAGCATCTCATTTGTTCTACTCCTGAGACGGCTGATGCCGACAAGCGACTGGCTATCGCATACAGTGCGGCCAGGGAGAAGGCAAGCGATCAGGCGGGTCTGAAGTCGGGGCAGCGTGAGTGGCTCACCAAAGAGAGGAACGTGTGTGCCGATACAGCTTGCCTGCTGAGAGTGACCGAATCGCGTATTCAGAAGCTGTCGCCTATGTGACGGACCTACTTACGTGGTCCGATTGGCCTGAAATAGCTGATCATCGAGAAGACCGCCGCAAGGCGGTTTTTTTATGGCTACCCGACATCCACGAACGATTTCCAGAATCAGCCGCCGCGTGCCGTGGTCTGGTTACTGCGCCCATGACAGTCGTAGATCACTTGGTGGTATTCCCGAGCGATGGCCGCAGCCAAGTGAAACAATCCTCTACGCGACTTCACGTCGCACTGACACAGTAAGACTAGTTCAAAACATCTGAGGCGATTCAAAAATGCTTGTCACGAAGTCGAGAAAAACGCGCGTCTTTGCTGGCATGACTCTGCTCGGGGTTAGCGCGTAAATTGGGGTCGCGGATGCACTCCATTCCGGTAACACGCGCACGAGCCGCCCCGATTTGACATCGTCCTCGCACAAGCCATGAGGCAGCAGGGCGAGGCCCGCGCCTCCTATTGCAAGCTGTCTAATGATACCAATGCTGTTGAGCGACAACGTGCCATGGACTTCCAAATCCAAATGCTCTTTGCCATCTGTGAGGCACCATGTCGCCGGCACACCAACATCGTGCGTCCGGGCTTGGAGTATGCACTGATGCAGCGATATATCCACCGGTTTGACAATAGGCGCGGTCGACTGCAGATAACCGGGCGCTGCGTAGGTCCCTCGCGTGAGGCTCGCGAGTTTTCGCGCGGTGAGGCTCGAGTCAGGCGGCACACCAATGTAGATCGCAACGTCGAAACTGTCCACGAACGGATCCACTTTTCGAGTAGTGAAATCGAACTGGAGACGAAGCTCGGGATACTGCGCGCACAGCTTCGGCAGTCCGGCAACCATTCGTAATCCGAAGTCTAGCGTTGCGGCGACCCTTAGCAAGCCATGCGGTCGATGCTTCGCACTCAGCAGTTGCTCATAGGCAGCGTCTGCGCCTTCCAGTAATCGCCGACATTCCTGGTAGAAAGTCGCGCCCTCCTGGGTCAGCGCAACCTTTCGTGCCGAACGCGTGAACAGACGCACGCCCGCTTGATGCTCAAAGTCGGCGATACGTCTGGAAACGGTCGACTTAGGCATGTTCAGTGCGATGGATGCCTTTGAAAAGCTCTGGGCCTTTGCGACTTCGACGAAAACGGCGACATCCCGTAGCAACTCTGGATTCATATGTTCGGCTCACTTCATCAGATGTCAGTGCTCTACCTGGCACGGCTGGTCTCACCTAGCCTAGCTTATCGTTGATTCGCTGACATCGGGGCTTACCCAACCCTTGAAGTGCCGATGCGAAATCCTGCTTCGACCCGCGCAGTGGACCTCATTTATCGTTCCGTGGATGGGAACACTATTCCCATAAAGGCATCTTTGCTCGAGTCTGTATTTCCGGGATCATGAAGTCAAGCGGCGCAGCAACTGCAAGGCTGCCAAAGTAAATCAGGAGACACCTATGACCACCGGCGACTCGGCCAAGGATGCCGTTCCAACCTATACGCATCCGGCTCTGATCACGTTAGATCCTCCTGCACGACGTCACGCGCTGATATCGAAAAACGCGCTGTAATTGCGACGTCAAACCCCATCACCCGATCCACACAATGAGTTCAACAGCAGTCTAGCCGACTGGCTATCCACGCGAGCCGCACCCCATGACATTCAAAATCACACTCGATCCAAGCGGTCGTTCGTACGTAGCCGCACCAGAAAAAACGCTACTCGATTCAGGCCTCGAAGCGGGAATTACGTTGCCGTATAACTGTAGGGCTGGAACGTGCCGCAGCTGTATGGGCCGCATTGTGGAGGGTAAAGTGGACTTCGGCAACGCTCACCCTTTCTACTTGACCGAGGACCAGAAAGCGGCAGGCTGTGCGCTGCTTTGCAAGGCGAAGCCTTTGAGCGACCTTGTAATACAAATCGAAGAAGTGAATGTGCAGCACGTCACGCCGCGACGCGTACCGTGCCGGGTCAAGCGGATTACTCACCCGGCACCCGGCATTGCCATCGTCGAGTTGCGCCTCCCGCTGAACGAGCACTTGCGCTTTGCACCTGGGCAATTTATCGACGTCCTCTTGGCCGATGGGAAGGCGCGCAGCTATTCCATCGCCAACGCGCCGCGTGCCGAAGGCGTTATCGATTTGGAGCTACACATTCGGCATATCCCGGGGGGGCTCTTCACGGATAGATTGTTTTCGACGTCCATGGAGGGAACCCTCATGGAGTTTAACGGCCCCTTCGGAAGCTTCTATCTGCGTGAGGATTCCGACAAACCCATCATCCTTGTCGCCAGTGGTACAGGGCTTGCGCCCATCAAGGCAATTGTCCAATACGCGCAGCAACGCAATCTGAACCGTCCGATGACGCTGTACTGGGGTTGCCGAAAGCGAGGCGATCTTTATATCGATGAGATGGTGCAAGGCTGGAAGGAGGCGCTGCCAAATTTCGACTATGTGCCGGTGCTGTCTGACACCTTGCCGGAAGATCACTGGCAAGGACGTACCGGTCTCGTCCACCAGGCTGTCATGGACGATTTCCCTGACCTGGCGAACTTCCAGGTGTACGCATGCGGGGCACCCGTGATGGTCGACGCGGCTCGGCGAGATTTCGTTCAGTCGAGGGGATTACCTGAGCGGGAATTCTTCGCTGACTCCTTTGTGACCGCAGCCGAGCTCGCCGGAGTCAATGACGTCACCCACGCGCTTTCTCTCTCTTCAGTTTAAGGAGTCCAAATGAGGATCAACAATCTCCTGTCCGTCCCCGGCAATCCGAACTCGGTTGTCCGGCCGGAGTATATGTCGCACGGTACCTTGGAGTGTCGCAGTCTGAAGGCGTCGCGCCGATTCTATGAGGACTTCCTCGGTTTGCAGTGTGTTCGACACGGCAAACCGGCCATGGTCGTGCGCTGTGGTATGAAATTCCACATCGTCTGCCTCGAAGTGGGATCTTCATTGAAACCGGGCAAGCTGGACAATCACTGGGGAGTCGAGGTTGGCAGTGAAGACGACGTAAAGAGAATTTGGGACGCTGCCCACCAACTAAAAGATACCTACCAGATTGGTCAAATAACGGACGTGCTCAAGCAACACGGTGCGTATGGGTTCTATCTCGAGGACCTGGACCATAACTGGTGGGAGATTCAATACTACGATGGTACTCAGCACGACGACATGTTCGATTTCGGTGACCGGTATGACGACGAGGGCAGCACTGTATCTCACGTCTAGTTTCGTTTTATAAAAATCAACTGTTTAAATTCTAACGTGCCAAGGTAATGACCTACTATCTCCTCTCTTACGAATCCCGTGGGCTGCCGCGCGCGGGGCTGCTTGTCAACCAACGTGTCTATGACCTGGCCGACGTGACCGGGCGACGTGAATGGCACTCCATAATCGAAACGTTGAATGATTGGGCTGAAGCCCAAGCTGTCATTGCTGGGCGTATCGACACATTACGCGGCGAAGGCATGGCACTCGACGACGTCAAGTTGCTTGCGCCCGTTCTATATCCCGGTGCTATTTATTGTGCGGGCGCCAACTACCTCGACCACGTTGCAGAGATGCAAAAGGCACAGGGACTCCCAGTCGGACCCACTGCGAAGGAACGCGGCGATACAGCCTGGCATTTCCTAAAGACTTCTCGTAGTTCCATCGTTGGCCCCAATGCGACGGCGCCCGTGCCAGTTGACATTCAGTGGCTGGACTGGGAAATCGAACTTGCAGCGGTCATTGGAAAAGTCGCTCGTAACGTGTCCGAAGCCGACGCACTTGACTATGTGGCTGGCTACACGATCGCTAATGATCTGTCCGCCAGAGATTATATGAAGCGAGACAAGCAGGATCCCAACTCTCCGTTCTTTTACGACTGGATCGGTCAAAAGTGTTTCGATGGCGCATGTCCCATTGGACCGTGGATCGTGCCCACCACTTTTCTGCCCAACGCGCACAACTTGTCCATGAAGCTTTGGGTCGGCGATGAGCTCATGCAGGACTCGAATTCGAGTCAGCTTATCTTCAGCATCGCCGAACAGATTGAGACTTTGTCCGCACATCGAACCTTGTATCCGGGGGATTTGATTCTCACCGGCACACCGGCGGGTGTCGGGATGGGACGCAGACGCTTTCTCCAGTCAGGTGAAAGCGTGCGGCTCTGGATAGAAGGCATTGGGGAATTCACGCATCAAGTCTGATAGCACTTTCCCGCACTGCACATACGTCGCTGTCATCCAGTTTGGGAAAGGGGTTGATGAGCGGGTGCCAGCATCCATCGCGTGGCGCGTTTCTGATAAAGCAGGTGAACGCTCGCGCCACGTCAGTCTTGATTGAAATGCGGAATTCTTCCGCGGAGGAACGTCGTTATGAATGGAAAAATAGGTCTCGAAGAACACTTCGCAATTCGCGAGACGCTGCAGGACTCGGCTGGATTTCTTCCGAACGATTCTTGGAAAGAACTCAGCAAACGTTTGCTGGACATCCAGGATGAGCGCCTGAGGCAGATGGACAAGAACGGCATGGAGATGATGATCCTGTCGCTCAACTCACCCGCGGTGCAGGCGATTCCCGATCCGCGCAAGGCGCTTGAGATCGCGATTCGCGCCAATGACGAACTGGCGGAGCAAGTGGCAAAACGCCCCGACCGTTTCCAAGCTTTTGCGGCGCTGCCGATGCAGGATCCGGAGAAGGCCATCGAGGAACTCGAGCGCTGCATGACCCAGCTGGGGTTTAAGGGGGCTTTGGTCAATGGCTTTTCCCAAATTGACACGCCGCAGAACGTGGTCTACTACGATGCACCGCAGTACGATCCGTTCTGGGCGGCGGCGGAACAACTGGATGCGCCTTTCTACCTGCATCCCAGGAACCCTATTTCGAGCTGGGCACAGATTTACGATGGACACCCGTGGCTTATGGGGCCGACCTGGGCGTTCGGTCAGGAGACGGCTGTCCACGCCTTGCGGCTAATGGCCTGCGGCGTGTTCGACCGCTACCCCGGTTTGAAGATCATTTTGGGCCATATGGGGGAGGGTCTGCCTTATAGCATGTGGCGGATCGACAATCGCAATGCGTGGGCGGAAGCGCCGAAAAACTATCCGGCTAAAAGAAAGTTCTGCGAATACTTCCAAAGTAACTTCTATCTGACGACCGCGGGTAATTTCCGAACTCAGTCGCTTATTGATGCCATCCTAGAAATTGGTTCAGACCGCATTCTGTTCTCCACCGATTGGCCATTCGAGAACGTTGACCATGCGGCGAACTGGTTCGACAACACCAGCATCAGCGAAGCAGACCGTTTGAAGATCGGACGGACGAATGCCGCCACGTTGTTCAAGCTGGATCGACAGTAAAGATTTGATGCTATCGGGAGAAACCACGGTGCGAGCCGCAAACGCCCTTTGCTCGCACCGTGGGCACAATCCGCGTTGCCGAATGGCGAAAGGACAAGAATGCGAAATATCAATGAGGAAACCGTTACACAAGCCGTGCTGGCCTCGATGAGCAACTGTGGCGACGAGCGCCTTCTTTCTGTGATGAAGGGCCTTGTTCAACATCTGCACGCGTTTGCCCGCGAAGTGAAGCTGACCGAGGGCGAGTGGTTCAGCGCGATTCGGTTTCTCACCGAGGTGGGGGCCATGACGAACGACAATCGCCAGGAGTTCGTGCTGCTGTCCGACACGCTCGGGTTGTCGATGCTTGTGACAGCGCTAAACAATCGTAAGCCTGCAGCGTGCACGGAGGCAACCGTGCTTGGGCCGTTTTACGTCGAAGGTGCACCTGAATTCGATCATGGGGATGATGTATCGAACGGTGCGCCTGGGGTGCCGTGCTTCGTGAGCGGAACCGTACGTGGCTTGAACGGTGGGCCGGTTGCCGGTGCGCCGCTCGACATCTGGCAGTCGGACGAAGACGGCTTCTATGATGTGCAAAACGCGCCGGATGCCTTGGGCAACGTGACTCACCGCGCGCGCGGTCGACTACACACTCGGGCCGATGGCAGTTTTAATTTCCGTTCGATTCTTGCCGAACCCTATTCCGTTCCGCATGACGGGCCTGTGGGACGTATGCTCGACGCGCTCGGCCGTTCTCCATGGCGACCCGCCCATCTACATTTCTGGATCAGGGCACGGGGCTATGAGCCGCTGATTACGCACGTGTTCCGCAACGATGACCCGTATCTGGACTCGGACCCGGTATTCGGTGTGCGCTCGACCCTGATTACCGATTGGGTCAAACATGGGGCAGGTGTCACGCCGGACGGTTCGGTGTCGACCACTGAGTTCTACACGCTCGATTACGACTTCGTTCTCAATCCCTTGGGAAACCTGGCATGAACTGGCATCCAGACCATCCCGTTGAATTGGCAACCTCATCAAGACGGAAGGCTTGACATGTCCACTAGCGATTTTGTGTACTCGGCTCACGCTGCGCGTGTCGTGTTCGGTGCAGGAAGTCTGCAACATCTCGAACGCGAAGTGCTGAACCTGAACGCAGAGCGAGCCCTGATCCTGTGCAGCCCGGAACAGCGAGCGGTTGGCGACGCACTCGCGGACCGACTCGGGTCTCGGGCCGTTGCTGTTTTCGCACGTGCGGTGATGCACGTGCCGGTTGAACTGGTAAGCGAGGCGCGCGAACTTGCACACGACCAGCGGGCAGACTGCGCGATCGCGATTGGCGGCGGGTCGGCGATAGGGCTCGGCAAGGCGATAGCACTAAAGTCGGATTTGCCGATTCTCGCCATCCCTACCACCTATGCCGGGAGCGAAATGACGCCGATTTACGGCATCACCGAAGGCGGTGTGAAGCGAACCGGAACCGATTCCCGAGTGCTCCCGAAGACGGTCATCTACGACTCCGAACTGACGCTGACATTGCCGGCGCAGCTATCTTTGTCGAGCGGGATCAACGCTATTGCGCACGCTGCCGAGGCCCTGTATGCGCGTGAGGCAAACCCGGTCATCAGTCTGCTGGCCGAGGAGGGTATCGCGGCGCTTGCGCACGCACTGCCGCAAGTCACCCTGCAGCCGGACGACATCGCGGCAAGATCGCGTGCCCAGTACGGTGCGTGGCTGTGTGGCATCGCACTCGGCAGCGTCGGCATGGCGTTGCACCACAAGCTATGCCATACGCTAGGGGGAAGCTTCAATCTGCCTCATGCTGCGACTCATACTATCGTGTTGCCCCATGCGCTCGCCTATAACGCGAATGCCGCGCCGGAAGCAATGAAGCGGATCGCGCGAGCGATGGGGTGCGACAACGCGGCGACCGGTCTATACGAGCTGGCACGCGCAAACGGTGCGCCGGTCGCGCTAAAGGAGATCGGCATGAAAGGCGGCGATCTCGATCGCGCAGCCCGAATCGCTTGCGCTAGTCCGTACTGGAATCCTCGCGAGATCGACTACTCGGGAATCCGCGCGTTGCTGCTGGCCGCATTCGAGGGCGCGCCGCCACATCGATACTGACGTCCATCATCGACAAACGTTTGGACCAGGCTCCGGTCGCTTTGGCGACTCCGGGGCTGAGCGTCTGGCGGCAGCGCAATTGTGAAAAAGAGCTTCGCGGAACTTCGCGGAAGCATTCCCGGAATGCTTTCTCTCGAGGTCCCTTTTGATTCGCATTTTTCAATACGTTGCCTTCATTGTGCTGCGAGCGATTCCACGAACTTGCTGCCTCTCATTGTTCGAAGAAATGCAACCGGATTCCAGTAATCCTTGTAATGAACGATCTGGCCGCCATGTACTCGGATCACCGAGATGTAGCGCTGCTCAAAGGGTTCGCCCGTTGCCAGACCCTTCCCGAGGCCCGCGAATTCGAGGATGAAAACTTCAGGGTCGCTTGTTTCATGTTTGACCACCTCGGACACGCTGTGGAACTCGATCAGGCGAGAAAGAAAACCGAGGCGAGCAGAAAGGGCTTCGCGGCCTTCGACACGTTGAGCAACAGTGGGCAAAGCGAACGGAAACTCCATCACGCCGTTCTCGGCAAACATCTGAACGAATGTTTCGGCGTCGGGGTTCAGATGCTCGCCCAAGGTCTTGCGGAGCATAGCGGAGAAACTTTTAACGGGATCGATCATGACGCAACCTCCTTAGGTAGAGAGAGAACGTTATGGGATTTTTCGAAGCAATGCAATCGTTTCGGCGCAGAAATATTTTTCTCTCGTAGCCCTTGAGAATTCTTTATTGTAAATAGTCCAAAGTATTGAGCGAAGCGAGTCCCGCCGAAGGGAACGTGCCTGATTAGCTTGTCTAAACAGGCCGAATCGGCTACCTGACCGTCGACCGGAACATCTCTATATTCACGCGATGAATGCAATCCGATTCACCAAATAAATTTTCGAAATGAAGGTGCGACAGCTATGCTCGGCGCTGCTCATCGAGTGAAGCGACGATGCGCTCGTGAAACAGGACATGGAGCAACCGGCAGCGATGAACCTACCTCAGCATTTCGATGTCACCACGCTAACGCAGTACCTGGAAGAGCACATGCCCGGTTTTGAGGGACCGGCCGACGCGGAGAAGTTTCCCGGTGGCCAGTCGAATCCGACGTTTCTGCTTAAGGCGCGCAGCGGCCGCTATGTGCTGCGGAGCCAGCCTCCCGGCGAACTGCTGAAATCGGCGCATGCAGTGGACCGCGAATTCCGCATCTTGACAGCGTTGTCGGGGACTGGGGTTCCGGTTGCGCGCGCGTATCACCTGTGCGAGGACCGCAGCGTTATGGGCACGCTGTTTTACGTGATGAGCTTCGAGGAGGGGCGGATATTCTGGAATCCGGCACTGCCGGAACTGCCGCGGGCGGATCGCGCGATCTGCTACGACTCGGTATTGAAAACGATGGCCGCTCTGCACGATGTCGATGTCTGCGCGCTCGGCCTTGCGGACTATGGACGGCCCGGCAACTACTTCGAACGCCAGATCGAAGTGTGGACGAAGCAGTACCGCGCGGCGCAGATGGAGCAGCTCGACGCGATGGAAGCGCTTATCGACTGGCTGCCCGAGGCCTGTCCCGCGGATGCAAGCCGACCGACGCTCGTGCATGGCGATTTCCGGATCGACAACTTGATGTTCGAGCGCGACAGCTGCCGCGTGAGGGCAATTCTTGACTGGGAGCTGTCGACGCTGGGCAATCCACTCGCGGATCTGGCGTATTTCTGTATGTGTCTGCGATTGCCGTCGAACGGCTACGTTGCGGGACTTGCGGGCGAGGATCGCATCGCGCTCGGTGTGCCGAAGGAGGAGCAAATCGTTGCGCGTTATTGCGAACTGCGAGGTATTGAGCCGATTCGCAATTGGCATTTCTATCTTGCGTTCAGTTTCTTCCGGCTCGCGGCAATCGCACAGGGCGTGAAATTTCGCGCGCTCAGAGGTAACGCGTCGAGTACGGCGGCGCTGCAGGCGGGTGACATGGTTCGGCCGCTGGCCGAGGAAGGCGTGGGCGTCATCGACGCGTATCGCTAGGGTCCTGGGGCGCTACGCGCTCCGCGTTATAAGGTGGGGAGGCAACACATGTCAACGAATCTGTTCGAAGCATTGAGGCCGCGATGAAGATCGACAGCTACGCAGGACAGGTCGTGATGATCACGGGCGCCGCAAGCGGCTTCGGCGCGCTGCTGGCGGACGAACTGGTGGCAATGGGCGCGCGGGTGGTGCTGGGCGATGTTAACGCGCAAGGGCTTGAGCGTGTTGCCGCGCTGTTGCGAGTGGCCGGCGGCGATCTGATAGCGCAGCGTTGCGACGTAAGATCGGAAGCCGATGTCGCGGCCCTTGTTCACGCCGCGGTGGCACGCTTCGGCTGGCTCGACGTCGCCATCAACAACGCGGGCATCGCGCCGCCGATGAAGGCGCTGGTCGACACCGAGGAGGCCGACCTTGATCTGAGCTTCGCGGTCAACGCGAAGGGGGTGTTCTTCGGCATGAAACATCAAATCCGCCAGATGCTGGGGCAGCGCAGCGGCGTGATCCTGAACGTTGCGTCGATGGCGGGGCTCGGCGGTGCCCCGAAGCTTGCCGCCTATGCGGCCGCGAAGCATGCGGTTGTGGGGCTCACAAAGACGGCTGCCGTCGAATATGCGCGTCACGGCATCCGCGTCAACGCGGTATGTCCGTTCTATAGCACAACGCCAATGGTGACCGATAGCGACATCGTCGACAAGCAGGATTTCCTCTCGCAAGGCTCCCCAATGAAACGCCTCAGCCGGCCACGTGAAGTGGTCGCGACGATGCTGATGCTATGTGCGAAGGAAAATTCCTATCTGACGGGGCAGGCTGTCGCCGTCGACGGTGGCCTCTCGGCTTTTTGATCTAACCTAAAAGAGGAGCAGTCATGGACTTCGCCTATACCCCGAAAGTGGAAGAGCTACGCCGTCGCGTGCATGCGTTCATGGATGAATTGATCGTGCCACGCATCCGCCAGTGGCGCGACGAGATCGAGGCGGGCAGTTATCCGGTCTCGTTTGTCGAAGCCCTAAAGGCGCGAGCGAAAGAAGAGGGGCTCTGGAACCTCTTCTTGCCTCATCTAAAGGATGAGGAGCCCGGTACGCCCCTCACGAATCTTGAATACGCACCGCTAGCGGAGATCATGGGGCGGGTCTCGTGGGCGTCGGAAGTGTTCAACTGCAATGCGCCGGACACGGGCAACATGGAGTTGCTGCACATGTTCGCGACGCCCGAGCAGCGCGAGCAATGGCTCCTGCCGCTCTTGCACGGCGAGATGCGCTCCGCGTTCGCGATGACGGAGCCGGACGTATCATCGTCGGATGCGACGAACATCACGACCCGCATCGCGCGCGACGGCGGGGATTATGTGATCAACGGCCGTAAATGGTTCATCACGAATGCTGCGCACCCGAACTGCAAGATTTTTATCGTAATGGGCAAGACCGACCCGGACGCGGCTTCGCATCAGCAGCAAAGCATGATTCTCGTGCCGCGTGATACGCCTGGGGTGACGGTTGTGCGCAACATCACGGTGCTCAGTCACGTTGCGCCCGAGGGACACTGCGAAATCACGTTCGAGAACGTGCGCGTGCCCGCGCGCAACCTTCTCGGCGAAGAAGGCAGTGGCTTTGCTCTCGCGCAGGCGCGTCTTGGGCCGGGGCGGATCCATCACTGCATGCGTTCGATCGGCGCGGCGGAACTGGCGCTGGAACTGATGGTTGACCGCGCGGAGTCGCGTCAAGCGTTCGGCAAGTCGCTCAGCCGGCATGGCACTATCGGGGAGTGGATCGCGCGCTCACGGATCGAAATCGAGCAGGCGCGCCTGCTCGTGTTGAAGGCCGCGTGGATGATCGACAAGGTCGGTGCGAAAGACGCACGCAAGGAGATATCGATGATAAAGGCGCTTGTGCCGACGGTGCTTACCGATGTCTGCGACCGAGCGATGCAGGTGTTCGGCGCGATGGGCGTCAGCCCTGACACGCCGCTTGCCGAGCACTGGACTTCGGGCCGCGCGCTGCGCTACGCGGACGGCCCGGACGAAGTGCATCTGCAGGCGATTGCTCGAATGGAGATACGCTCGAGCACGCCCGGATCGACGGCGCCCTATCTGACGGCGCCCGCGCACTCCTGACGGACACATCGGCCGGCGCGGGATTGCATAGGCCGCATCGCGACGCGATATTTACGCGCGCGCGATTGCGCCTTATGATTCCGGCAAGGAGATACGGCCATGCGCCTCTCGAAGCTCGATCTGAATCTGTTCGTTGTATTCGATGCGATTTACAACAAACGCAATATGACACGCGCCGCAGAGATGCTGAGCATCACGCAACCGGCGGCCAGCAACGCTCTGGCGCGACTGCGCAGAACGCTGAACGATCCCTTGTTCGTCAGTACACCCACTGGAATGATGCCGACGCCCATGGCGGAGAACATCGTCGGCCGCGTGCGCGAGGCGCTGCAGTTGCTCGATTCAAGCGTGTTCGAAGGAGATGTGTTCGACCCCGCGTCGTCCGAGCGTGTATTCCGGATAAGCATGAACGATCTGACAGAGGCGCTCGTATTGCCGGCGCTGGGCGAGCGCCTGCGACGGTACGCACCGGGCATGCACATGCGCAGCTACTACACGGACCGCCGCGATGTCGCGACCGCGCTCGCAAACGGTTCTGTCGACATCGCTATCGATGCGCCGCTGATTGACGATGCGCATGTGCTCCGGGAGCCGCTCATGCGGGATCGTTACGCATGCCTGATCCGCCACGATCATCCGTTCCAGGGCCATACTCTGTCGATGGCGGACTATCTCGCGATGGGGCATATCCACGTATCGAGTCGGCGCGTCGGTCGGGGCTATGTCGACGCGGAACTGACCCGCCTCGGACAACGCCGGGACATTCAGATGCGCATCCAGCACTACATGGTCGCGCCGTTGATCGCGATGCGCACCGATCTTGTGCTAACGGCACCGTTCAGACTGCTGCAACGCTATCCGGCGCGTATTCTCGAGCTTCCCTTCGAGGTGCCATGGATCGAATATCACTGCTGCTGGCATAGTAGTGTTGATCGTGATCGCGGTCATCGGTGGCTTCGCGAGCAATTGATACAGGCGATGCACGAAGAGGCAGATTGACGGCAACGGCTTGCGGAGGCTCGGTACTTGACAGAACACATCGAGGACCCGCCGCGTCCAACCGAAAACGCGGCGCGTGCGCCCTAACGAACTCAGGCGACGAGGGGCGTCGGCGTCGCGACGCAACTTACTCTTTCCCTCGGCTTGGAGGCTTGGTCACGCGGCGTAGCTTTTGAGTTTGTCGGTGATCAGTACACGCGGAGCGCGGCTATGCTTCCCGAGCAGCTTGTGGATGAGCCGCCTGGCTGCGTGCCTGTTGCGCCTACCTTTGCACCGGCACATTGAGCCTCGCGCCATGCTGATCCACCGCGCGCCACAACCCCTGGTTCTTTTCGTTGATCGTGACCATCGCCAACAACGTGACAGTACCTCGGGGCATCGAGTCGGCGCCGCTGCGCAGCGGGCTTCTCTTCTGCCGTCGTTGCGCGATGCGCAGTTGCCGCTCGCTTCATTTAGTTCATTACTTTCCAGCTGCGGGTTTCTCCGCATTCTGAAGGTTCGCAGGGTAGTTAGGGTCGTATTGCCCCGGTTGGTATCCGGCATCCTCGAGCCGCTTCAACTCGGAGTTTTTGGCGACACGTGCCCGGTGACGTTCCGCTTTGCGTTTCGCTTTGAGCTCTGCTTTCGTGGGACTATTGGCCGGCACCTGTGGGTTTGCAGCCTGCGCGTGATCTGTCTTGGCCGCTTCAAGGTTGCTCGCCCCGCCAGATTGGGCGAGTGCCGGTCCACTGAAGCAAACAAGAGCCGCCAGCGTGAACATGGCGGCATGGTGCGTAGCAGTGGGTATTTTGGTCATGGTCCTTCCTTAATTTAGTGATTTCGAACAGATAGAGCTGCGTTGCAGGTGACACTGCAAACCCTGCGAGGTGCCCCGAGTCGCGGCGCAAACGTCCTGCTGCCGTGCTAACCGCGAGCTCAGATGGGGTACAGCCAATGTGCTTCGTGTGGTCAAAACGTATGCCGGATGCCGATGCCGACCCCTAGCGTCGTGCCAAGAGGTTCAGTCAAGCCGTTGTTGACCGAGATCCCAAATCTCATGGTGCCGTGATTGTTCACACTGCCAACCTGTCCATAAACAATCGTTGCCTTGGAGAGAAGATATTGAACACTCGATGAAAGCAGCAGCGCATGATTATTAGGGGTGTTCTCATCCCGAATTTCGTACACGGCACCATCGAGAACCACCGCCGGCGTAATCGAATACATCAGTCCGGCGGAATAGACATACGCGTTGTACGAGTTCTGAACGTTGTAAGTGCTGAAATTTGCTCTGACGGTCAAGCTGCCGAATTTGTAACTGGCGCCCAACTCACGTCCAACGAAGGACACCGTGCTCGGCAGGACTGTAGCTTGTGGGCCACCAGGGTTGCCGCTATAAAAGCCGGCGATCAATGTCAGCGCCTTGAAGTTGTAAACGAGACTTCCGGAATATTGGCGCCCTGCCTGGAAATCCCCCGCCTGTCCACCCATAGCCAACATTACGCTGCCTTGCAATCCAAGAATTTCCGGACTCGTATATACGAGGGCATTCTGATTGAACTCGCCAGTAACACCGGTTAGATCCGTCCCGATGATCGGCGTGGCGGCAAAGAACGAGGTATTCGCCGGCTCCGTGTAGTAGCTCGCCTTATTGAATGGTGAGAACTGGAGACCCGCTGTCAAAGTCCCATAGTCGCCACTGAGGCCAAGATAGGCTTGGCGCCCAAATAGATTGCGGTTCCCGTTGCTGAACGATCCGTTGGCAATGCTGAACCCACTTTCGAGTACGAAGAGCGCCTTCATGCCTCCGCCCAGATCTTCGACACCACGCATACCGAAGCGGGTGGCTTGCTGGCCGGCGTCGGTGAAAGCGACGGCATTCCCCCCATCGCCGCCCGTCTTTGAATTCAGCGATTTGTTCGTATAGAGAATGGATGCGTCGAGGACACCATACAAAGTAACACTGCTCTGTGCGTGCGCGCACTGGACTGCCCCAAAGGCACATGCACCTGCCACGCCCAGCTTCACAGCTCGAATCCGACACCCTTTCAACATAATTCCTGTCTCCATTCCTGTAGCGCGTATTTGTGATACGAGATT
>Ga0302220_10001273_pt1 | contig 19772 bp, 16 predicted proteins | sample II_Palsa_E1_3_FD_194572 | JGI IMG/M metagenome (GOLD analysis project Ga0302220, IMG submission 194572) | Peat permafrost microbial communities from Stordalen Mire near Abisko, Sweden - II_Palsa_E1_3 | ecosystem: Environmental > Terrestrial > Soil > Palsa > Peat permafrost | place: Sweden...
CCGGACTACAATGCGTTCGCCCGTGAGAGCAGGACGTTCGCATGAGAGCGCATTCCCAGTTCGCGAACATGCGACAAGCACGTCGCATCGGTCACGGATCACGGATGCTCGTCAGATCAGAACCGCATCGAACGGCGCTATAAACACCGAAGCGACAAGCCCGGTGTTGGGAACCGGAAGGACGGACTCGGGTTCGCCGACGGCAGCGCCGACTGTAGCGCAAACCGTCGCCCCAACCATAGCGCAAACCGTCGCCCCAACCATGGCGCCAACCGTTGCCAGCACACAGGCACGTCCCGCGCTATCTCCCGCGACGCCGCCGACCGAACAAGCGCTACCGCCAGCCCAGCGTGTAGCGCCAAAGCCGCCTCTAGTGCAATCCGCTCAAGGTCCGAAGACACGTGCGCAGGTGCGCGCCGAACTGGATCGCGCCCGTATGGACGGGTCACTGCCACGTTTTGGCAACCCCGATCCTGCCGGACCGGGTGGCGTGCCGAGCAGTACCAAGACGGACGTTGACAGCGAATGAGCGAGTCGTGCGGCAATCCGGCCGCGCTGCTGCGACAAGTTGCGCCGCACGTCGCGTCATCGTGAATGGTGTCGGTTGTGGCATTTGCGGATCGCGATTACAGCGCCGACGGGCGCCATCGAGCGGCTTGCCCGATGGCGTCATCTATGCAGGCGACATCCGCGATACCGCTGTCAGCAACAGCCGCCGCGACCCGACGTATCCAGCCTCATGCCGTGCAGGCCGCGATAAGGCGGCGCCTCCGGCGAACTCCATCCATCGAGCATCTGGGGGGCAAGCCGATATACCTCCACACCCAGCGGCCGGCAAACTTCGAGCGGATCGCGCGCGTCCGGGCCCCACATCGGCAAGGACAAATCTCCGCCCGGGCAGGTGGACAGCGCGCACAACAGATCGATCTCCGCGAAGAACTCCAGGTAGTCGCCTTTCTTCGCCGGACAGGCCTTCATGAAATACTGATCGTTCAGATTGAGGCCGGTGCACTGGAACACGTTCAGTACGTCATGCACATCGAATTCGGTGAGACCGTGCGGCGCGATCGCGCGTGTCAGGTTCGAATGGCAATGGAAGTTGAAATCCTCGCCGGTGAGCATCCGGTTCACATACGGATCGCATCGCGTGCCCAGCAGGTCGTGAACGCGACCGCCGTGTTCATCGACTCCGTAGTCGGCAAGGCTGTCGTCGGTGATTGTTACGAGCGGCCGGAGATAGGGCAGGGTCGACCACAGCCGGTCGAATGTGCTGACATGCGCCTGCTGCAACTGGCGCGTGCGGGATGCCCAGAAACGCTCACGCGGATTATGCAGGTTCCAGATGTTGAGGTCCGCGACCTGCGGGCCTTCAATGGTCACGATCCGGAACACATGTCCAGCCGGTACCTTCCACGCGTAGCCGGATCGGATCGGCACTACCGCCGAATCGACCAGCGTGCGCGTTTCATGCGCGGAGGCAACGTGCGAATAAAAGTCCCGGTCGACTTCGAGTGCGGAACCCTGTGTTACCTGATAAGCGGCAGGGTAGTTCAACATGGTTTTGGATCTCCTCAATGAATCGATGCGAGGCGCCAGGCCTCGTTCGAGAAAAGGACCCTGGAAAGAAGCGGTTCAGAGAAGGTCGATCAGCGCTTCTTCGGAACGGTCCAGGTAGTCGGAAAGTTTCTTGCTTGCCCGTTTGTGTTCCCCGGCCACGATCAGGTCGTAGAGTTCCCGGTCACGCTCGATCCACGGCAGCTGGAAACGCCGTTCATCGGGAGCGGCGGAGAACAGCAAGCGCAACTGCGCGAGAATCGTTCGGAAGAACTGATCGAGCAGCGCGCTGCCGATCATCTCCACAATGTGCTGATGAAAGCGCAGGCTATGCGTGCCCACGCTTCGCCAGTCTTCTTGTGACGCGGCTTGCGCAGCGGCATCGCAGGCAGCAGCCATCGCGTGCAGCACCGCCGGGCCGGGCGGGTCGGTCTTTCCCGGCAGCGCAATCGCCTGCAGTTCCAGCGTGCGGCGGACCCGGAAAATGTCGCGCACGTCGGTGCGTGTCAGTGTTCGCACCACCACGCCGCGATGCCGGTAGTGCATGGCCAATCCCTCGCGGCAAATTTGCCGCAGCGCCTCGCGAAGCGTATTGCGCGAGACGTCGTACGCCTTCGTGAGATCGGCTTCGGTGAGGGGGGTGCCGGGAGGCAGGTCGCCGCAGATGATCTTGTCGCGAATCTGCGTGACGATGCGTTCGGTCACGGACTCTTCTTCAATGTGCTCGGTCACGATCTTGTTCTTGGTCACGGCTGGGTTGATAACAGACACTGAAGCGGATCGGGTCATGCGATCTGGAGGTCTTTAAGAAAGTGCGCGACGCGGGAATCCTTGTCGAACGCGGTCATGACGCGAGGCGCGGCGTCTGCCACGATCGAGCCATTCTCCAGGAAGATTATCCGATCCGAGATGCGGAATGCAAAATTGATCTCGTGCGTGACGATCACCAGGGTCATCCCCTCACGCGCAAGCTGCTCGATGACCTTAAGGACCTCGGCCACCAGCTCAGGGTCGAGCGCGGAGGTCGGTTCGTCGAAGAGGACAATCGATGGTTTCATGGCCAGCGCCCGCGCAATCGCCACCCGCTGTTGCTGGCCCCCCGAGAGCTGGTGCGGATACTTGTGCGCATGAGACGCCATTCCGACCTTTGCAAGCATCTCCATGCCGAGCGCGCGCAGCGCTGCCTTCGAGCCACGATCGTGATAGCGCGGGGCCAGCGTCACGTTGTCGAGCACGCTGCGATGCGGGAAGAGATTGAAGCTCTGGAACACCATGCCGATATCGACAATGCCACGCATGTGCTCGCGATGCGACACAACTCGCCGCGCCTTGATTGCGCCCCATTGGAATGGCTTGCCGTGGAGCACGATCTCGCCGTCGTCGAGTGCCTCCAGGCCATTGAGTGTACGAATCAGTGAAGTCTTGCCCGACCCCGACGGCCCGATCACCGAGATGACTTCACCCGCCTGCACCTTGAGATCGACGCCTTTCAGCACTTCGTGCGCACCGTAACGCTTGCGCAAGCCAACCGCTTCAAGCGCCACGCGGCCCGTCTTTTCGACCTGCGGCGCTGGTGCGGAGGCGGGCGCGACCGGCTCTGCGGGATTGAACGCCGCGGGCTCTCTGCGCGCAACGTCCAGTCGCTGTTCGAGCAGTTTCAGCGCGTATCCGACCACGGTGACGATCAACACGTAGTAGAACGATACGGCGAGCATCGTCTCCAGGACCTTGAAGTTCTGTGTGTAGAGGCGCTCGCCCACCAGCAATATTTCGGCGAGCGAGATCACGGACACGAGCGAGGTGAGTTTGACGATCGTGATGTACTCGTTGACGAGCGACGGCAAGGCTACGCGAAACGCCTGCGGCACCACCACCAGCCGCTGCAGGCCGAGATACCTCAGCCCAAGCGCGCGACCCGCCTCGAACTGTCCCCGGCCGATGGATAGCAGCCCGCCCCGGTGAATCTCCGCTATATAAGCGGCTTCACTGATCGACAATGCAATCAGGCCCGCCCAGAACGGATCGGCGAGCACCACGCTCGATGCCGGGAACACCTGTGGCAGGTTGTACACGAAGATCAGCAGCACGAGCAAAGGCAAGCTGCGAAACAGCCAGATGTACGCCGAGCACGCCACGCGCAATGGTGCGATGCGAGACTGCTTGCCGAGCGCCAGCAGGAACCCGGCCACAATACCCATCACCCACGTCGCTATGCTGAGTTCGACCACGCGCCAGGACGCGCCCCAGAACGCCTTGTCGGCGAGCAACGACAGGGCGTAGTGCCAGTCAAAAATCATTCATCTTTCTCCGCAAGGCGACGCGGTGACTCGAACGCGCCGCGTGGTCGGTGATGGGTATGGGACCGGTGTGAGACTGGACTATGACGCTCAGTTAGCCGCGCCGAGTGCTTGCGCGATTTCCTCGCCGGTCGGTTCGGCAACGTTGTAGCGCTTGAGCAGCGTTGCGTACTCGCCGTCATGCTTCATCGTGTCGAGCGCGCCCTTTACCGCCGCGAGCAGCGCCGGGTCGCTCTTGGCGACCCCCAGGCCGACAACCACCGGGAAAAGCGGTGTAGTCGATGTGATGGCAAGGCGCCCGCCCATCTTGTCGACGGTCATTTTCGCCACGGCCGAGTCCTCGAACTGCGCATCGACAGCATGAGCCAGCAGCGCCTGGGAAGCTTGCGGCGAGGTCTCGAACTCGCGTACATCGATCGCTGGGAGGCCCTTCATTGCACAGGTGTCCTGACTGACCTTGGCCAGCTTGGGGATCCACGAGGCGCCCTTGATCGAACTGACGCGTTTGCCGCACAGGGCTTCGGGCGTCGCGGGCTTGAAACCGCTGCCGGTCAGGGCGAGGAGCGAGCCGCCGGTCTTGAAGTAGGGCACGAAATCGATCTGTTTCGCGCGCTCGGGCGTGACATAGAGCGCGGACGCAATGATGTCGATGCGCTTCGCGTTGATCCCCAGGATCAGGTTGGCGAAACGCGTGTCGACGAACTGCGGCTTGAGTTGCAAGTGCGACGAGAGAGTCTTCATGAACTCAGGATCGAGTCCGGCGGGCGTGTCGCCGTCCATGAACGCGTACGGCGGATAGGTCAGGTCTGAACCGATGGTCAGCGTGCCCGAGGCGATGGTGGGCGGTGCCTGCGTAGCGGCATTGGCCGCACCCTGCAGGACCAGCAGCATCAGACCGGTAACCCCGGCAACCAGAGCGCGGCGCGGCGAGAAGGACAGACGATACGCGTGCATGGACGTTCCCTTTCTGTAGAAAGGACCGCTCTTGGCGATCCAGATTGTTGAACAATATTTTTAATATTGTTCAACAAAATAAGGATGTCAAGACTTTGAGAATTGTCGAATGGAGGGTGTCGGAGGTTTCCTGCGAAGTGCTTGCGAAAGTAGAGCATCGTGCGTTTGACGCCCACTGCGGATCCGTGATGGTCGCGACAAATTTTGACGGGAATGGTTGTGGTACGTGCCGGTATCTGACAGCGGACGGATTTGGCCGCGCGCGGAGGGATTGGTCAGGATATTTGCGCGATGGTGCAAGCGGACTGTTGTTCCAGCCGAAACGGGACCGGTGATCGTAGGGATTGGGTCCGCGGTATTGCCCATGGCGGAGAAGGCGCGGGCGTGGATACGTCGGCGCACGAAGGGGCAATCTTCAGCCTCAAGGAGGCCGTCCGAGCGGCGATAGGGCTAGCCAAGCAATGGGCGCTCGGACTCGCCGTAACCAGGTTACCTGGACAATATGGAGGTACGCACGGACCAACCGCATTGCCTGTGCCGTTGTCGCAACGCCTCTATTTCCGTGCTGGCTCGGCCGAGATGTTCGTGCTGTGCCAACCCAGCTATCTAGCGCGTAGACGGTGCGGGGGAGGCTGCGGGAGCGCCGCAAGCCTCCTGCTCTCACATGCTGTTAATCGGCAACGTTCTCGGAATCCGGAACGGCTGCCCTTTCAGCAACTTCTGCGGCCTCTGGAACCGCTGCGTTCTCAGCAACCGCCGCTTTTTCAGGAGCTGCGGCCTTCGACGCGACTCTGGCCAGACGGCCTTCTTCGAGCTTCGTCGCGCGGACGCCGTCTTCAGGCGATACCCGTCCGCCTTCCTCGCCGGAGAGGTCGACCCGAATTGCGCCTTCAACCATCGATGTCCAGTAACGGCTGCCGCGGCACCAGATCTTGATCGCCGCGCGCAACTCGGTCTCGGTCATCGCCAACTCGGTAGCATGCGCGAGGAGATCTTCGAAAATTCCGATCTTCAGCGGCAGCTTGGGCGACGGATTTTTCGGGAACGCTTTAGGAAACCGCTTTTGCAGCTTCCCGATGGTCAACACCACAGGGTCCACGGGTTTCGACCTGACCGCAACAGGCGCCGCAGCAGGCCGCGCTGGCCGAGGGGGGCGTGGCGGCTTGGCGACGGGCTTCGAGACCGGAGTGGAGGTGCGCTTAGAAGCTGGCTCAGAAGCTGGCTTAGCGGCCTGCGCGGAGGCAGGCTTATGCGCAGGCTTCGCCACGGGCTTTGACTGCGCGCGTTTCGCCTGTTTCTCTTTCTCGAATTGTTGTTTCAATACAGCGAGCTGTTCAAAGCCCATAGCACATGACCAGGCAAGTAAAACATCGATTCTAGCAGCCCGCCGGTCCCGGCGTTCTGCAGGCTCGGGCAGGCGGGACAATCTTCAGCCAATCGCGGCATCGGTCGACGCCGACAACCGCAATAAAACAGCAGTCGGAGGCCGATCAACAGTATGGAGGAGCCAAGACGGCATCTGCCCTCCACGGACGCTCTCAAAGCCCTCTAATCGAGCCCTGGGAGCGTCAACTGCCGCAACCTCCTCAATCGCTCACAGCGAGATTTCGGTTCCAAGCCGTGCGAGGAACTGACCCAGCCATTGCGGATGAGCAGGCCATGCGGGGGCCGTGACGAAATTGCCGTCAGTGACCGCGCTGTCCACTTCAATGTCTGCATAGTCGGCGCCGGCCAACCGGACTTCCGGCGCGCAAGCAGGGTAAGCGGAAATCCGCTTGCCGCGAATGACGTCGGCGGCAGCCAGCAACTGCGCGCCGTGACAGACTGCCGCGATCGGTTTTTCGGCAGCAGCGAACTGCCGTACGATTTCGATTACCCGTTTGTTGAGCCGCAGGTATTCCGGCGCACGGCCACCGGCGATCATCAGCGCGTCGTAGTGGGTGACATCGACGTCGTCGAAATTTGCATTCAGCGCGAACAGATGACCCGGTTTTTCGGTGTAGGTCTGGTCGCCCTCGAAGTCGTGAATCGCAGTCTTGATCTTGTCTCCGCTTTTCTTTCCAGGGCATACGGCGTGCACCGTATGACCGACCATTTGCAGCGCCTGGAAAGGCACCATCGTTTCATAATCTTCCGCAAAATCGCCGGTCAGAAATAGGATCTTCTTGGCTGCCATCTTGTTCTCCTGTCAAAGAAAATCACGTGCGAACGCGGCCCGGTCCAACCGGAACCACTCGATTTATCTTAGCTTGTCTTCATGGCAGAACGGAGATACTTTGCCGCTTGCCGGATAAATCGCGATTGAGCATCGAACGTGGGGACGGTTTGGATCAGCGTATTTTTCGCCCAACGCCAGCCGTTTTTGCTAACGTGCTGATCCTTTACCGGACCACGCGACAATGACGCGGCCGTGGCCCGTCAACCATGACTCCCCGCAGTCCTTCCCTGATAACCGACTTGCATGACCGATCCGCTGATTCCCGCCACGCTTGCGTTCCGCCCCAACGGGTCGCCGTATTCGCCTGAATATGGCGATATCTATCACAGCATCGTGGGCAGTCTTGCCCAGTCGCACTATGTATTCTTGCAAGGCAACGGCTTGCCCGGACGATGGCAGGGGCGTCAAGCGTTCACCGTGCTTGAAACCGGTTTCGGCATGGGTATCAATTTCCTGACGACATGGGCTGCGTGGCGAGCCGATCCCGCGCGCAGCGAACGGCTGCATTTTGTGTCTATCGAAAAGCACCCGTTTTCGGCCGATGATCTGCGTCGCGCCTACGCGGTGACCGTGGACGATGCCTCGGTCCTCGCACTAGCCGATACGCTCGCCGCGGCGTGGCCGGCGCTGGAACCCGGCACGCACCAGTTCGATTTCGACGATGCCAGCGTCACGCTGACGCTCATATTCGGCGACGCGGTGGATATCTTGCCTACGCTGCGGTTGCGCGCGGATGCGTTTTATCTCGATGGCTTTGCGCCGGCGAAAAATCCTGAACTCTGGACGCCTGCGATCTTCAACTCACTCGCCGCCCAAGCAGTCGACGACGCGACGTTTTCCACCTATACCAGCGCCGGCGATGTGAAACGCGCGCTGCTGCAAGCGGGTTTTGAATACCGGAAAGTGGCAGGCTTTGGCTGGAAACGCGCGATGCTCGTGGGCCACTTCGCTCCGCGCTAAGAGGCTGATGGAAAGCTTACAACGCATCTCTCCTCGCAGCGCCACCCGCGGCCAGTCAGAGGCCTATTCCAGAACAAAAAATTTTTATTGAGTGAAGAACGGAATGCATGCTTTCCCGGTGGTTCCGCGCTTGCCATACTTCGTTTGAGGACCGCGCTGTCGTTCACTGCCGGATGAATAGAGGCCGACGCTTGCGCATTGTAAGAAAGTGCCACGGCGATCCGCAAGATATTCCAGGCCTTGCCGATGATCGCCGCCATGAAACCTGCGATTGCTCATTGGCTAAGCGACGATCGATGGCGCACAGTACGTCCACCGCTCGAGCGCCAGGAGCCGGTGATGGTGGCAAACTTGCTCTAACAGTTGACGGCAGTCGGCTTCACTCTGTCGGGAGCGTCGCAATCAACTGCGTGGACACACGCTCCGCCTGCGCAAACTCGAGTCCAACCGACGCCAAGGCGCGATACATCATTTACTGAATAGGGAATTCCCCAATGGCCGATCGATCTGACAAGCGGGATGACAAGCGGGATGACACGCCGGATGACAAGCAGAATGACAAGCAAGCACCCGCCCGCGCGACCGGCATGAAGCGAGGACTCACGTCGTACGGCGACCAGGACTTTTCACTGTTCTTGCGCAAGGCGTTCATCAAGGGCGCCGGATATACCGACAAGGCCTTGAACCGGCCGGTCATCGGTATCGTCAATACGGGGAGTGCGTATAACCCTTGCCACGGCAACATGCCGCAACTGATTGAAGCGGTGAAGCGCGGCGTGATGCTCGGGGGCGGCTTGCCGATGGACTTCCCGACCATCTCCATTCACGAAAGCTTTGCGTCGCCTACTTCAATGTACCTGCGCAATCTGATGTCGATGGATACCGAGGAAATGATTCGCGCGCAGCCCATGGATGCGGTCGTTCTCATAGGCGGTTGCGACAAGACCGTGCCCGCGCAACTGATGGGTGCGGCGTCCGCGGGAACGCCTGCCATCCAGCTCATCACCGGGTCCATGCTGACCGGCTCGCACCGTGGTGAACGAGTGGGTGCATGCACCGATTGCCGGCGCTATTGGGCCAGGTTTCGCGCGACCGAGATCGATGAGGAAGAGGTCGCCGACGTCAACAACCAGTTGGTCGCGAGCGTGGGAACGTGTTCGGTGATGGGCACTGCGAGCACCATGGCCTGTGTCGCGGAAGCGTTGGGCATGACGGTCCCGGGCGGCGCGTCGCCGCCAGCGGTTACTGCCGACCGGATCCGCGTGGCGGAAGAAACGGGCGCACGCGCGGTTCAGATGGCGCTCGACGGTCTCACCATCGACAAGATTCTTACCGTGAAAGCCTTCGAAAACGCGATGCGCGTGCTGCTGGCCATTGGCGGCTCGACCAATGCGATTGTTCATCTGACTGCTATTGCCGGACGACTGGGACATCGGGTCGATCTGGACACGCTCGACCGGATGGGCAAGGAAACGCCGGTGCTGCTGGACCTGAAACCCACCGGCCAGCACTACATGGAAGATTTCCACAAGGCGGGCGGCATGGCGACACTGCTGCGCGAACTCAAGCCGTTGCTCCATCTGGACGCGCTGAGCGTCACCGGGCGCACGCTTGGGGAAGAGATCGAGCTTAGCGGACCCGGATATCAGCAGGACGTTGTACGATCATTTAGTCATCCGATCTATCCGCAAGGCGGGCTCGCGGTATTGCGCGGCAATCTCGCGCCGGGCGGCGCGATCATCAAGCAATCCGCTGCCGATCCGGCATTGATGGAGCATGAGGGGCGGGCGGTTGTATTCGACGATCTCGAGGACATGACTAGCCGGATCGACGACGAAGCGCTGGACGTGACCGCCCAAGACGTTCTTGTGCTGAAGAACATTGGCCCGGCCGGTGCACCGGGGATGCCCGAGGCGGGGTATATCCCCATTCCGCGAAAGCTCGCGCGAACGGGTGTCAAGGACATGGTGCGGATCTCCGATGGCCGGATGAGCGGCACCGCGTTCGGCACAATCGTTCTGCACGTCACACCGGAAGCCGCCATTGGCGGCCCGCTTGCCCATGTCCGCAATGGAGACCGGATTCGTTTGAGCGTGATCAACCGGGAGATTGCGCTGCTTGTTCCGCAAGCTGAATTGCATCAGCGTGCGCTCGACAACCCCGTGGTTCGTCCGACCGCAGGACGGGGTTACCGGAAGTTGTTCTTGCAGACGGTGACGCAGGCGGATGAAGGAGTGGATTTCGATTTCCTGCAGAGCGAAAGTCTTCAGCAGGATAACAAGGCGGGCGAGAAATAGAGCCTGTCGGCGGGCTAAACAGCTCGCGCGACGGCCCGTGTCTGGCACTCGGGCCGGGTTGGGCCGGGTTGGGCCGAAGCGCTGGCGCCGCGGCCGTTCCGGCAGCCGTAGCCGAAGGCAGCAGCTAGTCCAGGCCAAGACTCGACGGCGTCTCTGCATCTCGCATGTTGTAGGCGGACAGGATCCGGTACAGGGTTACACGGGACACACCGAGTTCGCGCGCCGCGTCGCCTACGCGCCCGCGATTCCTCAGCAAGGCCATTTCGATAGCCTGTCGTTCTCCCACTTCGCGCGCCTGCGCAAGCGACATGGGCACGCATTCCGCAAACTCGCCGAGTTCGAGATCATGCGCTCCGATCAACCGGCCTTCGGCCATCACGATCGCGCGCCGCACACGGTTGATCAGTTCCCGCACATTACCGGGCCAGCCATAGTTATGGATCGCGGCGATGGCGTCAGGGGCGAAACCGCGAATACGCCGGCTAGCGTCTTTCTCGAATCGATCCAGCATGTGCCGGGCGAGCAATTCAATGTCCTTGCCACGCGCCCGTAACGGCGGCTCCTCGATCTGCAGCACGCACAAGCGGTGGTAAAGGTCAGAGCGAAACCGGCCTTCAATCATGGCAGTCTGCATGTCCACGTGCGTGGCCGAGACAATGCGCACGTCAACGGAGGTGGACTCGTGACCGCCCAGGCGCTCGATCTTGCGTTCCTGAAGGAAACGCAACAGGCTCGCCTGGCTCTCCAGCGGCAGGTCACCTATCTCATCGAGGAACAGCGTGCCGCCGTTCGCGGCTTCAACGCGCCCGATCTTGCGCTGATTCGCGCCGGTGAACGCGCCGCGTTCATAACCGAACAACTCGGATTGCAAAAGATGCGCGGGAATGGCCCCGCAGTTGATCGGGACAAACGGCTCGTTGCGGCGCACCGACCGCGCGTGAATGGCCACCGCCGTCAGTTCCTTACCCGTTCCCGATTCGCCGGAGATAAACACGGGCGCGTCGGTCATGGCCACTTTGCGGATCGCGCGGAAGAGCGCGAGCATGGCGTCGCAAGAGCCGATCATGTCGCCTTCGGCGTTGCTATCGCTCTTCGCGCTCACGGGGTCGCGTGTCCCTCCGTCATGCAAGGCAGCGATTCCGTAAGCATGGCCCAGCGCATTCAGAATGCGCTCGCCAGACGCGGGGAGCGTTACATAATCAAAGCAAAAATCCCGGACGAGACGCCGGATGGTTGAATCTTCAAGTTGCGCCGGTGACAAGAGCGCTAACCAGCCCACTGTTTTTACCGATAGCCAGTTTTCGGCCAGCCGCAGATTGGCCAGAACGTTTCGCGCCGAGAAATCGAGTAACCCCCCGCTGGGCTTTGATGAAAAATTTCCCGGCTCACGGTCCAGTTCCAGGGATTTGACTGTCCAGCCGCGCGTATCCAGGAGCGAGCGAAGTTCGAGCGTCAAAGGATCGCCAACGTAAAACAGATGCCTGGGAAGCGGTGACGAAGCAGCCATGAAAGTCATACCGGTTAGTTATAGCGAACACCGCTATCAAGACGCTGCGGGGTCAGCACATTTTGGGCACGTGGCGATAAGTTGCAGTTGCCGGCCTCACGAAAACTGCACGCGCTTTGTTTATAACGACTCAGTACGCGGAAACTTGAAGGAATCGAGGTAGATCGGCTGTCTCTTGGTCATGCCGTAAAGCCCCGTTTGAAGTTCGCGTTCCGTTTTCGGGTGAGCATCAAGCAAAAAACAGGTCACACGTCTCTTGTCCTCACCGGCAAGGATTTTTTTCGGCAATAAGTTTTTATAGCTCTTAATAGCACATGTTTTCTTCGCATGTGGCCAGTCGGCTTGCTTTTTGCCGCCAAAACTAATTATTTCACGTTATTTGACGTTCGCCCATTTACAGGTAGCGACCAGGCTCGATTGTTATGAGAACACACGTGCGGCGAGTTCAAATCCGGTGCCGGACAAGGGGCTTCGTGGTCGCGGCCTCGCGCTCGGCATTGGAGGCAAATACTAATTTAGGCTGAAAACAGCGCTTTGGCTCAATTATTTGTATGAACATATAAGATCCCAGTCGCGGCGCGGCCTGGGCTCAGGTTGCCGCCTATCGGGTTACCCCTAGCCAGCATCATCCCAACATCTTTCCCGCACCCTTGAGCACGTCGCGAATTCCAAGTGCGGGATAGGCTTGGTCGACGGTGCGCATATCCGCATGCGTCTCCTCGACAATCCAGTCGTGGATCGCTTCTACAACCGGACGCATCGGCCGGCTTTCCGGCGATACCGGACAACACCGCCTGCTCGTCACAAGCAACTCCTGCTCGGCCGGCAGCAACGCACCTTCCGCCAGCCAGTGCGAAACCACGTTGAGCCAGCCAAGCGCGATCCCTTGCACAGGCAACGCGGCTTGCACGACGGTGGTGTAGTCGTCGAAGTTCAGCATGCTGGCCGCACGCCGCTTATGCGGGCCAACCGCACTGAAGCGGTCATGCCAGCCACGCTCGCCATCGTCCATGACGATCACGGTGTCTCCATGCGTGCCGGCCTCGTCCAGCAGCGCCTGTTCGTGGTACCGGCGGTTGCACACCGGCAGCAGCACTCCAGGCATCACCAGCACACTGTTCGCACCTATCTCGTCTTGTGTCATGAAGCGCATGCCAGGATCGACGTCGACAAGCGGCTCGCCAATGCGCCCGGAAATCAGCTGAAAGCGCAGGTCGACGGAGGGAAATGCCTGGTTGAGCCGGTTCATGCGCGGCATCTGCCAGTGCGTGGTGAATGCGGTCAATACCGATAACGTCACCGACTCCACCCCGGTTGCGCGCGCTTCGATCTGATCTGTCTCGCGGCGAAAACGCGTCCGCCCGAAGCAAGACCATTTAGCAGCGACAGTGCGACGGGGCGAAGCGACAGGGTTCTCATCGAAGGCGGTCCTGATGGTCGAGCGATTCGGTTGGCGGTCACGGAGTCGCATGCGGCTTGCCCGTTGATACAAAACTCCTCGCGCGATCAATGTAATGTCTTCTTCTTGCCATGCTGTCCATCCGGACTCGTCTGCTCAAGCGACCGCTGTTGCAATGCAAGGCAAGATGCGCACGGCTGGCATGGGGAAAATTCAGGGGGCCATTTTTGAGGACGAAATGCCGCAATTGTTTGAGTATCCATAACATGGAGTAATGGTCGGCGTGGGGTGCGGCGCTCAAGTCAGAATTCCCTTAAGCCGCGAGCAGCGCTTTCTTAGCGATTTTCGGGGGTTTCCCGATTTCGAAACTCTGGGTCGTGTTTTACGATCGAGCAATCCCGGACTCCTTGCTCTCCACATTCTGCGATGAGCGCCGATTCTTTCGACCCCAAGCCTGCCGCCGAGCAAATAGACGCTATCTGCCTGCGCCTGTTCGATTCGTGGTGCGATAGCAGAAACGTTATCTCTTTAACCTTCCTGCTGCGTTGCTGGCCGTTGATCAGCATGGACGCGGCTTCGCTCAGACGACTTTGCAATACCCTGGGCGAGCTTCGGGAATCAAATGGCAACGTACTGGATGAGAAGCAGGCGGAACTGCTGGCCGAACTAAACCAATGTATTGATGACCTGCAGGTGCATGCGCCGGAAGATCGCGCGATTATTCGCCAGAGCCGCGATCGCGCATGGGCCACGTCGAAGTTATTGCGGCTTTGCAGGATCGAACCATAGCCCCTTGCATCCATAGGGTATCCACGAGGGCAGAAACGGATTCTTGAGCTCGATGACGGTTCGCGTCTTCAGCTTGAGTTCTGCTAACTGCTTGGCGAAATCGCGGTCGAAAAAAGCGTCAAAACGATCGTCGCGTTCCATTTGTTCCAGCCCGTCGTTGATGCGGGCTGCCAGACGTGGATCGGATTTGCCGATGTAGAAGCATTGGGCGAATGCGTACTTGATCAGCCGATGCTGCTCGATCGCGAGATCGGGATAACGCATGCGACAGGCGGCAAGCTCTTCAGTCGCCTCAGTGACGCCGCGAGGAAACATGTCGAAGCGTCCATGTGTCAGCATGAGAAACGACGACTCATAGGTCTCGGCGGCCTTCACCGGGACGTTGTTGTACGCGTATACGCGTACATCGCCCCATGACGCGCCCTGGCCGACCGAGAGCGTGCGGATTTGATCCAGCATCTGGACTCGGGCAATTTTTGCGTGGCTGCCCTTCGAAATCAGCGCGACACGATAGCCAAGCAAACCCTTGGTGTTATGCCATCGTTAGACCACCGCCGCCAGAGCGTGCAGAATAGGTGGATCAAGAACGAAAGGCGGGTTTGAGGAAGAACTATGGCGCTCAATACGTTCGGTGGACTGTGCGACCTGGTCGGTCGCCACCGCAGCAGTGTCGTGATGCGGCTACTCGCTACAGTGTTCCTGTTCAGTTGCACGGTCACACTCACGCTCACGGCGCTTCAACTGTATCGCGACTATCACCGCGGGGTGATGCTGATCGAAAGCCGGCTTGCGGAGATTGATGGCAGTTATCGCGGTAGCCTGGGCGAAGCGCTCTGGCGGCTCGACCGGCCGCAACTCGAACTCCAGCTCGAAGGCATTCTCCATCTGCCGGACATACGGCTGGCCGAAGTCACCGAGGTGATCGCCAGCGACAGCTCCATGGTGGTCGCCGCCGGAACCCATTCACGCGGTCCGGTCATGGTGCGCAGTTTTCCGATCGTGTATCGCATCCAGGGTCACGAGGAATCGATCGGCACGCTGCGCGTCGAGGCAACCCTCGCCAACCTGTACAACGAACTGTTCAGGACAGCATTGGTGATCTTGCTGAGCCAGGGCGCCAATACGTTTCTCGTGTCGCTGTTCACCATCTACATTTTCTCGCGGCTCGTCACGCGCCATCTCGCCGCGGTGGCGCGACGCGTCGAAAGTTACGACTTCCGGCAGGCGCCGCAAACCTTCACGCTGCAGCGCCGCCGGCCGCGCCGTCCGGACGAACTCGAACGGGTAGTGGCCGCGTTCGACTCCATGTGCGCACGCCTGCACCGCGCTTATATCGACGAGCGGGAGGCTGCCGAGGGGCGCGAAGCCCGGCGCACCGCCGAGGCGGCCAATCGGGCTAAATCCGAATTCCTCGCCAACATGAGCCACGAATTACGCACGCCGCTGAACGGCATCCTGGGGTACGCACAAGTCCTGGGCCGGGACCGCACGCTCAGTGAGCGGCAGCGGGACGGACTCGGCGTGATTCAACGCAGCGGCGAACACCTGCTTGCGTTGATCAACGACATTCTTGATATCGCCAAGATCGAGGCCGGCAAAATGCCGTTCGATATTGTTGCGGTGCCACTCGCCGGACTGCTAGGTGACGTCGAGGAAATCATTCGCGTGAAGGCTGAGCAAAAGCAGCTCGTCTTCGTGTGCGAGGCAGCGCGCGACGTGCCCAACGCCGTGCGTGCCGATGAACGGCGGCTGCGCCAGGTACTGCTCAACCTGCTGGCAAACGCAGTGAAGTTCACCGACAGAGGCTACGTGAGCTTGCGCGTGGCGCTTTTGCTGGATGGCCGGGTCCGCTTCACGGTGGAAGATACCGGGATCGGCATTGGCGACATGCAACGTGAGCTGATCTTCGAACCCTTCGAGCAAACTGGCGACGAGCAACGGCATCGTGGAGGGGCCGGGCTCGGTCTCGGCATCAGCCGGCAACTCATGCGCTCGATGGGAAGCGACATCCTGGTCGAAAGCCGCAAAGGCGAGGGCAGTACCTTCTGGTTCGACCTCGAAGCGCAACCGGCACCGTCCGTGTCGGCAGAGTCGCATGCCGCGTGGGTGGTCACCGGTTACACAGGAGTGCGCAGGAGCGTGCTGGTCATCGACGACGTTGCCACCAACCGTGCGGTGGTCGCCGACATGCTGGGGCAGATCGGCTTCGACATGATTGAAGCGGCCAGCGGTCAGGAAGCGCTGGAAAAAGCTCAGGTGAAGCGCCCGTCGCTTGTCCTGACCGACATCGTGATGCGTGAGATGGACGGACTTGAAACCATGCGCCGCTTGCGGCTTCTGCCGGACTTTGCCGGTGTGCCGATCATCGCGATCTCCGCCAGCCCGACGGGTGGCGACGAAAAGCGCAGCCTGGGCGCCGGCGCCGACGCGTTCGTGGCGAAACCCATCCATCTCGACACGCTACTGACGAAAATTGCCGCGCTGCTCTCGCTCACCTGGACTTATGCGTCGCTCGGCGAGCCGCTGGTCCAATCCATTGCGATGATGCCGTGCCCGGCGGTGCCTTCGCAGGAAATGCAGGACCTGCACCGGCTTGCACGCCAGGGCAACATGCGCGAGATCGTCTTGTGGGCCGAACGCATTGCAACCCTCGACGAGCGTTACAGCGCGTTCGCGACTGAATTGCGCTCGCTTGCGAAGAACTACCGGACCAAGGCGATCGTGCAATTCGTCGAGCGACATCTTGAAGGGGGGCACGCGTCATGAATGACACGACTATCGACCTTGCACTTGCGACGCTGGAACCGCCTGCGGTCCTGATCGTGGACGACATGCCCGCCAACCTGAGCGTCGTGGTGGAAAGTCTCGAGGGGCAGGGCTTTCGCGTGCTCGTGGCACTGGATGGTCTGGAAGCGCTGGAACGCGCGGCGTTCTCGCAACCGGATCTCATCCTGCTCGACGTCAAGATGCCCGGCATAGACGGCTACGAGACCTGCAGGCGGCTTAAATCGAATAGCGAAACCCGCGATATCCCGGTGATCTTCATGACGTCGATGTCCGCGACTGCCGACGTGATCGAAGGGCTGGCAGCGGGCGGCGTTGACTACGTGACCAAGCCGATCCGGGTTGACGAGGTAGTGGCGCGTATTGGCACGCATCTGGCATTGCGCACGCTGCAGCAGCAACTCGTGACGCGGAACATGCAGTTGCAGCATGAAATTGCCGCACGCGAAAAGACGCAAAAAGCGCTATGCGATGCGCGCGACGAACTCGAAGCGCGAGTGGCGCAACGCACCGAGGAGTTGGCACGGGCCAACGTCAGCCTCAACCTGGAGATTGTCGAACGCCGTGGCGTGGAGGCGCGGCTGAAGGAGAGCGAGGCGCGGTTTCGCGCGATCGTGGAGACGAGCCCGGTTCCGCTGTGCATCACGTCCATGCCCGAAGGCGACATTCTCTACATGAATCAGCCGCTGCGCGAACTCTTTGCGCTCGATACGACGCAACCGGCATTCGGCAACATTATCGACTTGTATGCTTCGCCCAGGGAGCGCGACGAACTGGTGTGCCATCTGCGCGACGAGGGAGGTCTGCGCAACGTCGAGCTGAGTTTCAGGCGGCCCGACGGCACCTCGTTCTGGGCCGTGGCGAACGCACGGGTGGCGACCTACGGCGACGTTCCGGCTATTTATGTAGGACTCTACGACATCACGGCGCGCAGGAAGGCCGACGAGAAACTGCGTGCGAGCGAAGCTAGCCTCGCCAACGCGCAGCGCCTGGCGCGGCTCGGCGACTGGGCATGGGATCGCGATAGCGGGCTCACGCACTGGTCGACTGAGCTCTACCGCATTCTCGGGCTGGAGCCCTTGGCCGTGAAGCCTTGTTATAGCGCCTACCTTGCGCTGGTTCATCCCGACGACCATGCCACTGTCAGGCGCGCAGTACGTGTACTGCTCTCCAAGGGGCAACCCTTCGGCATTGACCATAGCATCACGAGTCCGGACGGGACGACACGCATCGTCCGGCTTCAGGCAGAGCTCGTGGATGCGCGAGAGGGGCAGTCGTGGGGTATTGTCGGCACCGTCCAGGACATCACCGAGAGGAAGCGTACCGAGGAGGAACTGCTGGCGTCGCGCGAGCAATTGCGCGAGTTGTCGGCATACCTGGAGGCAATCCGGGAAGAGGAGCGGCGTCGTATAGCATTGGAAATTCACGACGAACTGGGTCAGTTGCTCACCGCGCTGAAAATGGATGTTGCGCTGCTCAAGATGCGAGTAGTCGCCGACGCGGAAGCTACCCGGAAGATAGATGACATCCGCGAGCTGGTAGAGAAAACCATCTGGATGGTACGTAACGTGGCGAGCCATTTGAGACCGGCTGCGCTCAACTTCGGTATTGTGTCGGCCTTGGAGTGGCTTGCGGAAGACTTCAGCAGGCGTAACGGCATGCCTTGTCAACTGGTAGTGCGGGGCGGCGAACCGACCCTTGCGGACGCCCATGCAACGGCCGTGTTCCGTATTGTCCAGGAGTCGCTCACGAACGTATCGCGGCATGCCGGCGCGTCGCGCGTGGCGGTGACGCTCGTCAGCACTGACCTGGCGCTCGATCTTCGGGTGAGCGACGACGGTCAGGGTTTCGACCTGGAGTCGGCGCAAAGCGGCTATTCATATGGTTTGCTGGGCATGAGCGAGCGTGCGCGCCTCATCGGCGGGACGCTGCAGGTCGACAGCGCGCCGGGTGCAGGAACCATGGTTTCAATCAATTTGCCGCTGGATAGCGGACGGGAACGATGATTAGTATTTTTATAGCGGATGACCACGCAATCGTAAGAAGCGGGCTCAAGCAGATCGTGGCCACGACGACCGATATTGCCGTGGTCGGTGAAGCCGCGCACGGGTCTGAAGTCGTGGACAAGCTGCGTGCTTGCCGCGTGGACCTGCTGTTGCTCGATATGACCATGCCGGGCATTAGCGGCGTGGATCTGATCCGGCGCGTGCGGGCTGAGCAGCCCACGTTGCCGATCCTGGTGCTGAGCATTCACAACGAGGGGCAGGTGGTATCGCGGGCGTTACGCGCGGGCGCGACGGGCTATGTCACCAAGGACAGCGACCTTGAGGTGCTCCTCGCTGCGATCCGCAAGCTAGCCGCGGGTGGGCGCTTCATTGATCCGAAGCTGGTCGACGCAATCGTTTTCGACTCACCTTCCAGCGATGGACCACCGCATGAGATTCTCTCTGACCGCGAGTTCCAGGTGCTGCAAATGCTGGCCGCCGGTAATAGCATCAATGATATTGCCGATGCGTTGTCGCTGAGCGCAAAGACGATCAGCACGCATAAGATGCGGCTCATGCAAAAGCTTGGGCTCAATAACAATTCGGAAGTGATTCGCTATGCTGTACGGCACGGCCTAGTGACGGAGTGATGAATTTGGACGCCATTGCGATGATCTGTTTTCACTGACGCGGATGGACGGTTCACCAGGCTCGCTAACCATCCCAATCGACATGATTGCTCTGTCAGGAAATCCTTATAGTCATTGCAGGATATTCCTAGATCAAATTCCGCTTCTGCCGACTGGAAAATAGATTTGAAGCGGATAGCATGGTGTCATGCGAAACGGTACGAGGAGGACGCCGGTATCGGCCAAACATCGGCCAAACCTTAGGTCTTTAGCAAGGGCTCATGGTGGTCGCCAAAGATCGTCGTGGTTCAAGTACTAGTCTGTTTGTTTGGTATTTTCATATTTCATGGCGGGGTGCAGCGGTTGCGAATGTGCTTGGTCACACGCATCCGAGCGCAG